>OFDN01000964.1_pt1 | contig 20926 bp, 22 predicted proteins | sample 1520971 | NCBI WGS metagenome assembly OFDN01 (sample SAMEA94257418, study PRJEB24077) | hot springs metagenome | biome: Aquatic biome; feature: Geographical feature; material: Water | place: India | collected 2012-06-12 | depth 5 m
GGCGGTCAGCGCCAGCACCGGCGGCTTGCCCAGCGCGCCGCGCAGCGGCGCCAGCTCCAGGTAGGCCGGCCGGAAGGCATGGCCCCACTGGCTGATGCAATGCGCCTCGTCGATGACCAGCAGGCCCACCGCGCGCCCGGTGTTCACCACCTCCGCGAAGCCGGGCTCGGCCGCCCGCTCCGGCGTGGTGAAGACGATGCGGGCGCTGCCATCGGCCACCGCGGCCTCGGTCGCGGCCAGGGCTTCAGCATTCAGGCCGCTGTGCCAGGCCACCGCGTCGATGCCCAGGTCGCGCAGGCCGTCGCACTGGTCCTTCATCAAGGCGATGAGCGGCGACACCACCAGCGTGCGCTGCTCGCTCAGCAAGGCTGGGAGCTGGTAGCACAGCGACTTGCCGGCCCCGGTGGGCATCACGGCCAGCGTGGAATCGCCGCGCATCACACGGGCCACCACCTCGCCCTGGCCGGGCCGCAAGGCCCGCAGGCCGAACACCTGCCGCAGCGCCTGCAGCGCACGCGGCGGCAGGCCTTCGCGCGCCGGCGTGCGGCGGCGGATCTGTCGGGCCGCTGCGCTCAATGGGCGATGCCCGACTGCGGCCCGCCCAGGCTGCGTTGCAGGCTGATGCGGTAGACCGACGGCCGCTCGTACCGTGGCGCCCGGCCCCGGGCCGGCTGCGCGATCATCGGGTGATGCACCGTCAAAGCCACCTGCCGCTGCCCGCCCTGCCCCGCCTGCGCCTGCATCGGCGGCGGCATGTCGGGCGTGGTGCCCGGCACGGTGCCCGGCACCGGATCGGGCGCTGGGGAGGGCGAGGGCGAGGGCAAGGGGTCGCCGATCGGCGGCACGCCGGTGGGCAGGTCGGGCGGCGGCGGGGGCGGCATCACCGGCTCGGGCGGCACGCTCTGCGCGCGCCAGGCCGGCCGCGGTGCCAGCACGGCGCCGGTGCGGTGGCCGGCAGCCGGTACGGGCAGCGTCGGGAAGAAGTGGTGGGCGCGCATGGGCAGGGGCTCCAGGTTCGGCGCAGCCAGGCCGGCTGCAATACCGTTCTGGCAATGCCTGTACCTCCACCTTTCGCGCACCCCTTGCTACCGGGCCATGCCACCGCATGCCGCAAGATTTGCAGAACGGGGTCGGGACGCTGATGCCGATGGACACCCTGCTGTCGCGCCTGGCCGCGATCAGCGTGCGCGAATTGGTGCCGAGGCTGCTGCACGAGGGCATCAGCTACGGCTTCGACGACCGCACCGGTGGCTGGCATGTGGCCGGGCCGGCAGGCGGACTGGAAGGCAGCTTTTCCGAGGTGCGCGCGCTGAACTGCAGCCTGCACCGGCTGGGGCTGGCGGCCATCGACAACCTGGCCGGCGGCGGCGTGCTGGGCTTCGAGGCGCAGGCCGAGGCCGAACCCGGCGGCGGCTGCCGCCTGCACTGGCGGCTGAGTGGCCAGCCCGAGCGCCGCGGCGGCCTGGGCTTCCTGCAAGCGGCGGAGCGGCTGCAGCTGCGGCCACAGGCCGAGGGCAGCGCCCAGGGCCTGTGCCCCGCCAGCCAGGCGGCGGTGACGCTGGCCTGGCGGCGCACCGGCTTCGAGCTGCACGGCCACTACCTGCTGCGGCGGGCGTGGCGGCGTCCCGCACCACCCCGCCCCGCCTTCGGCAGCCGCCACCTGTGGCTGGTGCAGCCGGATGCGGTGCTGGCCGCCTCGGTGGCGCGCCAGGCGTCGCAGGAGGGCTGGACGGTGGCCATCCTGCATGGCTGCGAGGCCGCGCTGCAGCGGCTGCGCCAGCCGGCACCGGGTGAGGTGCTGCCCGCGCTGCTGGTGGTGTTCGCCCATGCGGCCATGGCGCCGGCCACCCTGCAGCGGCTGCGCCGCGGCCTGCCGCGCGGGGTGCACGCGGTGCTGGCGGTGGAAACCGGCTCGCTGTGGCTGGGGCATGCCGACACGGTGCCGGGCTACGAGCTGTGCTGCCATCCCTTCAGCCAGCGCGACTGGCAGGCCTGGGAACGCCTGCTGCGCCAGCCGCCGCCCGCGGCGCCGCAACCGGGGAGCGACGCCGCCAGCCCGCTGAAGGTGCTGGTCGCCCAGCACGACGACGTGGCCCGCTGCCTGACCCAGTCGGTGCTGCAGGCTGCCGGCTACGAGGTGCATGCCGCGCGCGACATGCTGCAGGCGCTGGATGCCTGCCTGCGGCTGGCGCCCACGGTGATGCTGCTGGACCCCGCGCTTGCCGGCCCGCCCGGCGAGCAGCTGCCGCGGCGGCTGCACAGGCTGCAGAGGGCCGGGCTGGCCCCGCCGTGCCGCATCGTGCTGCACGGCCCGGGCGTGGATGCGGCCCAGGCATGGCAGGCCCTGGCCGACGGCGTGGACGGCTTCGTGCCGCAGCCGGTGGACCTGCATGCGCTGCGCAGCGAGATGCGCCGATGGTGCGTCGCCCACGGGGCTTGAAAGGTCTGGTTGCAACCCCAGGGGCAGGCCCTGCCTCGAGCGGCACCGTTATTGCTGCAAGCCTGACAAACTTTTCCCCAGATGGTTGTCCGCATGCGGACCGAAGGAGTGTCCATGCCGGCCGATGCAGTAGGCGATGGTGGTTTGTCGTCCTGGTTGTCGGATGCGCTGCGCTTGCGGCAAAACGCGCTCGACGAAGCGCTGCGGCGCCGTGCCGGCCCCGCGATGGTGGGCTGGCTGGTCAATGACATCCACCGCCTGACGGCCGAGTACGAATCGGCCCTTTACGTCGAGCAATCGCTGCGCGCGCTGGCCGCCCGCGGCCCGGTGAGTGACAACCGGTAAGCGAAAACCCTTGCTAGGCATCACCCTTGCATGAGTTTTGTCATGGACACACTGCAAACCCTCACGCCCGCCATCCACCCCGTTGTCGTGCAGAACGTGCCGGAAGCTGCTTCCGGTGCTGCGGACGAGTGGATGACCGATGCACTGCGCCGCGCCATCGAGCGTGTCAACGCCTGGCACTGGCAGCATGAACAGTCGCGCCTGCAGGCGATGCAGCAGCCCGCCTCCGACCTGAACTGACCCGTCCCGCGGGGCCGCTTCAACGGTCCTCGAACAGCTCGCGCAGCCGGTCGAAGTCCACCGGCTTGGTCAGGTGCGCATCGAAGCCGGACTGCAGCGCCTGGCGGGTGCTGGTTTCCAGCCCATAGCCCGACAACGCGATGAGCCGGCCGGCATAACCAGCCGCTCGGCTGCGCTTGGCCACCTCGAAGCCGGTGAGCGTGGGCAGGCCGATGTCCACCACCGCCACCTCGGGCAGCTCCTGCAGCAGCAGGGCCAGGCCCTGCTCGCCGTCGTTGGCGGTGCTCACGCGGTGGCCGTCCAGCTCCAGCACCGACTTCAGCGCATGCAGCGCGTCGTCGTTGTCCTCCACCAGCAGCACGCTGCGCCCGCGCTGCCGTCCCGGCGCGCCGCGCGCATCGGCCGGCGGCGGCGAGGCCACCAGCGGCAGCCGCACGCGGAACACGCTGCCGTCGCCATCGCTCTCGGCGGCCACGCTGCCCCCATGCAGCTGCACCAGCCGCTTGACCAGCGTGAGGCCCACGCCCAGGCCACCGGCGCGGCGGTCCAGCGAGCGCTCGCCCTGCACGAAGAGGTCGAACGCCCGTTCCAGCAGCTGCGGCGGAATGCCCACGCCGTTGTCGCGCACCTCCAGCACCGCTTCCTGGCCCTGCGGCATCACCTTCACCAGCACGCGCCCGCCGGGCGGCGTGTACTTCAGCGCATTGGTGAGCAGGTTGCCGGCCACCTGCTCGATGCGGGTGCTGTCGGCGTCGATCCAGGCTTCCTGCACGTCCATCGTCAGGGTGTGCTCGCGCACGTCGCCCGACAGCCGCATGGTGGCCACCAGCGACGACACCAGCTTGGCCAGGTCCAGCGGCCGGCGCTCCAGCACCACCTTGCCCGAGGCCACCCGGGCCATGTCCAGCAGGTCGTCCATCAGGTGGGCCAGGTGGCGGGTCTGGCGGCCGATGATGCCGCGTGCATCGTCGGCCTGCGGTCCGCCGCCGCCCAGCAGCTTCAGCACCTCGATGGCCGAGGCCACCGCATTGAGCGGATTGCGCAGCTCATGGCCCAGCATGGCCAGGAACTCGTCCTTGGCCTGGTTGGCCATCTCGGCCTCACGCCGTGCGGCCTGCTCACGTGCGATCAGGGCCACGCGCTCGCGGTCGGTCTCCAGCAGCTGCGCCTCGGCGCGCTTGCGGTCGGTGATGTCCAGCAGTGCCGCGATGGCCCCGCGCGAGGCGCCGTCGGTGTCCAGCAGCGGCACCGTCTGCATGATGACGAAGCGCGAATCGGCACCACCGCCGAAGCGCAGCTCCAGCTCGCACACCGGCACCGGCTCGCCGGTGCGCGCGGCCACGGCCAGCGGCAGCTCCTCGCGGGACAGCAGCCGGCCTTCGTGCCAGATCTGCATCGGCACGTCCGCGGAGCCGGCAGGCGGGCGCATCAGGTCGGTGAGTGCGCGGTTGCGCAGCACCTTGCGGCACTGCGGGTCCTGCGCGAAGGCCAGGCCGATGGGGCTGCCGCGGAACAGCGCCTCGAACTCGTCGGCCTTGCGCTGCAGGCGCAGACGCGCGGCGGCTTCCTCGTGCCGCGCGGAAACCACCGCGTCGCGCAGCGCGGCGATCTCGCGCACCGGGCTGTCCGGCTCATGGCGGCCCGGCGCCAGGCCGCCACCGCCCGCGCCCAGGGCCTGCAGCGGCCCGGTCACGCGCCGCGCCATCCATAGCGCCAGCGTGACCCCCAGCAGCAGGCACAGCGCGGCCGTGCTCACCGCGGTGACCAGCGCATGCCGGTGCAGCTGCTCGATGGGCTCGGCCAGCACGCCCACCGCCACGCCCCAGGGCGTGTCGCCCACCTTGTGCCAGGCCACGAAGGTGGGTGCACCGTCCAGCAGGTTGGTGCGGTGGACGCCCTGCGGCCGACCGCCCATCGCCTGCACCGCCCCCAGGGGCAGGCGCCGGCCCACGTAGCGCTCGGGCGACTCGGTGCGGGCGATCATGCGGTACTGGCCGTCGAACAGCGACGCATACCCGCCCTGCGCGCGGCCCAGCCGCAACAGCAGCTGCTGCCAATGCGCCACGTCGATCCAGGTTCCCATGCGCACGCCGCCGCCCAGCGGCACGCTCAGCGCCACCAGGCGCCGGCCGCCGATCTCCACCAGGTCCGACACCGTGGCGGTGGGCACGGCCACGCGGTCGGGCAGCACGGTGCCGTTGCCCGCCACCACCTCGACCACGCGGCCTTGCGCGTCGGCAATGAACACCGCCTGCCAGCTGGGCCGCAGGCGCGGGCGCTCGCGCAGCCGGCCCACCAGCGCCTGCACGTCCACGCCGCCCGGCGCCGCCGCATCGGACAGCAGCACCAGCGCTTCCAGCGAGGCCACCAGTTCGCGGTCGATGCCTTCGGCCAGCACGTTGGCCGAGCGCTGCAGGCTGTCGGTCAGGCGCTCATGCTGGGACCGTACGTCGCGCAGGATCTGCAGCGACATGAACAAGGCCATCGGCACGCTGGCCAACAGGATCATGGCGACCAGGTAGGTGCGCAGCGAGGCAACGGGCCAACGGCGTGTGGTGGGCAATGGAGGGTGCGACGGAAGTGGCGAACCAAGGGTTCGAAGGGGCAATCGGCATGCCCGTTTCTGCAATGTGAGACGAGTTGTTTCCTGCTGTCCACGCCGCCCGTGCGGCGACGTCGGAACGCTTATGCTCCATGCCCCGAAGGGGCCTCCAGCGCCCCGAACCGGACCTTGTCAGTAGCAGTACCGGAGGAGTTCACCGATGAGCCACGCCCTGATCGTTGAGGACGATGCGGACGCGGCGCGCATGATGGCAGCGCTGATTGCGGAACAGCAATTCAGCGTGGCAACCGCGGGATCGTTACGCGATGCCCGCCGACAGCTCGCGCTGCAAAGACCCGATGTCGTGCTGCTCGATCTGCAGCTGCCGGACGGCAGCGGAATGGATCTTTTCGAAACACCGGACCTGATCAAGCACTCCGAGGTGGTGCTGATCACCGGCCATGCCAGCCTGGAGACCTCGATCCAGGCGCTGCGCTTCGGCGCGGCCGACTACATCACCAAGCCGGTGAGCAAGCGGCAGCTGCAGGGCATCCTGTCGCGCGTGATGCGGCCCGATGCGCTGCAGGCCGAGATCGGCCAGATGGAGGCCGAATGGGCCCGCAGCGGGCACTTCGGCCATCTGTGGGGCCGCAGCGCGGCCATGCAGCGGGTGTACCGGCAGATCGCGCGGGTGGCCATCACGTCCATCAGCGTGTTCGTCACCGGCGAGAGCGGCACCGGCAAGGAGGTGGTGGCCCGTTCGGTGCACGACCTCAGCCGCCGGCGTGCGCGGCCCTTCCTGGCCGTGAACTGCGGCGCCATCTCGCCCAACCTGATCGAGAGCGAGATCTTCGGCCACGAGAAGGGCAGCTTCACCGGCGCCGACACGCAGCACCAGGGCTTCTTCGAACGGGCGCACGGCGGCACGCTGTTCCTCGACGAGATCACCGAGATGCCGATCGAGCTGCAGGTCAAGCTGCTGCGGGTGCTGGAGACCGGCACCTTCATGCGCGTGGGCTCCACCCAGCTGCGCGAGGCCGACGTGCGGGTGATCGCCGCGACCAACCGGGCGCCCGAGCTGGCCGTAGCCGACCACAAGCTGCGCGAGGACCTGTTCTACCGCCTGAACGTCTTCCCGATCGAGCTGCCGCCGCTGCGCGAGCGGCGCGAGGACGTGCCGCTGCTGGCCGAGCATTTCCTGGCCGGCGTGTGCCAGCGGGAGGGCCACAGCCGCCGCTTCACGCCCAAGGCGCTGCAGGCGCTGCAGGCCTACCGCTGGCCGGGCAACGTGCGGGAGCTGCGCAACGTGGTGCAGCGGGTGTACGTGATGGCCGACGGCGACGACATCGGCGACGAATGGCTGCCGCGCGACAGCGGCGTGCCGCTGAGCATGTCGATGGCCGGCGAAGGCGGCGTGGCCGCGCCGCCGGCCGTGCCCTCGCTCACGCTGCCGCTGGGCACCTCGATGGCCGAGGCCGAGCGCCAGCTGATCCTGGCCACCTTCCAGCACTTCAACCGCCACAAGGAGCGCACCGCCGCCGCCCTGGGCGTGAGCATGAAGACGCTCTACAACCGCCTGAAGGAGTATTCCCGCGGCGGCGACGACGCCATGGAGGCCACCGCGGCCGACCTGGCCGAGCCGCCTGCGGGCAGCTGAGGCTCGGCCCCGCCGAAGCGCGGGCCCGTCAGCCCGCCATCGCCTTGCGGCGTGCCGCGGGCTCGATGCGCAGCGCCTGCCGGTACTTGGTGACCGTGCGGCGCGCCACGCGCAGGCCCTGCTGCCACAGCAGCTGGGTGATCTCGGTGTCCGACAGCGGATGGCTGGCCTTCTCGTCCGCGATGATGTCGCGCACCAGGCCGCGGATGGCGGTGGGCGACAGCGAGGCGCCGCTGGGCATCACCATCGCCCGCGAGAAGAAGTGCTTGAGCTCGAACACGCCGGCCGGCGTGGCGATGTACTTGTTGCTGGTCACGCGCGAGACGGTGGACTCGTGCACGCCCACGGCCTCGGCGATCTCCTTCAGCCCCAGCGGCTTCATCGCCATCTCGCCGTAGTCCAGGAAGTGGTGCTGGCGGTCGATGACCGCCTGCGCCACCGCCACGATGGTGGAAAAGCGCTGCTCCACGTTGCGCACCGTCCAGCGCGCCTCCTGCAGGTGGCTGGCCAGGTCGGGGCAGGGCGCGCCGCGGTGGCGCTGGAACAGGTCCACCACCGTGCTGTTGAGCCGCAGCCGCGGCACCACCGCCGGATTCAGCACCGCCACCCAGCGGCCGCGGTAGCGGCGGGCGATGACGTCGGGTGTCACGTAGTGCACCGGCGGCGCGCCGAAGCGCCAGCCCGGCCGCGGGTCGAAGCGGCGGATACGCGCACAGGCCGCTTCCACGTCGGCCAGCGGATGGCCCACGCGGTGCGCCAGGGTCTCGCAATCGCGGGTGCCCAGCAGGCGCAGCTGCTCGCCGATGATGCGGCGCGCCAGCGCCCGCTGGTGGGGGCATTCGATCTCGCCGGTCTGCAGCAGCAGGCACTCCTGCACCGTGCGGGCGCCCACGCCAGCCGGGTCCAGCGACTGCACGCGGCGCACCGCGATGCGCACTTCCTCGTCGGTGGGCGGCGGGTCCATGGAATCGTCGGCGGTGAGCTCGAACGGATCGCCGCGCAGGTAGCCGTCGTCGTCCAGCAGCTCCACCACCGCCTTGGCCAGCGCCATGTCGCGCGGACCCAGCGGCAGCAGGTTGAGCTGGCCGTGCAGGTGGGTGTTGAGGCCGGTGCTGCTGGCCACCAGCTCGGTGGCCGACACCTCGGGCCCATCGCCCTTGTTGCCACCGGGCAGGGCTTCGTTCCAGGTGCCGGCATCGGGCGGCGGCTCGCTGTGGCCGTCGTCGGCGGCATTTTCGTAGTCGCTGGCCGCCTGGTCGGCGGGCGTCAGGTCTTCCCGCGGCGCGGTGGCGCTGCCGGGTTCGGCCAGCGGATTGACCAGGGCGGTGAGGCCGGGCGGCAACGGGGCGTCGTCGCCCTCGTCGCCTTCAAGAAACGGGTTGCGACCCAGGGTGTCGGCGATGGTCTGCGCAAAGTCGAGAGACGACATCTGCAACAGCCGGACAGCATGTTGCAGGCGGGGCGACAAGGCCTGGTTTTGCTGGTGTATGACGCGAAGGCTGCTGGCGGGCATGGGGTCGTTATCTCCTCTGGGAGGCTCTTTCCGCACCTTTCGTGCCGGCCCCGCAACAACCCTGCCTTCCCTCGGTGGAACGCCTTCAGCCCGTGCCGGCGGGCACCGGTTTTGCCGGAAACGCCGCGTGAATTGCGGCAAGCCGGTTCAAGGGCGGCCGCCCGCCCGCAGCGCGACGATGACCTGCTGCAGCTTGTCGATGCCCAGCGGCTTGGTGAGCACGGCATCGAAGCCGGCTTCCACCACCTCTCGCGTGGCCAGCGTGCTGTAGCCGCTGTAGGCGATGGCCACCGGCTGCAGCAATGCCGCATCAGCCCGCACCGCGCGGATGAGTTCCACGCCCGACATCACCGGCATGCGCAGGTCGGACACCAGCACGTCGCATGGCGCGCTGCGCAGGCACTCCAGCGCCTGCTGCCCGTTCTCCGCCGTGGCCACCTCCGCCCCGCTCATCTCCAGCAAGGCCGCCAGTGGCACCAGCGCATCCACGCAGTCATCCACCAACAGCACATGCATGCCCTGAAGCCCGCCCCGCCCTGCGGCTGGCGCTGCCCCTGCCTGATTCATCCTGCTCTCCCGGCAGCTCACGTCGTGCCGCGCACGGCATGGCTGTATAGCGTCTCGCGGCAACAGGCATGCCGCCTGAAGCTGCGGGCAGCCGAAGTTCCAGGCGCTGCGGCGCCGGCATCGGGCAGTCGTCGTCGAGCATGCGTTCGAAGAACGCGGTGGCATCGCCGAGCAGCAGATCCTCGGTCAGCCGGCACCGCGTCGCTTCACCTGCGTTCATGGTGGTTCTCCAGTTGCATCCGGGCACATTCGGGCAAACCATGTGCCGGCTGGTGACATCCGGCTACAGATTTACACGATGCATACCTTGCAGCCACTTTTTGCCTTTGCTACGCGCGGGCACGCCGTTTGATCCATGGCGGCATGAACGCACTGTCGCGCCACCGCACCCGCTGGGCCCGCTGGACCCTGCTTTCCGCCATTGCGTTGCCGCTGGTGGTGATGGCGTCGCTGCTGGTGTACAGCGCGCTGGAACGCTACGTGTTCGGGCCGCTGCCGGCGGAAGCGCCGCTGGAGGTCTCGGTCACGGCCAACATGTGGTGGTGGGAAGTGCGCTACCGCCACCCCCGCACCGGCGCCGAAGTGGTGAGCGCGAATGAGCTGCGCATCCCGGTCGGCCGCAAGGTGCGGCTGTCACTGCGCTCCAGCGACGTGGTGCACAGCTTCCGCGTGCCGCCGCTCAGCGGCCGAACCGACATCATGCCGGGCCAGGTGCAGCACCTGGACATCACCGCCTGGCGGCCCGCGGTGTACCGCGGCGAATGCGCCGAATTCACCGCCAACGGCATCAGCCGCATGAGCCTGCAGGTGGTGGCGGTGGCGCCGGAGGGCTTCGCACGCTGGCTGGAGCGCGAGGCCGAGCCGGCGCATGCGGACGAAGGCGTTGTGCCGGCGCTGGGCCGGCAGGCCTTCATCGACCACGGCTGCACCGCCTGCCACACGGTGCGCGGCGTGTCCGAGGCCACCGGCGGTGGCCCGGACCTCACCCATGTGGGCCGGCGCCTGACCCTCGCGGCCGGCCTGCTCGACAACGACAGCGCACAGATGGCGCACTGGATACGCCACGCCGAGGCCATGAAGCCCGGCGCCGGCATGCCTTCGTACGGCGCGATGCCGGCGGCCACGGTGCAGGCGGTGGCGGTCTACCTCACCGGGCTGCGCTGAGTCACCGCGTCGCGCCGAGGCGCGCGGCCTTCAGCGCCCGGGCTGGCCGGGTTCGTCGTCGGCTGCGCTGCGAAGTGGGTCGGTGATGGCCTTGCCCAGCGACTCCAGCACGTTGTCGTCGTCGTTCACCCGCACGCCGGAGCGCTTGACGCCGGTGCTGTCGGGCAGCTCGGTCTCGGTGCCGTCCTCGCGGGCCGCGGCCTCGCGGTCAGCCCAGTCGCCGTCCACCGGCTGCGGCTTGCCCGCCGGGCTGATGCCGGGCTGGTCGTCGGGCGAGGTGCTGGCCCGGGCCAGGCCGGCGTCGATGGTGGTGGCCTGCCCGCCCACATCGCCTGCATCCTGCGGACGATGGCGCTGGTCCGGGGTGGCCAGCGGTCGGTCGGTGGAATCGGTGATGCTCATGGCTGCTCCTTGGTCTGAAGCTGCATGCTGCCCCGCGGGCTGACACCAGGCTGCGGGGCGATGGCGCGATGGGGCGTGCGGGGTGTCCTACAGCAGCCGGACAGCGGCCGGCACCTGAATTGCTGCGCGGAAGGCATGGACATGCAACGCATCGAGCTCTGGGAACCCGGCGCGCTGGAACGCTGGGCAGCGCAGCTGGCCGTGCCAGTGCCGGTGCTGGAGGAAGCGCTGCGCCGCGTGGGCACCGACCTCGACAAGGTCAAGGGCTACCTGGCCGCCCATCCGCAGCCGGCCGCACCCAGCGACGAAGGCTGAGCGAAGGCCCCTAGCGGACGGTGGCGCGGGGCCGCTCGCCGGCCAGTGCCTGCAGCAGGTTGCTGGTGGCCAGCCCGGCCATCGCCTGCCGCGTCTCGTGCGTGGCCGAGCCGATGTGCGGCAGCGGCGTGACCTTCGGATGCGTGCGCAGCGGCGAATCCAGCGGCAGCGGCTCGGTGGCGAACACGTCCAGCCCGGCGGCGCGCAGGTGCCCACCGTCCAGCGCCTGCAGCAGCGCCGCCTCGTCCACCACGCCGCCGCGCGAGCCATTGACGAAGATGGCGCCCGGCTTCATCACCGCAAAGCGCGCGGCATCCATCAGGCCGCGGGTTTCGTCGGTCAGCGGCACCGTCAGCGCCACGATGTCGGACTGCGCCAGCACGTCATGCAGCGGCAGCTGGCGCGCATGCGCCGCCAGCGCCGGCAGCTCGGCCGGCACATCCACCGCCGAACGGTTGTGGAACAGCACCGGCATGCCGAAGCCCAGCGCCGCCCGCCGCGCCAGCGCCTGGCCGATGCGGCCAAAGCCGACGATGCCCAGCGTCTTGCCGTGCACATCCCAGCCGAACAGCTGCTCGTCGATGTTGCGCTGCCAGCGGCCTTCGCGCACATGGTTGGCCAGCTCCACCAGGCGGCGGCTGGTGGCCATCACCAGCGCGAACAGCGTGTCGGCCGTGGTCTCGGTCAGCACGCCGGGCGTGTGGCACAGCATCACGCCGCGTGCACGCAGCGCGGGCAGGTCGTAGTTGTCGATGCCCACCGAGATGCTGGAGACCACGCGCAGCGCCGGCGCCTGGGCCAGCACCTCCGCGCCGATGGGATAGCTGGAGCCGATGAGACCCTGGGCGCGCGGCAGCGCCGCGAAGAAGGCATCGCGCTGCGCCTCGATGCGCGGGTTGGCGACGGTGACCTCATGCATCGCCTGCAGCCGCGCCAACTGGTCGGGCGGCAGCTCGCGGAACACGAGCACCTGCTGGCGCGGCACGGCCGTCACAGCGCGGCGGCCTGCAGTTCGGCCTGTGTGGGCAGCCCTTCGGTATCGCCCAGCACCTGCACGGCGCGGGCGCCGATCCAGGCACCGCGGCGCACCGCGTGCAGCAGCGGCCGGCCCTCCAGCAGCGCGCTGATCACGCCCACCGCAAAGCCGTCGCCGGCGCCCACGGTGTCCACCACCTGCGCCACCGGAAAGCCCGGCACATGCCCGCTGGCCTCGGCGCTGCTGAAGTACGCGCCGGCCGGGCCGAGCTTGACCACCACCACCTGGGCGCCGCGGTCGCGGTAGAAGGCGGCGATGCCTTCGGGCGTGTCGGCGCCGGTCAGCAGCCGGCCTTCCTCCAGGCCCGGCAGCACCCAGTCCGCCTTCGCGGCCAATGCGTTGATGGCCTCGCGCATCACCTCGGTCGAGGCCCACAGCGTGGGCCGCAGGTTGGGGTCGAACGAGATGCTGCGGCCGGCCTCGCGCATCAGCCGCATCGCCTCGTGCGCGGTGGCCAGGCAGTTGGCCGACAGCGCCGCGAACACGCCGGTGGCATGCAGGTGGCGCGCGCCGGTCACCCACGGCACGTCGATGTCGGCAGGCAGGATCTGGCTGGCCGCCGAGCCCTTGCGGTGGTATTCCACCGGCGGGTCGCTGCCGTCGGTCACCCGGCCCTTGAACAGGAAGCCGGTGCGCTGCGCGGCGTCGCACACCACGTGCGAGCAGTCGATGCCCTCGGCCTGCATGGCCTTGAGCAGGTAGCGGCCCATGGATTCGGCGCCCAGCCGGCTCATCCAGCCCACGCCCAGGCCCAGCCGCGCCAGGCCGATGGCCACGTTGGTCTCGGCGCCGGCGGTGCGCTTGTGGAAGCTGGTCACGTCTTCCAGCGGGCCGGGCTCGGCGGCGACGAACATCTGCATCGCCTCGCCGAAGGTCACCACGTCCAGGGGCTTCATCACAGGCTCCGGCTCAGTGCGCGCAGCAGGTCGACCTGCGTGCGGGTGACGGCCAGCAGGTCGTCACCGATCAGGGGATATTCGATGGCCCAGGGCACACCGCGCGGCATCGCGTCGATCAGGGTGCGCCAGGGCGCGGCCGAGTCGGCCAGCGGCACCGCCACCCACTTGGCGGGCAGCCGCTGCACGCCCTTGCAGTGCACGTAACCCACGCGGCTGGCCAGCGCCTGCGCCGCCTGCAGCGGGCATTCGCCCAGCCAATGCCAGTTGCCCATGTCGAACACCATCGGCAGCGGCAGCGCCGCATCGGCCGCGGCCTCGAAGAAGGGCACCAGCGCGCGTACCGTGCCCGCGGTGGGCGTCTGGTCGTTCTCGATCACCAGCTCGATGCCCTCGGCCTGCTGCAGCCGCAGGCGCAGCGCGGGAAGGGCCTCGGCCGAGGCGCTGCGCGAGGCCGCGCCATAGCCGCCGATGGACATCTTCAGCCGCGGTGCCTGCAGCCGGGCGGCCGCCGCCAGCGCGCGATCCAGCGCGGCGTCGTCCAGCGTGCCATTGGCCGCGAACAGGCCTTCGGGGCTGGAGTACACCGTGGCCAGGCCTAGCTGCAGCGTGGCGTCGGCCAGCGCATCCAGCTCCACCGCGGCATCCGTCAGCAATTCGCCGCGCACCTCCACGCCATCGGCACCGGCCTCCGCCGCCAGCCGCGTGAACCAGAGCTGGCCGTGCCGGCGCACCTCGGCCGCGCCGAAGGACGACAACGAGATCAACAGCGGTGCCTTGTTCATGCGTGCTGCGCGCTGCTGAGGATCTGCCCCAGGAACGCCTGCGTCTTGGGGTGCTGCGGCTGGCCGAAGAACTGCTGCGGCGGCGCCTGCTCGAGGATGCGGCCTTCGGCCATGAAGATCACGCGGTCGGCCACGCTGCGGGCAAAGCCCATCTCGTGCGTCACGCACAGCATGGTCATGCCGTCCTCGGCCAGGCCGATCATGGTGTCCAGCACTTCCTTGACCATCTCGGGGTCCAGCGCCGAGGTGGGCTCGTCGAACAGCATGATCTTGGGTGTCATGCACAGAGCACGGGCGATGGCCACGCGCTGCTGCTGGCCGCCCGACAGCTGCGCCGGGTACTTGCGCGCCTGCTCCGGGATGCGCACCCGCTCCAGGTACTTCATGGCGGTGGCCTCGGCCTCCGCCTGCGACACGCCGCGGGTGCTCATCGGCGCCAGGGTGCAGTTCTGCAGCACCGTCAGGTGCGGGAACAGGTTGAACTGCTGGAACACCATGCCGACTTCCTTGCGCACCGCATCCACGTTGCGCGGGTTGGCGGTGAGGTCGATGCCGTCGACCACGATGCGGCCCTGCTGCACCGTCTCCAGCCGGTTGATGCAGCGGATCAGCGTCGACTTGCCCGAGCCCGAGGGCCCGCAGATGACGATGCGCTCACCGGCCCGCACCTGCAGGTCGATGCCGGTCAGCACCTGGAACTGCCCGTACCACTTGTTGACGTTCTCGATGCGGATGATGGGCTCGGCGGCGGTGTTCATCGCGGGCTGTGCCTTCTTCAGTTGGCGGCGGGCAGCTGCGGCAGCGGCGTGCCCAGCCACTTGGTGTAAAGCTTGTTCAGCTCGCCGTTGGCGGTGTTCTTCTCGATCAGGCCGTCCATCGTCTTCTGCAGGTCGGCCTGGCCCGGGCGCATGGCCACGGCCATCAGCTGCTGGCGCAGCACCAGCTTCTGCTCGAAGGTGTCGGCACCGGCGCGCTTGGCGATCTGCGCCGCCACGGTGGTGGAGCAGCCGATGGCGTCGACCTGGCCCGACAGCAGCGCCTGCATGGCCGAGGCGTCGTCGTCGAAGCGGCGGATCTCGGTGCCCTCGGGCGCGATGGCGGTCAGCGCGGTGTCCTGCGTGCTGGCGCGGGCCACGGCCACGCGCACGCCCTTCAGGTCGGCCGGCGCCTTGATGTTGGCCTTCTTCGGCGCGAACAGCACGATGGTGGCCGCCGAGTAGGGGCGCGAGAACTGCACCTGCTTGGCCCGCTCCGGCGTGACGGCCAGCGAGGCGATCAGCACGTCGACCTTGTTGGTCAGCAGGTAGGGAATGCGGTTGGGGCCGGTGACGGGCACCAGGTTGAGCTTGACGCCCAGGTCCTTGGCCAGCAGCCTGGCCACGTCGGCGTCGTAGCCGTCGGGGTTGTTGCTGCTGTCCACCGTGCCGTAGGGCGGAAAGTCCACCAGCATGCCGACCGTCAGCGTGCCCTTCTTCTTGATCTCTTCGGCGGTCTGCGCCTGGGCCAGCGGCGCCCAGGCGGCCAGCAGGGTGCTGCAGGCCAGGGCGGCGGCAGCGGCGACGAAGGGGCGGCGGGACGTGGTGGACATCGGTGTCTCCGGTGATGAAGGGGAAGAAGCGCGAATCAGCGCTGCAGGGCCAGGGCCTGGCGGCGCTCGATGCGGCCGGCCCAGATCGACAGCGGCCAGCACAGCAGGAAGTAGATGGCCCCCACCACGCTGAACACGATCAGCGGCTGGAAGGTGGCGTTGTTGATGATCTGCCCGGCGCGGGTGATTTCGGTGAAGCCGATGATGGCCGCCAGCGAGGTGCCCTTGATCACCTGCACCATGTAGCCGACGGTGGGCGGCAGCGCGATCTTGAAGGCCTGCGGCAGCACCACGCGGCGCATGCGGGCCACGTAGTGCAGGCCCAGCGCCTCGGCCGCCTCCCACTGGCCGCGCGGCACTGCCTGGATGCAGCCGCGCCAGATCTCGCCCAGGAAGGCGCCGGTGTTGAGCACCAGTGCCGTGCCGGCCGCGATCCACGGGCTGACTTCCAGCCCCAGCACCGGAAGGCCGAAGAAGATGAGGAACAGCTGCAGCAGCAGCGGCGTGCCCTGGAACACCTGGATGAAGGCACCGGCGGCGCGCACCAGTGCGGGCCGCTCCGAGGTACGGGCCAGCGCCAGCGCGAGGCCCACCACCGCCCCGCCGACGAAGGCGATGAGCGACAGCGCGATGGTCCACTGCGCCGCGGCGGCGATGAACCAGAGGTCGTTGAGGCCGAAGGTACGCATCAGCGGCGGTCCGGATAGGAGAGCACCCGGCGCTGCACCAGGCGGAACAGCGCCGAGAAGGCCATGGCCAGCGCCAGGTAGATCAGCGCCACCACGATGTAGATCTCGAAGCTGCGGAAGGTCTGCGACTGCAGGTTGGCCGCCACCGAGGTGAGGTCGTCGGCCGAGATCACCGACACCACGCTGCTGCTGAGCATCAGCAGGATGAACTGGCTGGTGAGCGCCGGGAAGATGGCGCGCAGCGCGGGCTTGAGCACGATGAGCCGGAAGATCTGGTGGCGCTTCATGTTCAGCGCCAGGCCGGCCTCGATCTGGCCCTTCGGGATGGACTCGATGCCGGCGCGGATGATCTCGGTGGCATAGGCGCCCAGGTTCACCACCATCGCCGTGAGCGCCGCGGTGTACGGCGACCAGCGCAGGCCGATAGCCGGCAACGCGAAGAAGAAGAAGAACAGCTGCACCAGGAACGGCGTGTTGCGGATCAGCTCAATGTAGGCCTGGATGACGAAGCGCACCGGCTTCGGCCCCGAGGTCTTGCCCCAGGCGCACACGATGGCCACCAGCAGCCCGAGCACCGTGGCCGTCAGCGACAGCTGGATGGTGATCCACGTGCCCTTGAGCAACAGCGGCCAGGCGGCCAGCACGTCGGCGAATTGGAGGGTGTAGTTCAAGGGGTACTGCTTTCGGCGCGGTGTCCAGCGGGACGCTGTGAAACCGGTTTCTTAACGGGTTCAGTGTAGGAAACCGGTTTCAGGATGGGATTGGGGGTTTCCCGGGGGCATGACAATCGACCATGGACAAACACGTGCTGCAACAGCAGGTGCTGGCGCGGCTGGCCGAAGACCTGCTGCAAGCCGAACAGGCCGTACAGGTGGCCCACGAGGCGGCGACGCACGAAGAGAACATCGCCGAAAACAAGTACGACACCCTGGGGCTTGAAGCCGCCTACCTGGCCACCGGCCAGGCGCGTCGCGCCGAAGCCATCCGCCAGGCGATGGCTGTGTGGCGCCAGTTCCGCCCCAGCCCCTACGACAGCAGCAAAGGCATACAGCTCGGCGCGCTGGTCTGCCTCGTCGATGCCGACGACAGGCAGCAGCAGCTCTTCATCGGCCCGGCGGGGGGCAGCATGAAGCTGGGCATCGGCGCGCAACTCGTCCAGGTCATCAGCAGCAAAGCGCCGTTGGGCCAGGCGATGCTGGGCAAATGCGAGGGCGACGAGGTGTCGATCCACGTCGCGACAGGGCGGCAGCAGTTCGAGGTGCTGCGGGTTGACTGAGGCTGCGGCGCAGCGCTTGCGGTCGGTCATGGGCCGAATCCGCGGCCTTGGCACTCGGCCAGGAGCGGTCTTCGTCCTATCGGCCCGGCGGCAGTGGTTCTCGAAAGGTCAGGTTGGCAAGTTCGCGCCCGCCTCGCGACACATCTTGCTGAGCGCCGAGCTGCGCCTGACCAGGAAAGCCAGGAGCAGTTCCGCATACCGCGGACCGACGGCTTGCTGGATGGAGGGGCGCCTGGCCAGCGCTTTGCGCCACCGCCGTACCTTGGGCAGGTCGTCCCAGAACCCGAAGTCGGCGATGCTGTCGAACACGTCGAAGTACCGGAACACCGGACCGTAGACCGCATCGACGATGCTGAAGGATGCGCCCGCAAAGAACGGCCCCGATCCCAGTGCGGCCTCCAGTTGCTGGAACTTCTGCCGGATGTCCGCCGCCCGGGCCTTCAGCGTTTGCTCGTCGGGGGCGTTGTAGAACGCTCCGATGAGGTTCAGCACGCTGGAGCCGAATTCCATCCACGAGCGGTGTCGGGCGCGCTCCAGCGCGTTGGCAGGGTGCAAGCGCGGCAGCGTCGTGTCGTCCAGGTACTCGCAGATCACAGCCGACTCGAAGATGGCCTCTTTGCCGATGAGCAGCACGGGCGTCTTGCCCAGCGGCGACACACGCACGAACCAATCGGGCTTGCGCGCCAGGTCGATGTCCCGCCGCTCGAACGGCACCTCCTTCTCGGCCAGCACGATGGCCGCGCGCTGCACGTAGGGACACAGCGCGTGAGACACCAGGACGAGCGGCGCACTCACTTCAGGAGCCCCTCGGCGCGCAGGGCGTCCTGGGCCGCCGGTCGTGACGACACGCGGCCCATGTAGGCCAGGAGGTTCGGGTACTTCGTGAGGGGCAGTCCCAGGAAGTTCGACCAGTTGACGATGGTGAAGGCATAGGCGTCGGCCACGCTGTACTCGCCCGCCAGGTACGGCTGCGTGCCCAGCAGTGCGTCGAGCTCGGCGAAGCGGATGGCAAGCTTGTCCTTGACCGCCTGGCGTGTCGACTCCGCAGTCTCCTTGTGCCAGAGCCACGGGCTGAAGACCTTGTGCAGTTCCGTGCTGACGAAGGTCAGCCACTCCACCACCGCGAGCCGGCGCGCCGAGCCCGCCGTGCCGATCAGGCGCTGCTGCGGATCCAGGTCTGCGACGTACTGCAGCAGTGCGGATGCCTCGGTATGGCGCGAGCCGTCGTCGAGCTGCAGCAGCGGCACATAGCCGCGCGGAGAGATGGTGCGGTAGTCGGTGCCGTCAGCGGTGACCGACTTGGCGAGGTCGACGGAGACGGCGTCGAACGTCGCGCCGACTTCACGGAGTGCGATATGGACGGCGAGGGAGCAGGCGCCAGGGGCGAAGTAGAGCTTCATGGGAGTGACCTTTCGGTGAGGGATGAGCGATGGGGCCCGCAGCACCATCGCCAAGGGAGGGAAGTTGACGACGAGTCCACTGTAGGATTGCCTCCGAGCAACGACCATAGGCCGAACGGCAAGCGATGATTGCGAGAACGCAATACAAGATGGGCCCAGCCGACCTGGAAATGACCCTGGCAATGACGCGCACCGGGACCTTGGCCGCCGCGGGAGAGCGGCTGGGCGTCGACGCCTCGACGGTGTTCCGGGCCTTGCAGCGGATCGAGCGTGGCCTGGGTCGACCGTTGTTCGAACGAACCCGTTCGGGCTATGTCCCGACGGAACTCGCCCAGGAGCTTGCCGTTCAGGCGGAATCCATTGAAAGTGCGCTCGAGGCGGCGCGCTCCATGGTGGAGTCGGCACCGTCCCAGATCTCGGGCGTGGTTCGCGTTACAACGACCGACACAGTCCTGCATGGTCTGGTCGCGCCAGCGCTGGCTGCCATGCGGGAGGAGCACCCCCTCCTGGCGTTTGAGCTGCACACAGGCAATGAGCTGGCGAGCTTGACGCGGCGCGATGCCGACATCGCGGTTCGCGCGACGAAGCGCCCGCCCGCTCACCTCGTCGGCAAGCAGATCGGGCCGATCCGCGTGGCCCTGTACGCGGCGCGCCGGGCTCGGCTGCGCAGCTTCGAGCTGGCCCGGGCGGCGAGCCTGGACTGGGTGGCGCCCGACGAAGCGCTACCCGAGCATCCTTCGGTCGTCTGGCGCAAGCGCCATTTTCCGAAGCTGGTTCCGCGGTACCAGGTGGGCAGCATCCTGTCGGTGCTGGAACTGGTCGCCTTGGGCCTGGGCATCGGCGTCGTGCCCCTGTTCCTGGCGGAAGGGCGCAAGGATCTGGTGCGTTTGACCGACCCGCTGCCGGAGTGCGAGACAGAACTGTGGCTGCTGACGCACCCGGACGTACGGCATCTGCGTCGGGTGGGTGCGGTTTACGCCCACCTCTCCAAGGTCATACAACTTCCCTGAAGGTTTTTGGGCATGACCGTCTACTGACCCATCCCCCGCGACGACCCGCGCACCACCAACCGCCCCGGCAGCAAGATCTGCCGGGCCGGCAGCTGCCGGCCCTGCAGCCGCTCCAGCAGGCAGCTCGCCGCCACATGCCCCAGGTCGTCGGTCGGCTGCGCTATGGTGCTCAAGCCGGGCCCCACTAGCGGCGCCCACTCCGTGTCGTCGAACCCGACAAAGCCCAGGTCCAGCCCGAACTGCCAGCCCAGCTGCGCCACGGCACTGGCCACGCGCAGCGTGACCACCGCATTGCTGGCGATCACGGCGATGGGCTTGCGGCCGGCACGCTTGCGCCAGTCCTTCAAGGCCTGCGCCAACGCAGCCTCGTCGCCGTCGCCGGCTTCAAGCGTCTGGCCGTTGGCCGCCCTGCCCTGCTCGGCGATGAAGGCACGGAAGGCGGCCTCGCGCTCCACGCGAGAGCTCACGCCCTTGATCGGCTCGGTGACGTACAGCATCTCGCGCCAGCCATTGCTCAGCAGGTGGCTGGCGGCCTGGCGCACCGCGTCGGCGTTGTCCAGCGAGACGAAGTCGGCCTTCATGCCCGGCGGCCGGCGGTCCACCAGCACGGCGGGCTTGCCGTGGCGCGCCACCTCGCTGGCAGCCGACGGGTCGGCGCCCAGCGTGTTGAGGATGAAGCCCTCCACCTGGTAGGAGGCCAGCGCCTCGATGCCTTCACGCTCTCTCTGGCTCTGGTTGCCCAGGTTGAACAGCATCACCAGGTAGCCGGCTTCCTGGCAGGCCTTCTCGGCCCCGCGCAGCACCGCCACCGAGAACGGATTGGTGATGTCGGCCACCACCAGCCCGATGAGCCGCGAGCGCCCGCGCTTGAGCGCCTGCGCCATCGGGCTGGGGCTGTAGCCCAGCGCGGCAATGGCGGCTTCCACCTTGGCGGCGATCTCGGGCGACAGCAGCTTCTCGCGGTGGTTGAGGAAGCGCGAGACGGTGGCCTTGGACACGCCGGCCACGCGCGCGACGTCAGCAATCGTGCTGCGGCCTTCGGCTTCGGCGGGGCCGGCTTC
>OFDN01000965.1_pt1 | contig 20922 bp, 19 predicted proteins | sample 1520971 | NCBI WGS metagenome assembly OFDN01 (sample SAMEA94257418, study PRJEB24077) | hot springs metagenome | biome: Aquatic biome; feature: Geographical feature; material: Water | place: India | collected 2012-06-12 | depth 5 m
CGGACTTAAGTCCGCTCGCCATCGGTAATCGCACCAAAGATGGATTTCAATCCATCAAAACACCTTTTTGAATTTAGCAAGAATTGTTATGGTATGTTATGCTATCCGTTCCGCAGTTCCCTTACCCACCGTGTCACTAATAAGAAAAGATTATTGTAGTTTATCCTCTATAATGAAAAAGACAACGAACGCATGTAAAACAAAAAATCCCGGCCTTTGAGCCGGGATTTTTAAATTATAACTCTGTTAGAAGTGATTATGCTGTTGCTTGTGCATTTGGTGCTGCTGAAAGAATTTCAGCTGTTACACCGTCTGCATACTGTGTAAAGTTTTTCACAAACAACTCTGCCAAATGATTGGCTTTGTTATCGTAAGCAGCTTTATCAGCCCAAGTATTGCGTGGGTTCAATATTTCAGCAGGTACGTTAGGGCAAGTAGCTGGCATTGAAAGACCAAACACAGGGTGGTTTTCAAACGCTACGTTGTCCAATTCGCCGTTAAGGGCAGCAGTAATCATAGCACGGGTGTATGATAATTTCATACGAGAACCTGTGCCGTAAGCACCACCTGTCCAGCCGGTATTTACCAACCAAACGTTTGCACCGCTTTCTTTCAATTTTTCACCCAACAACACCGCATATTTACCGGGGTGCAAAGGCAAAAATGCTTTACCAAAGCAAGCTGAGAAAGTAGCTTGAGGCTCAGTAACACCGGCTTCTGTACCTGCAACTTTTGCAGTGTAACCTGAAATAAAGTGGTACATGGCTTGCTCAGGAGAAAGTTTTGAAATTGGAGGCAACACACCGAATGCATCGGCGGTTAAGAAGAATATGTTTTTAGGCGTAGTACCGATTGAAGGCACTGCGATATTATCTACAGAATAGATAGGGTATGCAGCGCGGGTGTTTTCGGTAACGCTGGTATTAGTGTAATCAGGAGTGCGGGTACCCTCGATAAAACGAATGTTTTCAAGCAAGGTACCAAACTTAATAGCATCAAAAATCTGAGGCTCTTTTTCTTGGGTCAAATCCACACACTTAGCGTAGCAACCGCCTTCAAAGTTAAATACGGTATTACCGCTCCAGCCGTGCTCATCATCACCAATCAGCTTACGGTTAGGATCGGCGCTAAGGGTAGTTTTACCCGTACCGCTCAAACCAAAGAAGATAGCTGTATCGCCTGCTTCGCCAATGTTTGCCGAGCAGTGCATAGAAAGTACGTTTTTCTCTTGAGGAAGAATGTAGTTAAGAACGGTAAAGATACCTTTCTTCATTTCACCTGTGTAACCGCTGCCACCAATCAAAATAACCTTACGGCTAAAATCAATCATGGTAAAGTTGTGTTGGCGGGTACCATCCACAGCCGGGTCAGCATGAAAACTTGGTGCATTAATAATTACCCACTCATTGTCAAAGTTTTTCAACTCTTCAGCAGTTGGGCGCAAAAACAAGTTGTGGCAAAACAGGTTGTTGTATGCTTTTTCAGTAAATACTTTAATGGTAAGGCGGTAGTTAGGATCGGCGCAGGCAATGGCATCACGCATAAATACCTCTTTACCTGTCCAATGGTTTATTACCTTGTTCAATAAAGTATCAAACTTATCACTGTCAAAAGGTTGGTTTACATCACCCCACCATACAGTGTTTTCGGTTTTTGCATCTTTCACGCAAAATTTGTCCTTGGGCGACCTTCCGGTAAACTCTCCAGTATCAGCAGCCAGTGCGCCGCTATCGGCAAGTTGTCCTTCGCCTCTTTGCAAGGCAGCCTCTACAAGTTCAGCAGGTGTAAGGTTGCTGTGCGCTTTGCTTACTTTGCTAAGTACTTTCTCAATTACTTGATTCATTGGTTATTGTTGTTGAAAGAGTGTTTAAGTAATAAACTGCAAAGGTACTAAATATTCTCTTTATTCATAAGTACCTACACAGCATCTTTTAGTGATTTGATTTTTAACTTTTTATATAACTAAGCCCCTGGTATCAGGCTGTAGTTTAAAACTGCAACAATACATCCGCCAATGCAAAAATAGTATGACATAAATCATGTAAAGGGCTGAGAATGTTCATACCTGTTAACAAGCGTTAGTTTCAATTTTGTCAAGCAAATCAAACAGCTATGCCATATTACATGCAAATGGGCAAGGTACCTGCCAAGCGGCACGTGGTCTTCCGTAATAAAAAAAATAACGAATTGTATGCCGAGGAACTTTTTGGTACACAAGGGTTTTCAGGGGTTTCGTCGCTGGTGTATCACACTCACCCGCCAACAATGGTTAAGGAAGTAGGCACCCCTTACAGCGTAGCGCCCGAAATAGCCATTGAGGATAATATGCAAGCGCTTAGCTTTAAAGGATTTGATGTGGGTGCTGAAAATGATTACCTGCAAAGCCGTAAAACGCTGTTTGTAAACAACGATTTAAGCATTGGGCTTGCTGCACCGCGATACAGCATGGATGAATACTTTTTTAAAAACGCGGACGCGGATGAGATGCTGTTTGTGCACAAGGGCAGCGGCAGACTGCATACTATGTACGGGCAAGTGCCTTTTGAGTATGGCGATTATATAATTATTCCCCGCGGTACAGTGTATAAATTAGAATTGGATGATACCGACAACCGCTTGTTGTTTATAGAATCACGCTCGCCCATTCAAACTCCTGAGCGGTATAGCAATCGTTTTGGGCAATATTTAGAACATTCGCCTTTTTGCGAACGCGATTTTAAAGTGCCTTCGCATTTGGAAACTTATGACCAGAAGGGAGATTTTCTAATCAACATTAAAAAGAACAACATCATATACCCGTATGTGTATGAAACCCATCCGTTTGATGTGGTTGGTTGGGACGGTTATAACTATCCCTACGCATTCTCAATTTTTAATTTTGAACCGCTAACGGGTCGCATACATATGCCACCTCCCATTCACCAGACGTTTGAGGGGCACAATTTTGTGGTATGCTCGTTTGTTCCCCGCTTATACGATTATCACCCGCAGGCAATTCCTGCCCCCTACCACCACAGCAATATAGACAGCGACGAAATACTCTACTACGTTGACGGTGATTTTATGAGCCGCAACAACATACAAAAAGGGCAGTTAACCCTGCACCCCGGAGGTATCCCACACGGACCTCATCCCGGTGCTATTGAACGCAGCATTGGCCAAACAGAAACTAAAGAACTGGCCGTAATGATTGACCCCTTTAACCCCGTAAAAATAACCCGCACCGCTCTTGAATTAGAGGTGGACGGCTATTACAAGTCATGGTTATTCAATAACCCCAAAAAAGAAATTTTAGAAACCGTATAAAGAACTTTTGACTCACCCCGACTTTTAAGAGTGCTGACAGTGGCAATAAGTGCCCCTCTCTAATTGCAATTAGAGAGGGAAGTTTTGAGGACTGAACCACTTATAAATGTTTTGGGTGAGTTAAAAACAAAAATAAAACCCGTATGAGCACACCCGTATTAACCGACGTTGAAAATTACAGCTATTCGCTGGAGAAAATTTTCCCCGATGCTGAAGACTTTTTGCCCATTAACGGCACCGACTATGTAGAACTGTATGTGGGCAATGCCAAACAGGCAGCTCATTATTATAAAACAGCTTTTGGCTTTCAAAGTCTTGCTTATGCAGGACTTGAAACCGGGTTGCGCGACCGTACCTCGTATGTTTTGGTGCAGGATAAGATACGTTTGGTACTAACCTGCCCTATGAAGGATGATGGCGTAATAAGCCAACACATAGCCAAACATGGCGATGGTGTAAAAGTAATTGCCCTTTGGGTGGATGATGCCCGCAAAGCCTTTGAAGAAACCACTAAAAGAGGTGCTGAGGTGTATATGGAGCCTATTGTGGTAAAAGACGATGATGGAGAGATTGTGAAAGCAGGCATACATACGTACGGCGATACAATCCACATGTTTATTGAACGCAAAAATTACAAAGGTGCTTTTATGCCCGGCTTTGTGAAGTGGGAAAGCGAATACAATCCCATACCTACGGGCTTGCGCTACATAGATCACATGGTGGGTAATGTAGCGTTGGGCGAAATGAACAAATGGAGTGCCTTTTACCGCGATGTGATGGGCTTTGCTAACCTTATCAGTTTTGATGATAAAGACATTTCTACCCAATATACTGCGTTGATGAGCAAGGTGATGACCAACGGCAACGGTCGCATAAAATTTCCGATTAACGAACCTGCGGTGGGACTAAAAAAATCTCAAGTAGAAGAATACCTTGATTTTTATGGTGGTCCCGGTTGCCAGCACATAGCAGTGGCCACCAATGATATTGTGTTTACCATCAGCGAGATGCGCAAACGTGGAGTAGAGTTTCTGCAGGTGCCCGGTGAGTATTACGATACAGTGCCCCAACGGGTGGGTATTATTGAAGAAGACCTTGCCACCCTTAAAAAACTGGGAATAATGGTGGATAGAGACGAAGAAGGATACCTGCTTCAAATATTTACCAAACCTGTTGAAGACCGCCCCACCCTGTTTTTTGAAATTATCCAACGTAAAGGAGCCAAATCGTTTGGCAAAGGAAACTTCCAAGCCTTGTTTGAGAGCATTGAAGCCGAACAAGAACGTAGGGGGACTCTTTAATTTAAGAATTATTGATTTGTTGATTTGAAGATTTAACCCAAGCGTCCTTGCGAGGAGTGCGATAGCACGACGAAGCAATCTGTCTGATACCAATCGTAAAGAATGTCTTCGGGATCCCAATGACGAATAACTTAATAACTGATAACTAACTCGCCATGATAAATTTTGAGTACATAGAAGCCAATAAGCAACTGTTTCGCACACAGTTTTTAAATGCACAACCGTTTCCACACATTGGGATTGACGGTATTTGTGATGAGGCCAAACTGACGGAACTGTATAGCAACATTCCTGAAATTGAAACCAAAAGTGCTGATTATGTTTTTGCGGGTGAGAAGTACGAAAAATCAAAATTTAAACAACTGGGCGGTGTGTTTGAGGAATTGCACAACGACCTTACCAGCGAACGGTTTAACAGTTGGTTGTGCTATGTAACGGGTGAAGATGTTTTTATTGACCCGCAGTTTTACGGCGGCGGAATACACCAAGGCCGCAAAGGTAGTTTTTTGGATATGCACGCCGATTTTAACTACCACCCGCTGCACGAAAAATGGTTTCGCAACCTTAACCTGCTGTTATACATTAACAAAGACTGGAAACCTGAATATGGCGGACAACTGAGGTTGGAAGACAGCCGCACGGGAGAAAAAACAGAAGTAGCAGTGCCTTTTAACCGTTTGGCGATTATGCATTGCCGCGGCTATACGCTACACGGTTACGACCCTATTAGCTTTCCTGAAGGCACGTACCGTACCTCTATTGCGGCGTATGCCTATACCCTGCACGAGCACGCATTAGAAGCACCCCGCACAACGGTATGGCACGTGAAGCCCGAAAAAAGTTTTGGCAAGTACCTCATCAGCAAAATTTGGGTACCTGCCGTAAAGCTGAAAAGCTTTTTTACCAAAAGCGAAACGGCAAAGCATTAATTAATTGACAGCATATAAAATGCTGCTCTTTTAAATGTATTTGATGTCACAAAAATAAGGGGTTGAAACCCCCTTCTGTTTCAATTACCTTCTTGTGCAGGACTTAAGTCCTGCACAAGAAGGTAATTACAAAAGAGATAGGTTTTAACCTATCGTTGCAAAAAGCACCACGAAACTTAAATTCGAGACGGTTTCACCCTCTTTAATAGCGATGGGTTTCATGCCCGTCGTAAATAACAATATTTATTATATTTGATTAAACAAACCCTATCATATTATGAATGAAGAAGAAGTTGCTGCTATTGAAAAGTATATATCATTTAGAAACGCTGAACTTGAAAAATTAAATAATTTGATCAAGGAAAAAAGGGATCACTTACCTGAATCTGAACCTAAACCAATTACCTTACGCCTGAATAAATTAGACTATGAGCCTTCTTCTAAGACATGGAAAGACTATTTAAAGGAAGAAAACAATTTAGATACATTTCTAAAAAATAAAAACAAAAAGTATAAAAAAATTATTTACAAAATAGATATTGATTCAGCTAATGGTAGCCATAATGACATTATAAATGCGGCTCTTGATTTTAAAAGTAAAAAAAATGGTATTGCACTATCGAGAATAAATGAAGGGGCAAAAACTAATGTTCTTTACATAGGTAGTTGTGAAAAAGGGATTGAAAAAAGACTAAAGGAACACTTAGGTTTTGGCGCGAAGTCTACCTACTCAATGCAATTACATCACTTGATCAGAGAATCAAATCTGACAGTATTATCAATCACAATTAATATTTATCCTTTTGAGGACTCAATAGGGGCCACACTTTTAAAAAATATAGAGTTTGCACTTTGGTATAAATACAAGCCGCTACTTGGCAAGGGTGAATTGGATTTAGATGCAAAAAAACTGTAATAAATCCATAATCAATTAAACCCTCCAATGGTTTTAAACCATCAGAGGTTACATTCTTGAATAGCGAAGGGTTTCATACCCTTCCCAAACAACAAAGGCCACCTAAAAGGCAGCCTTTGTTTTATATTTCAATATTAAAAAATTACTCAACCAGCAGTTTTGCAGTAGAAGTGCCTTTTGTCCCTCGCACCTGTATTAAATACATTCCCTTTGCCAAACCATCCAAATTAATAACGGTTGATTGCAAGCCAGATGAAGTCAACAACTTTTCAGTGCGTTGTACTTTTCCTGTCATATCGCTAACAGTGCATTCCAACGCATCTGCATCATTCACCCAAACAGTTACTTCGCTGCGCGCAGGGTTGGGATATACATTCACTCCATAGGCATTATTGGGAACAATAACACCGGTAGTACCGCCGTTTCCGCCCGCGGTGTCAACAATCAAAGTAAACCTGCGGATAGTGTCGGGCTGTTGAATGGGAATAAACCCGATTTTAGCATACGCAACCACAGCCATTTCAACAGGATAAACACCTTTTTGTTGCGCAGTAGGATTGCCTGATACCTTCGCACAAAAAGTTTGCTGAGGCACGAAATTACAGTTGGCCACATTACATTGGTAAGTGAACCCCGAAGGCAAGCCTAAAACGGATACTAAACGTATCGAATCAAAAGTTGCCTTTACAGGAAAACCATTGTAAGTAATGTTAGTATCGTTCGGAATTCTGAAATGCAACACCATTTCATACGATTGGCCTACAACGGCGGTATCCAAATCTTCGGGATAATAACCGGGTTGGGTAATCGTATTATCAGGGGTGCATTGCGCTGATGCTGATAGTGCCGCCAATACAATAACGGCAAGCAGGTAAATTTTTTTCATAATTTTAAAGTGCAGTATGATTAAACTTGTATAAATCCTGTGCAAATTAGTATGAAGCCATGTCATAAGCAATTTTGTTTACTCTTAACTTTCATCATTGTTGCTATCAGCGCAAACAGCCAAACTACTTTTGTACTCAAAGGCAGTATTAAAGATGCGCAAACAAGTGAAGCACTGTATGGTGCCCAAGCTTATTCCTACACCGCTTCAAAAGGAACATCCACTAACGAAAACGGCGAGTATCAGCTTATCCTGCCGATAGCGCAATCCAATACGATTATTTTCAGCTACATCGGTTATAAAAAAGATACCTTTGAGTACAACCCGCAAACCCACGCAGCGCTTATTAAAGAAGGGGTTTTGCTGAAAGACATATTGCTGGAAGACGGAGCCCACATTTTTGACCAAGTGGTGGTAACCGCCGGCCGCAGCGAACAGAACCTGAAAACGGTAACAGTAAGTATGGAGTTGCTGAAACCCTACATATTGGAGAGCCGCAACAATGTAACCCTTGATGATGCTATTGACCAAATACCCAGCGTGAGTTTTGTTGACGGGCAAGCCAATATACGCGGCGGTAGTGGCTGGAGCTACGGAGCAGGCTCACGCGTACTGGTGATGCTGGACGAAATGCCGATGGTATCAGGCGATGCAGGGCAGGCACAATGGGGCTTTATCCCTGTTGAAAGTATTGAGCAGGTAGAGGTGATAAAAGGAGCTTCATCAGTGCTTTATGGCTCATCGGCGTTAAACGGAGTAATAAACATCCGTACCCTTCGCCCCAAAGAAAAACCTTACACCAACGCGGTAATCTACAGCGGCGTTTATACCCCGCACGACGGCAAAGAAGGCTTGCGCTGGCAAGGCGACCGTATTTTACAACGCAGTGGTGCCAATGTGGTGCACGCCCAACGTTGGGGCAGGTTTGATGCTACATTGGGCATAAATTATTTAAACGACGATGGCTACCGCATGGCAGACCATGAAAAGCGCGGTCGCTTTACGTTAAATACCCGCTACACGCCTAAAAAGATTAAAAACTTTTACTACGGACTGAACGGTAATTTTCAGTTAGGTACTGTGGGTACATTTTTATTGTGGGAGAGTTTTGACAAAGGCTACACCCAATTAGACTCAGGCTACAGCAACACCAATGGAACACGACTGAATTTAGACCCGTATGCCGTATTTTATACCGGAGAAACCCGACACAGCATCCGCGGGCGGTATTTTTATTTAGATAATCGCGTGGATAACGGCGACCCGAAAAACGACCAATCCAACAATTCGGATTATTACTATACTGAATACCAAGCCCAACACACCTTTAAATCTATTGAACTTAGTGTGGTAGGCGGGGCTGTTTTCAATTACACGGTTACTCAATCGCCCGTTTTTCAGGGGTTTCACTATGTAACCAATTATGCCCCCTTTGTACAGGTAGAGAAAAAATGGAAACGTATCACGGCCAATGCAGGTGCCCGCTACGAAAGTTTCAGGCTGGATAATTATACCGAAGCCAAACCCGTGTACCGTGCGGGTATCAACGTTGAGGCTACCAAAGCTACGTTCTTGCGGGCTTCCTACGGGCAAGGCTATCGTTTTCCCAGTATTGTTGAGAGCTATATAAAAACTTCGGCAGGGCCGCTGCAAATTTACCCCAATCCACAGCTAAAGTCAGAAACAGGATGGAACGCCGAAATAGCCGTAAAACAGGGCTTCAAAATAGGCAAGTTCACAGGGTTTGTAGATGTAGCAGGCTATTGGATGGAATACGACAATATGATGGAGTTTACGTTTGCCACTTGGGGCAGCCCCTTTACTTCACCGTTTTTTGGTTTGGGCTTTAAATCGGTGAATATCGGCAAAACCCGCGTAAACGGTGCCGATGTCAGTTTTGGAGGTGAAGGCAAGGTGGGCAACAGCAAACTTACTTTGTTTGGCGGCTACACGTATGTGAACCCGACTAACCTGAACCCCGCTGCCGTATATGCAACTGATTTTAACGGAGCACCGCTTAAATACGACTCTACCAGCAGCGATGTAACGGGCAAAACGCTAAAATACCGTTTTCGCCATCTTGCCAAACTGGATGCCCAACTGGAGTGGAAACGCTTTATGTGGGGTGCCAGCGTGCGCTACAACAGTTACATGGAAAACGTTGACCGCATTTTTACCGAACCGTTTTTTGCCCTTTTTGTCCCCGGTATTAACGATGGGCGCAAGTTGGGTGAAAAGGGAGATTACATTATTGATGTACGCACCGCCTACTCTATTACCTCGGCGTTAAAAGCCAGCATAATTGTAAATAATTTGCTGAACAGGGTGTACATGACCCGCCCCGCCGACCTTCGTCCAACGCGATTAGTGGTGTTGCAGTTTACTTACAAAATCGGCGGGTAATGCTCCACAATCTGTCCTGCTGACGAAGGAAGCATCTTATTACAAATGTGTTTTAGCTTGAATTGACACAGTTGGGATAAAGAATTTCGCTGCGCTCAATTTGACAGTGGGGTGTGTAGGTTATCCTTTTTTACCATGCTTACGGAAGGCAGAAATCAGTTGGTAAATTCCATAACCGATGGCTATCCGGCCAAAAAAGTCAAAAAACAATGCGCCAACGTTTTGTTTTACATCAGGTATAAAATCTACTTTGTGCGTGGGTAGCAAAAACGAAAAATAATAACCTAAGAAATCACCAAATAATTTCCAATCCCAATTACCCTGAAAACTGAATTGAGACGTAGAAAAACAATAAAAGCAATAGATGGGAACACTAACGTACACAATAAACTTTACCGCTTGCCACCAGCTTTCGCCGTGTTTATTGGATTTTTTGTTTAACCAATACACCCACCATTCTGAGCTCCACATACCTTTCTCTGACTCAATGATCTCCATCTGTTTTTCAGATGCAAGCGCATGGTATTTAGTGCCTCTTACAATATCTCCTTGTCCTTCAAACACTTTTTTAAGTTGGTCGAAAAAGGATTTTTGCTGTTCTAAGACTTTCAATTTATCTGTTTCACCATAAACATTGACCTCTCTTGGCAAAGTACCTGCACTAATAAACACCTCCGTTATTTTAGAATTGTTATACTCAAAATTAAATGTTCCCAAATCACATTCAGTAAATTCGGTTTTACCCAAAGAAGAATGTGAGACACGAAAGGTTGGCTTCTTAAATGCCTTATGTAATACTATAGACTTATTTTTATACTCCTTATATTGTTCGTCAAATGTTTTAGTAATCAATTGGTAGCGTTCAGTTTCCGTTTTAACTCTATCAGATAAAATTTCTTTGTGCAATGAAAGCACAGTATTTAGCAATTCAAACACATTTTCCATCCTTCTTATTCTTCTGAAAAACAAGTAGCCCAACATCGTAAACTCAAACGCTTCACAAGTGTAGATAGATGTTTCCGAAAATGAAATAACACTATTTCTGCCAAGTGTTAATTGCTTAAAATCAATAAAACTTATAAATCCTACACTAATGTACAATTCAATTGAGCAATTGTTTCGTAAAGACAACCCTAATAAAAAACAACTTTCAAGGAAACAGGTATTAATTGTTACATGATCTAAAGTTAAATCCGTAAAAACTCTCTCTAATATCAATGATTGTGCCTTACTATTCTGAAAATATAAAACATTAATAGTGCTACTAACAATTTCAAAATCATTTATAGTGCAGGATTCAATATCAAAATTTCTTAATGCACAGTTATTTAGATTAAGTATATCTGAATCAAAATTGTTAACATTAAACTTGACAAGAGTGCTATTTTTTAAAGTGGAGAACTTCACAGCACTTTCCTCAATATTTAATTTTCCAATAAAACTATTCCTAATGATGTTAAGATTCTCTATGGTACTTTTCTCTGAAATTTCAAAGTCTTTAACTACACTCTTAGAAATCCGGAAATACTCAATTGTACATGTATTAACAGTTAATTTTTTTACAACACTATCATCGAAAATGCGAAATGCCTGATTAACACTATCTGAAACTAAACAGTTTTCAATGGTTGTCTTTTTTATATGGAAATGGCCTGTTATTTTATTCTTTATGAGGTTTAAAACTCCGATTAGACAGTTAGAAATATCAACATTAGCAATATTACTTCCCCATACATATATATTCGTTCTAAACATTAACGGTTCGGGAGCAGAACTATTAATTACCTTCCGACTATCGTTTTGCAGTGAAACATTGGATAGCTTACTTTGGTAAATGCACCAATGGGGGACCTCAGTCGTAATTTCATTTATGGTAATATCTCCAATTACCTTTGCATTGTTTAGTAATGTGAATTCTTCAGAATCTTCAAAATGCCAATAATCTAAATTTACTGAACTGTTTCTTAGTTCAATACCCCTTAAACGCACAATCCCCAATGCATTAAATTTTTCAGTTTGTTCAGGAGTCCATTCTATGGTTGTAAACGCTTCAATAAAAACTTCGGCGGGTACTTGGTGTTTGTAGGTTCTTTCTGGGGACGGGGTATCAGACATAGATAGTTAGCGTTTAAGCGAATATAATAATTTGATGTTATCGTTTAATCTGCAAAAGCTATAGGTGAGAAAAGCATTGAATATGTGTTACAATCCACCCGACGGGCATAAAGCCCGTCGCTATTGAGCGGCAGACACTCCGAATGGTTTTAAACCATTCGGGGTGCAATCCACAAAAACCCTGAATTTTATATTCAGGGTAATTTATTATTTGAATGGCTAAAATTAATACGGGCATTCTCGATAACGACAGGTTTTATTCCTGTCGAACCCTTATGGCAAAGAAAATCATTTCAAATTATCGGGCAGTTGGTAGCCGGCCATCCAGCGAACGGTGCGGTCGCGTTTGCGTTGCAGTTTGGGTTTCAGCACCGCAGGGTTGCGTTCGCGCGGGTTGGGAAAACACACCACAATAGCCGCAGCTTCCTTCGCCGATAGCATTGCTGCACTTTTACGGAAATAATAATTTCCTGCCGCCTCAATGCCATATACGCCGGTACCCATTTCAATACTGTTCAGATATATTTCCATAATGCGGCGTTTCGTCCACATTGCCTCAATCAAAAACGTAAAAGGTATTTCAAGCCCCTTGCGCACATAGCGGGTAATGCCCTTACCGGGGAAAAGGAATACGTTTTTTGCTGTTTGCTGGCTAATGGTGCTGCCCCCGCGCATGGGCTTACCGTCGTCGTCGGTGTTGTTTTCGTAGGCGTCTCTTATTGCTTTCAGCTCAAACCCCCAGTGGGTATTAAAATTAGGGTCTTCGGCAGTCATTGCGGCCACCACAACGTTTTTATTTATTTTTTCGTAAGGCACCCATTGGTGTTTAATGCCTTCAAACCTAATCACCATCAGCGGGGTTAGTGGCACAGGCACAACGCGGTACAGCGTGGCTGAAAGTAATGCTATTTGAAAAAGCAGGATGGTAATGTTTTTCGTCCACCAAAAGGTTTTTCGCAGTACCTGCTTTGCGTTGATGCTGTTGCCCATGCTGCAAAAATAAAACTTATCAGCGAGTTGAGTTTATATGCATTAATGATATTTATGCGTTTACCAAATGCTATCTTTGGGTATTAATCATTATGAAGAAGCTTATAATACTTTTGGCAATGTTGCCTGCCGTGTTGTTGTTTTACGGTTGCCCTGTTGGGTTAGACCACTCTGCGGGAACTCCCGGTACTGAGAAAATAGATAAGGCACTTATCGGAACTTGGGTAACGGATAAAGCCGAGCATGAATTTAAAAAGGTAACCATTACCAAAATAGATGATTTCAGCTATAAACTGGTGGTAGAGGAAAAGGGTGAAATGTATGCCGTTGAAGGGGATGAGTTTACCGGATGGATAACTACCATAAAAGGGCAAAAGTTTTTATATGCCAAGCCCACCGCAGAGGATAAATACTATTTGTACCACTATGAGGTTGACGGAAAAAAACTAGTTACACACGATGTAAGTTTGTTGGATGGCGGGGTAGATGCCGTTAAATCAACAGAAACCCTCCGTAAACAAATTGAAACCTCATTGGGTATGGATGACTGCCTTAGCGAGGAAACCACTTTTACGAAGCAATAACCGACTTAACCTAATACTAACAAAAGCAGCCCGCAAAGGCTGCTTTTTGTTTTACATAGAAATGCTAACTTGCAGGAAAAGGCATTAACCGATTGGAATAACTATGAAATACAGGCAGCTGGGCAATACAGGCATTTATATCTCTGAAATAGGCATGGGAATGTGGCTTAACTTTAAAGTGGGCGGCGATAAAGACACCATGTACGGCATACTGAACCGTGCGTTGGACAACGGTATCAACTTTTTTGATACCGCCGATATGTACTACAAAGGCGAGAGCGAAAAGGTGCTGGGCGATTGGATGGCGGGCAAAAACCGTCAGGAAATTGTGGTAGCTACCAAAGTGTTCGGGCCGATGAGTAATCATTGGATGGCTCAGGGACTTTCGATGCGGCACATCCGCAATGCTTGCGAAGACAGCCTGCAACGCCTGCGTACCGATTATATCGACTTGTACCAATGCCACAGATACGATATTGATACTCCGCTGGAGGAAACCTGCTATGCCATGCACAACCTTGTGGAGCGCGGGTATATTTTGCATTGGGGGGTAAGCCAGTGGACGGCAGTGCAAATTCTTAATGCGCTTAGAATATGCGAACGCAACGGTTGGCGCAAGCCCATCAGCAACCAACCTATTTACAATATGCTGAACCGCAGTCTTGAAGTAGATGTGATGGATGTTTGCCACAAAGAAGGCTTGGGTTTGGTATGTTACTCGCCGTTGGCACAAGGCTTATTGACGGGTAAATACACGCCTGATACCGTACCCGATGATTCACGGATGGCTGATGAAAGCATCGGAGCGTTTTTCCCCCGCAAACGCATGACGGATGAGTTTTTTGATATGCAAGAGCAGCTTAAAAAAGTAGCGCAAAGCCTTGATTGCACCATGCTTGCATTGGCCTTGGCGTGGGCACTCAGCAAAAAGCCTGTTACTTCGCTTATTATAGGCGCATCGCGCCCTGCACAAGTGGATGATAACTGCGCGGCCATAGAAGTTGAAATTTCGGCGGAAACGGATGCCCAAATTGAAGAAATATTGCAAAACGCTCCGGTAGACCAATACAGCGGTGTGCGCGTAGGTTGGGGTATTGTGAAAAGAGGGTATTAATATTTACCATGAGTTACAGGGAAATTATACCGATACCTGCTTTGCAACCGTTTATAAAGTTTTTTTGGACGCTTGAAATTGGTACCGGAGAGCTTGGGGTAGAGCGTGTGTTTCCTGATGGCTGTATTGAGTTGATTTTTCACCTTAAAACCCCGTTTTCAACAGTTACCAAAGAGGGTATCTTTATCCAGTCGAAGGCACTTATTGTAGGTCAAATTACCAAAGCCATGCATTTTTTGCCTTCACCGCAATCGCAAATTCTGGCATTACGGTTCACCCCGTTTGGTTTGGCAGCTTTTACCAATATCCCTATCGACTTGTTTAGCGGCACTGAGGTTGCAGTGGATGATATTTGGGGCGAAGATGCCCGTATTCTTGCCGAACGGGTTAACAGCCTTACAGTAGATGCGGCTGTTATTGTGGTGCAGCAATTTTTACTAAGCAAGTACCGACACAAGCACATCAATACACAAATAGGTAAAATTGCAGGAAATATACTGACAAGTGCGAGTAAAAAATCGGTGCAATATTGGGCCGATAATGCAAACCTGAGTGAGCGGCAGTTTAACCGAAATTTTAAGGCCAACGTGGGTGTTTCACCCAAAGAGTTTATAAAGATTGCTCGCTTTAACAAAGTACTGGCGATATTTGGTAACGAAACGCCTGCAAACTTGGGGGCTTTTGCCCAGCAGTGCGGTTATTACGACCAAGCGCATTTTATTAAAGATTTCAGAGAATATACAGGAACTACTCCGGGCAGCTTTGCGCAAGACAATAAAACATTTATACCTTTTTAAGAACGTCCGATTTTTACAATACGGCAGTTATCAGGCGTATTAATTTCGCATCACTATAAACATCAAAACAACTATGGAAAATTTTGTAAACTGGTTCGAAATTCCTGCGCTAGATTTTGACAGGGCCGTTAAATTTTATTCAACTGTATTGGGAGTGAACATTACTGCTAACGAATTTATGGGCGCACAAATGGGATTTTTCCCGTCTGATGGCACCAATGTGTCGGGTGCTATTATCACTGGGTCAAACTATTCACCTGCAAACGGCGGAGTATTGCTTTATCTTAACGGTGGTGCTGACTTGAGCGTTCCATTGGGTAAGGTAGAAGCCGCGGGCGGTAAAATTATTGTGCCCAAAACTCAAATATCCGACGATATGGGATACTTTGCCATTTTTAATGACACTGAAGGCAATACGATGGCATTTCACTCAATGAGTTAAGTATGAAAACAGTTTTAACAATATTGACTGGTTTTTTTGTAACGATTTCTGTCAACGCCCAAACCAACTTGAACGTAAGTGACTTAAACTGGTTGGAGGGAAATTGGCAAATTGATATTAGCGAAGCTAACATTAAAGTGTTTGAAACATGGAAGCGAGGTGAAGGAAATAGCTATCTCGGCGAAGGGTATGTGCTGAAGGGCAAAGACACCATTGTGCGGGAGGTGATAAAGATTGAAAAAATAGGCCAGCATTGGGTGTACATAGCCCAAATAAACGACAATGCCCCCGTGTTGTTTACACTAAAAACAGAATCAACGGCCAAACAACTGGTGTTTGAAAACCTTGAACACGATAATCCCCAACGCGTCCGCTATACATTTATCAGTAAGGGCGAAATGATGGCCCGCACCGAAGCTGTTGTAGAAGGCAAAGAAGTGGGTGAAGATTATCCTTTTGTACGCCGTTAGTTCTTAAAGGTAATTGTATGATTTACGGTGGTACTACCTTGCAAATCAGTAAAAGTAAGTACCATTTCAGTTGAAGTAAGGGTGGTGATGTTATATGCAAAGCCACCCATATTTAATTTTCCTTCGTTATTACTGAACGACCAAACGCTAATTTGTTCCTGAGGGTCATTTGCGTCACATTTTGATGATCCTTCGTCAATCGTAACACTGCCTGTTGTTGCAAACGTTATAATATCGTCTTTCTCGCATTGGGGTAAATAGGCGTAATAATCGGTAAAAGTATTTCCCAAGCTGTCTTTTAGTCCAGGGGCTACAGTCCAACTTTTATATTTCCAAGGCTTTGCAGTTAGCAACTCTTTTTTCGAAGCTTGAGGTATATTAGTAGTTGCAGATGAATCATCCTCTTTACTGCAAGCGCTGAGTAACAACAATACAAAAGCGAGTAAGGGTAAATATATTTTCATACGGTTAACTATCGTGTTTAAAAGAGTATCAACAGCGGTTAAATTGTTGCTTGCCAATCTCAAATATACCCAATACCGCAAAAAAAACTTTATTTGCGGACGTAATGTCGCCACAATTTCAAAAAATAGCTAAGCTATATCTGTTGCCGGTACTGCTGGCCGTTTTGGTGTACTTCCCGTTGTTTTACAATCTCGACCGTCTGCCGCTGATGCAATTTGATGAGGCAAGAGTAGCGATGAGTTCTTACGAAATGAGTGAAAACTACAACCCCTTAGTGGTTCATTACGGCGGCGCACCCGATATGTGGAGTACCAAGCCTCCGCTGACTAATTGGGCTCAGGTTTTCTTTATTAAAACATTGGGGCTAAACGTGCTTTCAGTGCGGCTGCCTTCAGCATTGGCAGGGTTATTTACTTGTATTTTATTGTGGTTGTTTTGCGTGCGGCACCTCAAAAATTATTGGATGGGGTTTGTATCTGTGTTGGTGCTGGTTACCTCACGGGGATTTATTAATAACCACGTTACCCGCACCGCTGATTATGATGCCATGCTGGTATTGTTTACTACAGCGTCTTCAATAGCATATTATTTCTTTATCGATACCCAAAACTACAAATACCTGCGGTGGTTCTTTATTATACTAGCGTTGGGGGTGATTACCAAATCAGTAGCAGGGCTGTTTATGTTAACCGGTTTATTAGTGTTTACATTATTCAGGTATAAATCATTGGTGTTTTTCAAAAACAAAAAAACATACCTGTATGCACTTTATTTTATTATCCCTGTTGTAATTATTTATTTGGGGCGAGAATTATTAAACCCCGGCTACCTGAAAGCCTCATGGCATTGGGATATTGCAGGCCGTTTCAACGAACAGCTAACGGGCGACAAACCTTATTTTGGGTATTACCTGCATTTAATGAAAACCGAACATTATATCCATTGGTTTTGGATAAGTGCAGCCGGGATTATTTTGGGATTACTCAGCAAAAACAATCTTATTAAAAATGTAACCCTTTTTATTGCCTGCGCAGCATTGGGCTTTTTGGCGGTTGTGTCATCGGCCAATACGCAAATGCTGTGGTACAATGCGCCTGTATATCCTTTTGCGGCGCTACTCGCAGCCATCGCCATCTATTGGCTGGTGGAGGTTTTACTAAACGTAGTGCAAAACCTGTCGTTTAATATTGTTCCGTATATATTGGTAATAGGGTTGATGATTACCCCGTATAAAACGATCTTCAACCATGTTAGTCCGCCAAAATTTCAGTATGACTGGGAGTATGAAGCACAAGCCCTTAATTTTTATTTAATTGATGCCTATAAAGCCGATAAAAACCTTAATGGATATTTTTGGGTAGATAATGACGATTATAACCCCTACATTGATTTTTATATCCGGATGTTTGAGAAAAATAAAGGCCAAATCATAGCACCTAAAAAGCTGAAAGACTTGAAAACAGGGGATACTGTAATTGGCTTTTTAAACGATATAAAACCAAAAATTGAGGCTGCTTATACTTATACCCTGCTTGAGGAGAAAGACTTTGTTAAAGTGTATAAAATAACGGGGAAAACCCTTCAATAAGTTAGGATTTGCTCTTTACGCTTTTGGGGGCAAAGAAATAAATCCATAATATTCTCGAAAACTTAAAATTAAAAGTTGACAGCAGGATAATGACTGCTACGGTAGGCCAAATCACACGGGTATCTAAACTGCCTTCAACCAGCAAACTCCATGTAACGATGGTGGCAATAATTTCAGCTACGGTAAAGGCATAGCTCACAAACATTGCACCCCAAAAGAACCCTGCTTCTTTTTCAAACACATAGCCGCAATGGGTACAACTTTCATTCATAGCCGGCGGTTTAATGCTGAAAAAACTTGACGACTGAAAAATATGTCCTTGTCCGCATACAGGGCATACGCCCTTGGCTATCTGTTGTACCGCATTCATAACGTTGTAAATTAGTGATACAAAGGTAGTATGAAGTTAAACAGTAGCTGTTGAACGACTTACTCATATAATAGGATTATACAGACATTTTGGTATTTTTGGAGTTGTAAATGCAAACACTGCCTGTTTATAAAATTGAGAACTTTGAGTTTTACCATTCGTCGTTCTACGCAAGGCGATTAAAAGACCATATCGAAAAACACGGGTTCATTCAACATCCTCATAAGCACGATTTTTATCTTGCTGTACTATTTACTCAGGGTACAGGTACACATGAAATTGACTTTACTAGTTATCCCGTTGCAAAAGGGGCTGTTTTTTTAATGAATCCGGGGCAAGTCCATCGATGGACATTGACCGATAATACTGAGGGTTATATATTCTTTCATACCAAAGAGTTTTATGATATCACTTGCGCCAATAAGCGCATTAGCGAATTCACGTTTTTTTCGTCTGCAGGAGTTAGTCCTTTTGTGCTGTTGAATGATGGACAATTGGAACAAACAGAAGCTTTGTTTAAAAGGATTTTTGACCAAAACCAAGCTGCTGATTCAACCCATAAATTTGAAACACTGGGGGCATTGTGCAACTTGCTGTATCTTGATATTGAAAGTGTGTATAGCCACAAAGAAACGGTGAGTAAACAATCAACGCTTTATTTGCATAAGTTGAGTGCTTTACGGCAGTTAATAGATCATAATTATACCCGATTAAAATATCCTAAAGACTATGCTGCGTTGATGAATATTAGTGCGAAACACCTGAATCGCATTTGCATAGAAACGGTAGGCAAAACCACCGGAGATTTAATTGCCGAACGTTTGCTGCTTGAAGCTAAGCGGGTATTGGCCTATTCTGACAAACCTATCAAACAAATTGCTGAACAGCTGGGCTTTGACGACTCTGCCTATTTTATCCGTTTCTTTAAGAAACACACAGGACAAACGCCTGCTAAATTTCAGAGTGGGTTTTGACTCGCGGGCATTATTTTATCGCAGAAAAATAAATTTATTTACCATAATACTTAAACCTCGCCTATCGGTGAAGGGTTCTAACAGAAGCCCGTTAAAATTAAAATTGCCTTTAAACCTTACAGCATTCGTACTTTCAATATAGCAATATCCTTCATCGGCATTAATAGTTTGGCGGGTACTGTCGTATTCTAGAATTGGAGAAATAATAAAAATATTGTCTGAATCGCCCCTATTTACAATCACTTCAGCATTAATAAGAAAGTATTTGCCATTCGCTGTAGAATCCCTGCCGTAACGCAGAATTTTTGACCAACCGTTTGCGAAATCAAAAAAACCGACCCTTCGACTACCTCCAACGGTGTTTTTAAACGGAGCAAATAAATTAATAGTATAAGTTATCAGGCTTGTATCACCATGCTTGCCGTGGCCGGGCACTACTGTTTTTGCATTTGGATAGGCTGCTTTCACTTTTTCCATTGTGCTGCTCCATTCCAGTAAATGAGCATCGCCAAGATTTCCCGGTGTTGCACCTAAACATTTCATCGCACAACCGCCAAACAAAATTTCTTCGTAAGGTAGCCATACCATTATACCGTCAGCAGTGTGGGCAGGGCCAAAGTATTTAGCTATGATAGTTTTGCTCCCTATTGAAATACTTATTTCTTCATCAAAACCCACATCCGGAACAGGCAATTGTTTTTGTGCGGCCGTTAATTGAGTTTTTTTACATGCATATGCTTTTATACCTTTTGCTTGCAAAACATCAATTCCTCCCATACCATCAGCATGCCAGTGGTCTACAACACAAGCCACCACATCAGCCTTTAGTTCCTTTTCAATCCATAACACAAGCTCCGTAGTTGCTGTATCTGTTGGAGGAGTAGAAATTATGGCCGCCTCTTTTCCGTCAACATACACCAAACTGTTGCAATACCCATGACCTTCAATAAGGTAGGTGCGTTTGTTTAATTTGGTGTACGTTAGATGGTCTGAAATTTTATTTGATTTCTTTTGGCTGAAACTAATCAATGAAAACACAAAAAAAATAATAAGTAAGACCGTTTTTCTCATTAGCACAAAGGTACTTTTCTAAACACTGTTTGGTTTGCTTTAGGAACTATTTGTAATGATATGACCTTTTGAACAACAACGTTGCTGAACATATGAATGTGTTTTGTTGGAAGATGGATTTCAATCCATCTTTGACGCGATTACCGATATCGTGCGGACTTAAGTCCGCACGATATCGGTAACTGCAAAAGTTACGAGTTT
>OFDN01000967.1_pt1 | contig 20888 bp, 16 predicted proteins | sample 1520971 | NCBI WGS metagenome assembly OFDN01 (sample SAMEA94257418, study PRJEB24077) | hot springs metagenome | biome: Aquatic biome; feature: Geographical feature; material: Water | place: India | collected 2012-06-12 | depth 5 m
GGCCGCGCGGGGTGAGCCGGGCGGCGGTGCGGGCGGCGGCAGCGCGGGCGGCGGCAGAGCGGGTGGCGGTCATGAGCCGATCCCTTCGGTCAGGGCGGGCGTGGCGATGCGGGCGACGACCGCGTCGTCGGCCGCAGCGGAGTCGGGTTCGCGACCCCAGATGCGCACGATCGGCACAGGCGCCAGGCGCCGCACGAGGTCGTCGATGAGGGCGATGTCGTCGGCCTCGAGGGCGTTGTCGCGGTGATCGAGCACGATCACGGGGGCCGCGTCGAGGGTCGCGACGCCGGCGAGCACGAGCGCGCGACGGCGGGCGTCGAGCGTGCTCACCGGGGTCTCGGGGTCGGCGATGCCGGCCGGCTCGATGCCGAGCGCGGCCACGACGGCGGTGAGCCGGGTGATCCAGCGCTGGGTGCGGCGCGGGCCGCGCGGGTAGCCGGCAGCGAGCGCGATGCGCTCGCTCACGAGCCCGCCGATCGTGACGCTCGGCGCGAGCCGGTCGCCGCTGATGTCGACGAGGGTGACGCGGCGCGACGCGCGGCCCGACTCCGACGGCAGCACGGCGTCGGCGACCACGGCGCGACCCGATCGCGGGGGCAGGTAGCCGGCGAGGGTGGCGGCGGCGATGCGGCGCAGCGACGACTCGGCGACCAGGTCGACGCGGTCGCCGGGGCGGGCGGTGAGCGTGAGCTCCGCATCCGTGTCGGCGAAGCCCAGGCGGTCGGCGACGACGACCGCATCGCCCAGCTCGGCGGCCCACGCGCGGTGGTCGCGGTGGTGGCGCAGCTTCTCGCCCTCGACATCGAGGTCGGGCAGGGCGCGATCGAGTGAGCGCGGGAACCACCAGGCCGCACGCCCGAACAGGGTCATGAGCGCCGGGCCGAGGGTCATGCGCACCAGGAAGGCGTCGACGGCGATGCCGACGGCGAGGCTCAGAGCGATGGGCTTGATGAGCCCCGCCCCCTCGGGCACGAACGCCGCGAAGACGAAGAACATGATGAGCGCAGCCGCTGTGACGACGCGGGCTCCGTTGGCGAAGCCGTCTTCGATCGAGCGCTTCGCGTCACCGGTGCGCACGAACTCCTCGCGCATGCCCGAGACGAGGAAGACCTCGTAGTCCATGGCGAGACCGAACAGCACCGCCATGAGGATGATCGGCATGAAGCTCAAGATCGGCCCGGGCTCGGCGTGCAGCAGCTCGGCCCCCCAGCCCCACTGGAAGACCGCGACGGTGACGCCCATCGCGCTGCCGACCGAGAGCAGGAAGCCGAGTGCGGCCTTCACGGGCACGAGCACCGAGCGGAAGACGGCCATGAGCAGCACCACCGAGAGCCCGACGACGACGAGCCCGAAGGGGATGAGCGCGCCGGTCAGGCGGGTCGAGATGTCGATGCCGACCGCCGTGACGCCCGTCACCGCGAGCGGCGTGCCGAACTCGGCCTCGATCTGCTCGCCGGCGGCGCGCAGATCGGCGACGACGACCTTGGTCGCCGGGTCGTCGGGCGCGGTCTCGGGGGCCACCTGGAAGATGGCGGTCTCGAGGCCGGGCGACGGGATGCCCGGGCTGACGCTCGCGACCCCGTCGACCTGCTCGAGCTCATCGCGGATCGCCGCGAGGTCGTCGAGGATGTCGGTCGTCTGCGTGATGTCGAGGGTGACGAGCAGCGGGCCGGCCGTGCCGGGCCCGAAGCTCTCGGCGATGAGGTCGTAGGCCTCGCGCTGCGTCGAGCCGGCGGGCTCGCTGCCGCCGTCGGGCAGGTTGAGGTCGAGCGAGAAGGCGGGGATCGACAGCACGCCGAGCAGGGCGACGACCGAGACGCTCGTGACGATGGGGCGCTTCATGACGCCGCGCACCCAGCGGCGCCCGAGAGTCGGCGGGGCGTCGCTCGCGGGGTGGGCGCGGTGCCAGGCGCGCGAGCCCTCCTTCGGGGCGAGCTTCGCGCCGGCCGTCGCGACGAGCGCGGGCAGCAGCGTGACGGCGGCGGCGATGGCGATGAGCACGGCGAAGGCCGCACCGACGCCCATGACCGAGAGGAAGGGCACGCCGACCACGAGCAGGCCGAGCAGGGCGATGATGACGGTCGCGCCGGCGAACACCACCGCGCTGCCCGCGGTGCCGACGGCGACGGCCGCCGACTCCTCCGGGTCCATGCCCTGCGCCAGCTGGGCCCGATGGCGCGACAGGATGAACAGGGCGTAGTCGATGCCGACCGCGAGCCCGATCATCACGGCGAGCAGCGGGGCCGAGCTCGACACCGGCAGGAAGGCCGCGAGGGCGAGGATGCCCCCGATGACGATGCCGACGCCGACGATGGCCGACACGAGCGGCATCCACGCGGGCCGCAGCGAGCCGAAGGTGATGATCAGCACCGCGCCGGCGAAGAGCACGCCGAGCACCTCGGTGACGGTCAGCCCGACCGTCGTGTCTTGGAAGATCTGGCCCGCGTACTCCACGCGCACGTCGACGGTGTCGGCCGTCGCGACGAGCGCGGCGATGGTCTCCTCCGAGATGTCGCTCGAGGCGCCGTCGAGCTGCACGCGCACGATGGCGAGCCGCTCGTCATCGCTCACCTGCCCGTCGGCGAACTCGTCGAACGGGCCGAGCACCGAGTCGACGCCGTCGACATCGGCCAGGGCATCCTGCAGGGTCTCGATCTGGTCGCGGATGCTCGCATCGGTCACGACCGAGCCCTCGGGCGCCACGACCACGGCCTGGGCGCTCGCGCCCGACACGGCCGGGAAGAGCGCGTCGAGCTGGTCGAGCGCGGTCTGCGACTCGGTGCCGGGGATGCTGAAGGTCTCGTCGGTCTGCCCGCCGAGCGCGACGGCCCCGCCGAGGGCGGCCGCGAAGGCGAGCAGCCACGCGATGATCACGAGGCGGGCGCGACGGTAGGAGTACCGGCCGAGCCGGTAGAGCAGCGTGGCCATGGGCGTCTTTCTAGGCGGTGAGGGTGTCGGCGGGCACGAGCAGGTCGTGCAGGATCTCGAGGAGGGCGGTGCGCACCTCGTCGATCGGGATCTCGCCGTTGAGCCCCAGTCGCTCGGCGGCCGCCAGGGTGTAGGCGACACCGCCGAAAGCCACGCCGAAGCGCAGCTTCTCGATGGTCGAGCCGCTCGCGAGCCGGAACAGCTCGGCGACGCGGCGCATGAGTTCGGTGGCCCGGTGCATGACGGGCACGTCGTCCAGGGTGGCGCCCTGGTTGATGACGAGCGGCACGACCTGGCTGTGGGTGAGCAGCAGGTCGACGAAGCGCTCGACGAAGTCGGCCCGCCGCAGGGCGGCCCCGCCCTCGTCGTCGATCAGCAGGCGCTCGAGGTCGTCGAGCACGGGGTCGACGATCTCGGCGAGCAGCTGCTCTTTCGACGAGAAGTGGTAGAGCACGCTGGCCTTCGAGGTGCCCGCCAGATCGGCGATGCGCTGCAGCGAGGTCGCGGCGTAGCCCGCCGAGGCGAACTCGGCGAGGGCGACGGTGCGCAGCTGATCGTGCAGGGACATGCCTCCACGGTACTGACCGATCGGCCAGCGCACTGACCATCCGGTCAGTCTCTGAGGATGCTCTGGGCACTGTCACAGACTCGCCCCACCCGCGCGCGCACACCCGCTAGCGTGAGGGCGACGGAGGAGGTCGCATGCGCAAGTTCCTGTTCAACGGCGCCGTGCTCGGAGCCGCGTTCTCGGCGGTCGGTGTCATCAACGCGACCCGCACCGGTCCGCGCGACTGGCGCCTCGCGCTCATGTGGGTGAGCTGGGGCATCAACGTGGCGATCGCGGTCGGAACGGTGATCGAGGAGAGCCGCGAGCAGGGGCCGCTCGAGCTCGACGACTAGCGGACGCGCGGGGCGCGCCGACTAGGCGCTCGAGCCGGTGACGGCCATGGCCCCGCCGAGGCCGATGAGGGCGACGCCACCGGAGGCCCGCATCCCGCTGAGCCGGCGAGGGTTCGAGGCGAACCAGTCGCGGGCGGCACCCGCGGCGATCGCGTAGAGGCTGTCACCGGCGATTCCGAGCGCGAGGAAGACCGCGCCGAGCTCGAGCATCTGCAGCACCGGGCTGCCGGCGTCGGGCACGACGAACTGCGGCAGCGCCGCGACGAAGAAGACGATGGTCTTCGGGTTGCTGATGCCGACGACGAAGCTCTCGCGCAGCAGCCGCGCGGGACGGGTCGAGACAGCCGAGATGTCCGCATCCGTCGTGGCATGCCGGTGGCGGATCGCCTGGATGCCCAGCCACACCAGCACCCCCGCGCCGACGAACTTCAGCACCGTGAACAGCACGACCGACTGCGCGACGACGGCACCGAGCCCGGCAGCCACGGCAACGATCTGGAGGGCGACACCGGCCGCATTGCCGAGCACGCTCAGCAGCGCGCCACGCTTGCCCAGCACAAGGGCCCGACCGATGACGAACAGCACGCTCGGGCCGGGAATGGCGATGATGACGATCGCGGCGACGACGAAGGCGAGCAGCTCGGGCAGGGGCACCATGGGGGCGAGCGTACTGCCCCCTCACCGATGTCGAGACCGTGTTCGTTAACCGAACACGTTTCTCGAGCATCCCCCGTATTGGGTGTCTTTAGTCCCTATCGCGGGGGGTTTCGGCGGGTGGACACTGTCGGCGAATGGGCGAATGCCATTCATGTCAGCCGAAGGAGTCTCACCCCATGAAGACCAGAACCCGCGCGGGAATCGCGCTCACGGTCGGAGCAGCTCTGGCTCTCGGACCCTCTCTCGCCGCCAGCGGCGCATCCTCGGCGATCGTCAACGGCTCGTTCGAGGCCGACGACATCGGCAGCACCACGATCACCGGCTGGACGAGCCTGAACCAGGCCATCGACCTCGGCGTGACGAGCATCGCCGGCTGCGTCACCGTCGACACCTCCGACTACGCGAACCTGCGCGAGTACGCCACGGAAGCGGAAGGCACGTGGGATCGCTTCTATGCGAACGTTCCCGGCCAGTCGGAGTGGTGGTACTACGTGCATGACGAGGTCACCGGCGATCCCATCACGATCCTGGGGTCGCGCCTGATCTTCGACGACGACTGGGGCGACTTCTACCTTGAGGTCGAGACCGCGCCGATCTCGGCTCCCGCGTACGCGCTGTCGAGCGTGACAGACCCCGCCCCGGAGCCGGCACCCGAGGAGACGACTCCCCCGGAGCCGGCACCCGAGGAGACGACTCCCGCGGAGCCTGCACCCGAGGAGACCACGCCGGCTGAGCCGACGCCCGAGGAGACCACGCCAGCTGAGCCGACGCCGGAGGAGACCACCCCGGCCCAGCCCGCGCCCAGTGAGCCCGCGCCGCCGCGCCTGACCCCGGCCGACGTCAGCTACACCTACGTTGTCCAGGGCGACTGGAGCCCCGAGCAGCAGACGGCGTTCGAGACTGCGCTGGCAGCATCGCTGCCCGACCCGGTGGAGCGTGGTGACGACATCGCCAACGCCGGGCTCACGGAGGAGGAGTACACCGCCACCGTCGTCGACGGCGCCGATGTCGGTCGCGACGGCAAAGTGCTCGAGCTGTACAGCGACCTCAGCGGCGACCTCGACGGCTACGTCATTCACGGCCCGGCTGTCTACAGCGAGCCGTTCACGGTGACCGCCGGGCGGCAGATCAGCCTCGACTGGAAGGCCGTGGACGACTCCGACGACTTCCACGTCTTCGGCTACCTGCTGAACACGGCCACCTGTGCGCAGACCGAGGTCATCGACGCGACGGGCGAGTCGGCGGAGTGGACGACCACGCAGGTCGCGATCCCCGCCGCGGGCACCTACCGTTTCGTGTTCGTCTCCGGCAGCTACGACTACAGCTGGGGCGGCGCGGCCGGTGCCTACATGTACATCGACAACATCGTGCAGACGCCGGTGTTCTCGAGCCCGGGCATCGACCTGGCTCTCGCGGCCGGCGTCGGCGACTACCTGCCGGGCAGCGACGTGCAGGTCTCCGGTGGCGGGCTGCTGCCCGACTCGGAGTATGACCTCACGCTGCGGTCGACTCCGGTGCTCGTGACCGAGGGGGTCACCGATGGCGACGGCAACTTCCTCGATATCGTGCCGCTGCCGCTCGACATCACGCCCGGCCAGCACACGATCACCCTGCGTGGGCAGGGCCCCTCCGGCCCTCTGACCCAGGTTGCGTACATCACGGTCGGCGCCGACGGCACACTGCTCTACGTGTCGTTCGACGGCCCGCAGCCCGCCCTCGCCATGACGGGTGCAGCCGAGAACGCGGGCCTCATCGCCCTCGCGCTGCTGCTGACCGTCACGGGCGCCGCAGCGTTCGAGCTCGAGCGCCGGCGCCGCAGCCCCTTCAGCACCGTGTACGTGCGGTAGGGCATCCCGAGACAGCAGCCCCGTCGTCGACGCTGGTCGGCGGCGGGGCTGCGTCGTTTGTGGGGTGGGATGCGCCGCTCGCGATCGGGACCATCGACCCTGGGCGCCCGCGAGCCCCGGGGCTACTCTGGCCTCGACCCGGCACGGCCGCCGGGCGGCGGGAGGGCGCATGGTCACGCACAGCACCCCCGCCCGCGCCGTGTTCTTCGTCTCCGACGGCACGGCGATCACGGCCGAGACGCTCGGCAGCGCCCTGCTCGTGAGCTTTCCGTCGGTGCCGCTCGAGCGACACACGATCCCTTTCGTCGACTCGCCCGCGGCGGCCGCCGAGGCGGTCGCGCTCATCGCGGCGGCGCGCGGCGGGGCGCCCACAGCGGCGGCTCCGGATGCCCCTCCCCTCGTCTTCTCGACGATCCGCGACCTGGCCCTCCGCCAGCAGGTCGCCGCCGCCCCCGCGATCGTCATCGACCTGCTCGGCGGCCACCTGCGCGAAGTGGAGGCCGCCCTCGGCGTCTCGGCCCAGCCGGGGCGCGGCACCGTGCACAGCCTCGGTGACCTCGACCGCTATCACGAGCGCATGTGGGCCATCGAGTACGCGATCGAGCACGACGACGGGCAGAGCCTGCGCGCGCTCGACCGCGCGCAGGTGGTGCTGATCGCACCCTCGCGCTGCGGCAAGACCCCGACCTCGATGTATCTGGCGCTGCAGCACGGCGTCGTGGTGGCGAACTACCCGCTCACCGATGACGACCTCCGCGCCGACCCGACGGGGGCGCAGCTGCCGCACCCGCTGCGCCCGCACGCCGCGCGGCTCTTCGGCCTGACGGCCAACCCGCAGCGCTTGAGCCAGGTGCGCTCGGCGCGGCGGCCCGACTCGGCGTACGCCTCCGTCGCGCAGTGCACGCGCGAGGTGCGCTGGGCGGAGGCGCTGTACGCGCGGCACGGCATTCCGCACCTCGATTCGACCGATCGCTCGGTCGAGGAGATGGCGGCGGTGATTCTGGCGACGCTGCGGCGCCGCTCGACCGATGAGGAGGCACTGTCATGACGACCAACATCCTGTGGTTCGACGAGCTGGGCATGGGCGATGTCGCCCAGGTGGGCGGCAAGAACGCGTCGCTCGGCGAGATGGTCAGCAAGCTGGGCGACCTCGGCGTGCGGGTTCCGGGCGGCTTCGCCACGACGGCGGATGCGTACCACCGCTTTCTCGCCGGCGACGGGCTGTACGACCGCATCATGCAGCTCGTGCTGCCGCTCGATGTCGCCGACGTGACCGAGTTGGCGCGCGTCGGCAGCACCATTCGGGGCTGGATCGAGCAGCAGCCGTTTCCGGCCGAGCTCGAGGGCAGCATCCGCGCCGCCTACGACCGCCTGCTCGCGAACGACCCCGACCCGACAGGGGTCTCGTGGGCGGTGCGTTCGAGCGCCACGGCGGAAGACCTGCCCGACGCCTCGTTCGCTGGCCAGCAGGAGACCTTTCTGAACATCAGCGGCATCGACAACCTGCTGCAGGCGATCCGCAGCGTGTTCGCCTCGCTGTTCAACGATCGCGCCATCGCCTACCGCGTGCACAACGGCTTCGCCCACGACGAGGTGGCGCTGTCGGCGGGCGTGCAGCGCATGGTGCGCAGCGATATCGGCGCCTCGGGCGTCATGTTCAGCATCGACACCGAGTCGGGCTTCACCGAGGCGGTGCTCATCACCTCGTCGTACGGGCTGGGCGAGGCGGTGGTGCAGGGCGCGGTGAACCCCGACGAGTTCTCGGTCTACAAGCCGGGGCTGCGGGCGGGCCGCCCGGCGATCCTGTCGCGCACGCTCGGCGCGAAGGCCGTGAAGATGGTCTACGCCGGCGGTTCGAGCACGGCGACGAGCACGGTGTTCACCGACGTCGACCCGGCCGATCGGGCGCGGTTCTCGCTGACCGACGACGAGGTGCACGAGCTCGCCCGGCACGCGGTGACGATCGAAGATCACTACGGCCGCGCGATGGACATCGAGTGGGCCCGCGACGGCGTCGACGGCCTGCTGTACATCCTGCAGGCGCGGCCCGAGACGGTGGTGTCGCGGCGCGAGCAGCAGGTGCTCACGCGCTACACGCTCGGCGGCGATGCGGCGCAGCGCGAGGTCGTCATCGCCGGGCGCGCGATCGGGCAGAAGATCGGCGCGGGCCCGGTGCGCGTGCTGACCGCGATCGACCGCATGAGCGAGTTCGCCGAGGGCGACGTGCTGGTGGCCGACATGACCGACCCCGACTGGGAGCCGATCATGAAGCGCGCCGCCGCCATCGTCACCAACCGCGGCGGCCGCACCTGCCACGCGGCGATCATCGCGCGCGAGCTGGGCATTCCGGCGGTGGTCGGCACGGGCGACGCCACAAGCGTCATGACCGACGGGCAGCCCGTCACGGTGTCGTGCGCCGAGGGCGACGAGGGGCGCGTCTACGCGGGGCGGCTGCCGTTCGAGGTGATCGAGACGGCGCTGGATGCGATGCCGCCCGTCTCGACGAAACTCATGATGAACCTCGGCACGCCCGATCAGGCCTTCGCGCTCTCCCACCTGCCCAACAGGGGTGTGGGGCTCGCGCGGCTCGAGTTCATCATCAACCGCCAGGTCGGCGTGCACCCGCGCGCGCTGCTCGAGCGCGACGCGCTGCCCGCCGCCCTGCAGGCCGAGGTCGATGCGCACTGGCAGGCCTACCCCTCCCCCACCGAGTTCTTCATCAGCCGGGTGGCCGAGGGCGTGGCGACGATCGCGGCCGCGTTCGCGCCCGAGCCGGTGATCGTACGGCTGAGCGACTTCAAGTCGAACGAGTACGCCAACCTCGTCGGCGGCGAGCGCTACGAGCCGCGCGAAGAGAACCCGATGCTCGGTTACCGCGGCGCCTCGCGCTACGTTTCCGACGACTTCGCGGCGGCCTTCGCGCTCGAGTGCGCCGCGATGCGGCGGGTGCGCGACGACATGGGGCTGACCAACCTCGAGCTGATGGTGCCGTTCGTGCGCACGGTCGGCGAGCTGGAGGCGGTCATCCAGGTGCTCGCCGACAACGGGCTGAAGCGCGGCGAGAACGGCCTGCGCATCATCATGATGTGCGAGATTCCGTCGAACGCGCTGTCAGCCGCGGCCTTTCTCGAGCACGTCGACGGCTTCTCGATCGGCTCGAACGATCTCACGCAGCTGACCCTCGGCGTCGACCGCGATTCGGCGCTCGTGGCGGGCTCGTTCGACGAGCGCGACCCGGCGGTGCTGACGCTGCTGGGCATGGCGATCGACGCCTGCCGCGCGGCCGGCAAGTACGTCGGCATCTGCGGGCAGGGGCCGAGCGACCACCCCGACCTGGCCGAGTGGCTGGTCGACCGCGGCATCGAGTCGATGTCGCTCAACCCCGACACGCTCGTCGAGACCTGGCTGCGGCTCGCCCGGCGCTGACCGCTAAACCTGCCAGGGCAGCAGCACGCCGATCAGCACGAAGAATCCGCCGGTGACGCGATTGAACCACCGGCCGGCGCGGGCCAGCAGCGGCTGCAGCGTCTGCGAGAGGGCCGCGACGGTCAGCTCGAACGCGATCTCGATGGCGATGAAGGTGCCGGCCATGGCGGCGAACTGCACGACGAGGTCGCCGGCCGGGTCGATGAACTGCGGCAAGAAGGCGACGAAGAACAGGATGCCCTTGGGGTTGGTGACCGCCGCCAGAAAGCCCTGCTGCCACAGCGACCACGCCGAGGCGCTCGGGCGCTCACCGCTCGCCGCCACCGTGATGGCCGGAGCCCGCCACACCTGCACGCCCAGAAACACCAGGTAGGCCCCACCCACCCACTTGAGCACGGTCAGCACCTCGGGCACCGCCGTCAGCAGCGCCCCGATGCCGAACATCGACACCGCGATCACCACCGCGAACCCGACTGCTCCGCCGAGCACCGTGAACACGGTGCGCCGCACCCCGTAGAGGGCGCCGTGCGTCAGCGCGAGCAGCCCGTTGGGGCCCGGCGTCAGCGACAGCCCGAGCGCGGCGAGGGCGAAGACGAGCCAGATCTCAAGCTGCACGGCACCAGTCTGGTGTACTGCGAGCCGCGGCTGGGCCACTCTTTCGCTACGGCACCATCCACCCCAGCACCGGCGTCGACTGCAGCACGATGAGCGTCGTCATGATGGCGAGCAGGCCGATGCTCCAGGGCAGCAGCTTGCGCAGCAACGTGCCCTCCGAGCCGACCAGGCTGACCGCGGCCGCGGCGACCGCGAGGTTCTGCACCGACAGCATTTTGCCCAACACGCCCGCCGACGAGTTGGCCGCCGCCATCAGCACGGCAGGAAGGCCGACCTGCTCGGCTGCCGCGACCTGCACGGGCCCAAAGAGCACGTTTGACGACGTGTCTGACCCGGTCAGGGCGACGCCGATCCAGCCGATGATGGGCGAGAGGACGACGAAAAACCCGCCGGCCGATGCGAGCCCGACACCGAGCGACGTCGCCTGGCCAGAGAGATTCATGACGAACGACAGGCCCAAGACGGCGGTCACGGTCACGATCGTCCAGCGCAGCTGGTGAAGGGTGGCGCCGTAGGCGCGCACCGCCGTGCGCGGCACGATGCGGTACAGCACCGCGGTGAGCACGCCCGAGAGCAACAGCAAGGTGCCCGTCGCCCGCAGCGTGTCGAGGTGCATCGTCTGGGCGCCCGCGGGCTCGCCGGCGGCCGTCACGACATCGAGCCCTGGCCAAGGGAAGGTCACGGTGCCGACGACCGCGAGCCACTGCTTGATCGCGGGAATCTGCGCGACCGAGAAGACCGCCATGATGATCACGTACGGCGCGACCGACATGAGCACGTCACGCATCGGGGGGCGCGTCACCTTCTCGTCGGTGTCACCCGTGGCCACGGCTCCCGTGATGCCGACGAGCTCGGCGGGCTGCCAGATGCGCAGCATCAGCAGCACGGCGATGATGGTGGCGACCGCGGCAACGACATCGGTGAGTTCGACGGCGAAGAAGTTCGAGGTCACGAACTGGGCGAGACCGAACACCACACCCGCGACGAGCGCGACCGGCCACGTCTGTCTCAGCCCGCGGCGGCCATCCACGAGAAAGACCAGGATGAGCGGCACCAACACGGCCATGAACGGCGTCTGGCGGCCCGCCATCGACGCCAGCTCATTCAACGGCAGACCCGTGACGCCCGCGAGCGCGATGACCGGAGCCGCAAGGGCCCCGAACGCGACCGGGGCCGTGTTGGCGAGCAACGAGACCAGTGCGGCCTTGAGCGGAGCCATGCCGGCGGCCAGCAGCATGGCCGCCGAGATCGCGACGGGGGCACCGAACCCGGCCAGCGACTCGAGCAGGGCGCCGAAGCAGAAGGCGATGAGAATCGACAGGATGCGCAGGTCGTCACTGATCGACCGGATGGTGCGGCCGAAGACCTCGAACCACGGCGTCACGACGGTCAAGCGGTAGACCCAGAGCGCGTTGACGAGAATCCACAGGATCGGGAAGAGCCCGTAGAACACACCCGCCGCGGCGGCGCTGAGCGCTTGGACGGGAGGCATGTTCCACCCGATGATCGCGAGCGCGATCGACAGGCCGAGGGCGGCGATCGCCGCGAACGGCGCGCGAACCTTGAACACCCCCAGCAGCACGAACAGCAGCAGCAGCGGCAGCGCCGCGGCGATCACCGACAGCGCGAGAGACCCGAAGACAGGGTCGATGTCTTGCTCGAACACGGTGGTGGCTCCGCTCACGGGGTGGTCGCGCCGATGGGGCGCGGAGCCAGTCTGTGACGCGAGCAGAGCGAGCGCACCCGTTTTGCGAGGATTCGTGACTTTAGTCCCGAGTGCGACAGCGACCGGGTGATGGCCGGTCAGACACCAGAAAACCGTCGAGACATGCGAAAGGCCCCGCGCTGGCGAGAGCAACGGGGCCGTTCGTACACCCCCCGGGACTCGAACCCGGAACCCACTGATTAAGAGTCAGTTGCTCTGCCAATTGAGCTAGAGGTGCGCGGCCTCGCCGTGGCGGGCCAGTCGCCCATACTACGCGGAACGGCCCCGATTGGACAAACCGAGAGCGCCCCGACCACTCTGCACCTGACGCGCGCGCGCTTCGGCGTAGTGCACCAGCAGCTGGTCTCCGAGACTGCGCCAGGTGCGGTGCGCCACCGAGGCGCGAGCGGCCGCCGCGAAAGCCCGGCGTTTCGCGGGGTCGCCCACCAGGTCGAGCACGCGGGCGCGCAGATCGCCAAGGTCGCCCGGTCGATACAGCCACCCAGTGTGGCTACTCTGCACCAGGTCGAGCGGCCCGCCGGCCCCTGTCGCGACCACCGGCACGCCACTCGCCAGGGCCTCTTGCACGGTCTGGCAGAAGGTCTCGTTTTCTCCGGGATGCACGACGATGTCGCAGCTCGCCAGCGCGCGGGCGAGGTCACTGCCGCTCAGAAAGCCCGTCAGGTGAGCATCCGGCAGCGCGTTCTCGACCGCCGCGCGCTGAGGCCCGTCACCGATGATGACGACACGAGTGCCCGGGATGTCCGCAATCGCCGCAAGATCGAGCACCTGTTTCTCGGGCGCCAGCCGGCCCACATACCCGACGACGAGCTCGCCCCGCGGTGCCACCGTGCGCCGCCATGCCTCGTCACGGTGCCGGGGGTGAAAGCGTTCGCCGTCGACGCCGCGCGCCCACGGACGCACGTCGTCGACTCCCCAGCCGCGAAGGGCCGCCGTCGCCGACGATGACGGTGACAACGTGAGAGTTGCCCGTTGGTGCAGTCGTGCGACGTGTCGAGCGAAGACCGGCCCGAGGGCGGCAACGCCATACCGCTCGGCGTAGCCCGGTACATCCGTCTGGTAGACCGCGACGGTCGGAATGCCGAGCTGCTCGGCAGCCCGCACCGCCTGCCAACCGAGCACGAACGGTGAGGCGAGGTGCACAACGTCGGGGTCGATCTCGCGCAGCAGGCTCACCATGCGGGGCACGGTCGGCAGCGCGAGCCGCAATGCGGGGTATCCCGGAAGCGCGACCGACGGCAGCAGCGTGAGGTGAGCACCCGCGAGCGCCGCCGGGTCGGGCGCGGTGTCGTGGCGGGGCGCGATGACGACGACCTCGTGCCCGCGCTCGCGCAGATGGGCGATCACGTGGAGGATCGACCCCACCACGCCGTTCATGTGCGGCAGGAATGTTTCGGCAACCAGCGCAACCTTCACACCGTCACCCTGCGGCCGCCCGCACCGTCGACGCATCTCGAACGCGCGAGAGCAACGCACTGTTCACGGAGGTGTCGTCCGCTCATCAACTGCCGGATGGCCGCACGTTGATCGGCGACCCGCTGGTCGCCCGCTGTTCACTCGAGTCGGCTACACCGGGGGCATGGAGGCCAACTGGGTCGGCGAGGTCGCGCAGTCACCATGGGCTGTTCTCATCATGATGGGCCTCGTCGTTCTCGATGCGTTTCTCGTCGTCGTGCCGGGCGAGACCGCGGTCGTCGCGCTCGCCGCGGCGTCGGCCTCGGCCGGATTACCCACGATCGGAGTCATTGCGGCGGGGGCGTGGGTCAGCGCCCTGGTAGGCGACTGCGCGTGCTACCTCGTGGGCCGAGGAGCCGGTCTCGACCGGTGGCGGTGGCAGCGTCGGCCCGCGGTGCGTCGAGCGGTGCACCGTGTGCGGTCGGTGATCCACCAGCGACCAGCCTCCCTCATCTTCACCGCGCGCTACGTGCCGTTCGCTCGCATCGCCGTGAACGTCACGGCGGGCGCCTCGCGTCTGCCCGTTCGGGTTTTTCTGCCCCTGTCGGCCGTGGCTGGGCTCGCCTGGGCTGCCTACCATGTCGCGATCGGCGCCGTGTTCGGGGCGCTCCTGGCCGATCAGCCACTGATCGCAATCGTCGTCTCTGTCGCGGTCGCGCTCACCGTCGGACTCACGATCGATGCAGTCATCACTCAGCGAACACGCGGCGCGCGTTCATATACTGCGAGCCTCATCGACCAAGGAGCCCCCATGACCGCGACCCGCCTCGAGCCCGGCACCCCGGCCCCCGCCTTCACGCTGCCCGACAAAGACGGCGCGCACGTCTCGCTCGCCGACTTCGCCGGCCAGAAGGTGGTGCTGTACTTCTACCCGGCCGCGAGCACCCCGGGCTGCACGACGCAGGCCTGCGACTTCCGCGACAACCTGGCCTCGCTGAAGAGCGCCGGGTACACCGTGCTGGGCGTGTCGAAAGACGGGCCGGATGCCCTCCAGAAGTTCGCGGAGGAGGAGCACCTGCCCTTCCCGCTGCTCAGCGACCCCGACCTCGCCGTGCACAACGCCTACGGCACCTACGGCGAGAAGTCGATGTACGGCAAGACCGTCATGGGCGTGATCCGCTCGACGTTCGTCATCGACGAGAAGGGCGCGATCGAGCACGCCCTCTACAACGTCAAGGCCACCGGCCACGTCGCGAGCCTGCGCAAGAAGCTCGGCCTCGACTAGAGGCCGGGCTCAGGGGCGCCGCGCTCGGCCCCGCTCGGCCAACACCGCTAGTCGCGCTGGTCGAGGTACCGCGTCACCGGCGTGCTGAGGATCAGGATCAGACCCAGCACGGCGGTGCCGATCACCCACCAGCCGATGTCGGGGCGCGGGATGAACCCCTGGATGCTGCCGACCCCGATGGCCAGCTGCAGAAACTGGTAGGTGAGCACGCTGCCGCGCGTCCAGGCGCGGCCGCGGTGCACGCCCACGGTCATCGCGACGAGCCACACGGCGATCAGCAGCACGAGCACGGTGAGCGCGATCGCCGTCGGAGGGAACTGCGCCTCAGCGAGCAGCAGCTCGATGACGAGGAAGGCCGTCAGGCCGATCAGCAGGGCCGTCTGGCCGGCGAGCAGCACCACCAGAACGGTGACCAGAGATGAACGCCGTGTTTCGCTCACATGAACCACCCGATACAAAACTATTGATTTGGCGCCCAGCCTATGGGACGCTTTAACCGGTTGATGTGACGCCTACAAAGCGGTGGGCGACTTCCCAGGTCTTCTTCTCTCTCACCTGCGAGCCGGTGAAAACCCGGTTCTTGTGGCGCGTCGTTCAACCCTCTGATGGCGTGCTGCTGCACAACACAAAGGAGCACTGCCTCATGGATTGGCGCGACAAAGCCGCCTGCCTCACCGCTGACCCCGAACTGTTCTTCCCGGTTGGCAACACCGGCCCCGCGGTCGACCAGATCGAGAAGGCCAAGGCCGTCTGCGGCCGCTGCTCGGTCACTGAGACCTGCCTGCAGTACGCCCTCGAGACCAACCAAGACTCGGGCGTGTGGGGCGGCCTCAGCGAAGACGAGCGGCGTGCGCTGAAGCGCCGCGCGGCTCGCGCCCGCCGCGCCTCCTGACCCCCGCCCCGCGAGACCTGTCGCGCGCCTGACGCCCCGGCTCCGCATCCCTGCGATGCGACCGGGGCGTCGTGCTGTCTGCCGACGGTCGGCGCGCGCGCAGAGCGGGGCGCGGGATGCGGCGCTCAGGCCCGCCGCTTCTGCAGGTACAGCAGCGGCACGTCGATGGTCACCTCGGTGCCTTCGCCTTCGAGGGTGTGCCAGTCGATGGTTCCGCCGAGCTCGCCCTGAATCAGGGTGCGCACGATCTGCGTGCCGAGCCCCGAGCCGACCTTGCCCTCGGGCATGCCGCCGCCGTTGTCGCGCACCTTCACCGAGAGCGCGTCGTCGCTGCGCGAGGCGATGATCTCGACCTCGCCGTCGGGCCGCCCCTCGAGGCCGTGCTCGACGGCGTTGGTGACGAGCTCGGTCAGGGCGAGCGCGAGCGGCGTGGCGTATTCGCTGGGCAGGGTGCCGAAGGTTCCGGTCGAGACGGGCCGCACGACGGTGTTGTGGCTCGACGCGACTTCGGCGATCAGCATGAGCACGCGCGAGAACACCACGTCGAAGTCGACGTTCTGGCTGAGGCCCTCGCTGAGGGTGTCGTGCACGACGGCGATCGCGGCGACGCGGCGCATGGCTTGCGTGAGCGCGTCGCGCGTGCCCTCGGCGTGCGAGCGGCGGGCCTGGATGCGCAGCAGCGACGCGACCGTCTGCAGGTTGTTCTTCACCCGGTGATGAATCTCGCGAATCGTCGCGTCTTTCGTGATGAGCTCGCGCTCTTGGTGCCGCACCTCGGTGACGTCGCGCACGAGCACGATCGCGCCGATGCGCGTGCCGTCGCGGAACAGCGGAATCGTGCGCAGGGTCACCGTCACCCCGCGCGACTCGATGTCGGTGCGCCACGGCGCGCGCCCGGTGACGACGAGCGGCAGCGACTCGTCGACCTGCTGCGGCCGGCCGGCGAGCAGCCGCGTGGTGACCGAGGCGAGCGACTGCCCTTCGAGCTCGCCCGCGAAGCCCATGCGATTGAACGCGCTCAACCCGTTGGGGCTCGCGAAGGTGACGGTGCCGTCGAGGTCGAGCCGCACGAGGCCGTCGTTGGCGCGCGGGGCGCCGCGGCGCGGCCCGCTCGGCGCGGCGAGGTCAGGAAAGTCGCCGGCGGCGATCATCGCGAACAGGTCGTTGGCGCACTCGTTGAAGGTCAGCTCTTGCCGGCTCGGCATGCGCGCTTCGCTGAGGTTGGTGTGCCGGGTGATGATGGCGATGGGATGCTCGCGAACGCCCGTGCCATCGCGCCCCGGCCGCCGCACCACCGGAACAGCCCGCACGCGCGTGGGCGTCTCTTCGTACCAGTCGGGCGACGACGAGTCGACGATCTGCGCGCTCTCGTAGGCCTGCGTCACCTGCCGGCGCCACTCGGGCCGCACCTCCTGCCCCACGAAGTCGCGGTAGAAGAGGGTGGCCGAGCTGCTGGGGCGCGCGTGCCCGACGGCGATGAACGTGCCCGCGCGCGTCGGCACCCACAGCACGATGTCGGCGAAGGCGAGGTCGGCGATCAGCTGCCCGTCGGCCAGCAGCAGGTGCAGCCACTCGATGTCGGTCTCGTCGGCATCGCTGTGCTCGTGCACCAGATCAGAGAGCGTCGACACGCGACAAGGCTAGTGCGTGTCGAGGCCGAGGCCGGCGCGACCTCGGGTACAACACAACCTGGCGCTCGTCTCACGGTGAGCGGTGGTGAGAATGCGAACGACCGCTGAAACTACCAGGAGGTCAATTGCTCGATGACGCACTGCTCGTTGGCACCCGAATCTGGTCCAGCGGGGTAGAGATCGTCGCAGAGCACAATGCCCAGAGGGTAGACGGCGGTCTGTGCGATGCCGTTGGAGGAGTAGAGAACGCGAACGCCTCGTGCGGTTCCCGGCGCGGAGTTATCTCGTCGCACTTCCAACCCCAGCACAGTGAATCCGGCAAGGTCGCTCTCACGACCTGCCTCCCCCTCTGCTGGACACACCCGGTCAACGAGCAGTGGTCCCATCGTCGGGTACCCCGCTTCCGATAGTCGCTGCCGGGGGCTCGTGAGGTGGGTGAGACTCTGTCCCGCCTCGCCCGCTGGTAGCACCGAAAAGCTCACAACAGAGAGCCCGCCGTTGGACTCGACAAGCTCCACTCCTTCAATCTCAACGACCCCGGCACCTTCCTTGCAGAACACGACGTCGTCGAACGCGATAACCTCCCCGACGGTCGTCGTGTCGACGACAACCACTCCCCCGGCTCCGGCCTGGTATTCCACAAGGCGTCCCATCTCGGGAGCGCTGCATGCGCCCAGCGTGACGGGCAAGACAAACAGAGCTATCGTCAGCGTCGCAAGTCGACTTGACCCGTAGCGCCGGACGGTCGCCTTACTGAGACCGAACATCGATGCTTGATGCAGCGAGCCAACCCTGAGCGCTGTTTCCGCAGACCTTACTAGGCGCCGTTACGTTGAACTCAAGGCGTGTCCCCTGGTTGAAGCCGGAACGTGCCGAAAGATTGATGTAGGGAGTCGACACCCCCGCTGAGAACGTCTGGTTGGTGCCCTGCGTTTTGATGATCGTGCCCGAGGACTTCAACACGCACCCCAGCGTGTAGCTGACATGTAGTGCACTGGTGTGCGGTTCGTTGAAGATGTCATAAAAGCCCGCGGGACGAATCTCGGTTCCGACAATTGTGGTGTTGTCGTTAGCCTCTGAACAGTTCCACCGGCGGTAATTGATGGAGTTGTGGATGAAGGCGTTGGTGATACCAGTGATCGTTTGGGCAGAGCCCGTCGAGATCGTTTGTGTTGTGCTACCGTTCACCGTCCATGAGCCCACGTTGGGCTTGTAGGCAACCCCAACCGTGTGGGAAGAGGAGGAGGAGACGGCCTGTGAGATTGTCGCCTTCGCCCCTGTCCAGCCGTATACGGCCATGAACCGCTCGCGGTTGTTGTAGAGCCAGGTTCCGCCCACCGGGACTGCCGCCCAACATGTGCTGGTAGCGAGTGCAACAGGGACACCACCATCGACGAGCGAAAGAGAGCCTCGATCACTCGAAGCGTACGAGTCGACTCCGAGCCAAGACGAAGCAGGGTCGTCACTCTGACGGACATTAGGTTCTCCTCCGATCTCGAAGTTGATTTCGAGAACATCGCCGAGTTTCGAATCAGACTGCCGTATTGGTTCAGTAGACCAGTTCTCGAACGCTTCCTTCCCCGTCGGCGGCAGTGCACTGAAGTTCCAGGGGACTTCCTTGCCATCGTGAACAAGCCAGAGCTGGACACTTACTGAACCATCGACTTCCATGTACTCGTCGTCAACAAGACGCGGGAGCAAGGAGACTGCAAACTCTCCACTAGGGCCGGTTGTCGCGTAATCGACAATCTTCACCGGCGCTTTCTCGCCTACCTTTAACTGCTGAAGAACGGAAGTATTTGGCCAAATCCGTGCGACGATCAAGGCGTCCGCGACAGGTCGCTGGTCCTCCCTCACAGTTCCCGCTACCAAGAGCGGTGCTTCTGGGAGGCTCCCCTGCAAGACCGCGATCGAATCGTCCGCTTCGATCTCAACCCCCTTGGGCACGGAATCTTCTGCGGGTACTGCCGCGACGGCTAGAGACGGCGACAAACCAATGGAAAGCGCAGCCACTACTGCGAACGCAAGGAGCTTTCGCCCAAAGGCACGTTGAGCCATCATGATTTCCTCTCGACAACCGGTGATGGCGTGGAACGCTACGCTTCCTCAAAGTTTCTGTCAACGGTCTATGCGGGGGAACATGTAGACGATCCCAAACATCTGCCCACACGCCTCAAGAACCCTTGGCGGCCCAAGATGCTGACTTGTCCCGAATAGAGGCTCGCCGTTCCCGCCGAGGGTGTCGTCAGGCAGGACCCCAGCTAAGGCTGGCTATCTGCTCGGCATGCGCGCTTCGCTGAGGTTGGTGTGCCGGGTGATGATGGCGATGGGATGCTCGCGAACGCCCGTGCCATCGCGCCCCGGCCGCCGCACCACCGGAACAGCCCGCACGCGCGTGGGCGTCTCTTCGTACCAGTCGGGCGACGACGAGTCGACGATCTGCGCGCTCTCGTAGGCCTGCGTCACCTGCCGGCGCCACTCGGGCCGCACCTCCTGCCCCACGAAGTCGCGGTAGAAGAGGGTGGCCGAGCTGCTGGGGCGCGCGTGCCCGACGGCGATGAACGTGCCCGCGCGCGTCGGCACCCACAGCACGATGTCGGCGAAGGCGAGGTCGGCGATCAGCTGCCCGTCGGCCAGCAGCAGGTGCAGCCACTCGATGTCGGTCTCGTCGGCATCGCTGTGCTCGTGCACCAGATCAGAGAGCGTCGACACGCCCCCAGGCTAGCCGAGGCCGCCGGGTGTTCCGGCTCGCCGGGGCGCGCGCGAACCCGATCGCGTCGGCGAGCTCGCCGATGCCGCGGCTCAGCGCGCTGCGGGGCGCGGCCGTTGTGACCGGGCGGGCGGTGAGCAGGGCGAGGTCGGCGGCATCCGCATCGTTCTCAATCAGCACCGCATCGCGGATGCCCGCGAACCGCTCGAGCGTCTGCCGCACCTGCCCGCGCGGGTCGATGCCGAGCACGGATGCCCGCACGCGGTTGATCACCACCCGCACCCGCGCGCCCTCCGCCACCTCGAGCAGCTCGCCGTGCGAGCGCAGCAGCCGCGCGAGACCGATGGGGTCGCCGCCCCCGACCGCCACCACCTGGTCGGCGGAGCGCAGCGCGGCCACGGTCGCGGCGTTGCGGCGGGGTGCCGCCAGGTCGCTGCTGACCTCTTCATCGGTCTCGAGGTTGAAGCCCGCGTCGACCACGATCACCTCGCGCCAGCGCCGCGCCCGGTCGAGCACGGCCGTCACCCGGCCTGTCGACAGCTCGGGCCAGCGATGCGGGCGGCCGATGCCGGTGAGCACGGCGAACGGCGCACCGCCCTCTGCGCCCGCCTGCTGCGCGACGCGGTCGAGCTCGGCCATCGTGAGCGACTCCGATCCGGCGAGGCGGCACGCCGCCGCGAAGCCGGGCGCTTCGTCGAGCAGCCCGAGCGCGGGTGCCACCGTGCCGCCGTAGGTGTCGGCGTCGATGAGGCACACCGCTCGGCCGCGGGCGGCGAGCTCGGCGGCCAGGCCGATCGCGAGCGTCGTGCGGCCCGGGGCGCCGGCGGGGCCCCACACCACGATGACGCGCGGGCTCCGCGGCGCATCCCCGGTGGG
>OFDN01000969.1_pt1 | contig 20867 bp, 16 predicted proteins | sample 1520971 | NCBI WGS metagenome assembly OFDN01 (sample SAMEA94257418, study PRJEB24077) | hot springs metagenome | biome: Aquatic biome; feature: Geographical feature; material: Water | place: India | collected 2012-06-12 | depth 5 m
GCAGACCAACGCCCAGCACGCCTACCGCCAGGCGCAGGAAAAGCTAGCCCACATCGAGCAGCGCAGCGCCCAGCACGAACGCGAATGGCAGGCCCGCTTCGACGACCTGCTCGGCCAGGCGCTGATGTCCCGCGAGGTCAAGCACTCGCTGCCGCTGCACTGGCGCAGCCCCGAGCGAATCCGCGAGATGCAGGCCCACTACGGCAACGCCACCCAGGCCCGCCTGCGCGCCGAAGCGGTCGATCGCGAACTCACCGAAGGTCAGTGGGAAACCGACGCCACCGTGGTCGAGCAGCTCACGCTGATGAACGCCAACGTGCAACGCCAGGAAGACGAACTGAGCCAGCGCAAGGCCAGCAACGCCGCCGCCGCCCCGTCGCCCGGCTCGCCGGCCAGCCGGCGCCGCATGGCCGGCTCGTCCATCGCCGCGGTCGTCACACCCTTCGCCACACCCTTCGCCACATCGTGCGCCCGCGTCGTCCCGGCCACCGTTCCGCCCTTCCGTGCCATGCCCCGTCGCCGTCCGTGCCACCATCCCGTGCGGCCGGACCATGGCACGGATGGCGGCTTCCGCTCCACCGCCGCCTGAACCCATGCACCGCTGTCCGAGCGCGCTGGGAAAAAGCGGGGGCTTCGACTAGGGTGCGGCGTTCCCGGCCGCAACCCAAGATACCCACTCCCCGACCATGGACCCGACCCAAGCCCTCCGGGACGCCCTGGACCTGCACCACGCCGGCCGGCACGAGGAGGCGCGCGCCGGCTACCGCCGTGTCCTCGCCGTCGAGCCTGCGGACGCCAACGCGCTGAACCTGCTGGGCGTCCTGGAGCGCGCCACCGGCAACCCGCTGGCGGCGCTGACGCTGATCGGCCGGGCGCTGCGCCGGGCCCCGGCCCTCCAGGCGGCGCGGCAGAATTTGGACAACGCGGTCGCCGACGCCGTCAACGCCGCCAACGAGGCGGTCAAGGACGTCCGGCCGCGGGAGGCGCTGGCGCTCGCCCGCGCCGTCCGCCGGGCGGCCCCCGGGGAGCCGTTCGGCCCCTTCGTCGAGGGGCTGGCGTTGACCATCGCCGGCGATCTGGCCGGGGCCGCCGCCCGGCTCGACCCGGTCCCGCCGCCGCCGGGAGCGGACCTCCTGCACGCCGGCACCCGGCGCCTGCTGCGCAGCCTGGAGCGCCGGCAGGCGGAGGGGCCGCTGCTCGGCACCATCGTCATCCCGCTCCACAACATGGCCGACATGATCGAGCGCGCGCTCGACAGCGTGCTCGCCTCGATCCGCCGCCACCGCGCCACCGCCGGCTTCACCCCCGGCCGCTTCCGCATCGCCGTGGTCGACGACAACTCCCGCGACGGCGGCGGCGCGGTCGCCACGGACTGGGCGCGGCGCCAGGACGAGCCCGGCTTCGACGTGGTGGTGCTGACCAACCCCCGGAACCTGGGGGCGGGGGGGGCCCGCAACCGCGGCGCCCTGATGGGGGCCGAGGGCCGCTTCCTGTGGTTCCTCGACGCCGACGATCACGTCTTCCCCGACCACATCGATTTCGGCATCCGCATGCTGGAGCGCGTCCCCGACGCCGGCTTCGCGCGCACCGGCATGCATTTCCAGGACATCGACGCCGACATCCCGGCCGCCTTCCGCCGCAACTCCGAGCACACCTACCCCGGAAACCTCTGCGTCCGCACGCAATGCCACGCCTTCGTCGGCGGCTTCCCGGAGGAGGAGATGTATTTCCCCAACATGGCGGACGACGCCGCCTACAGCCACTGGCTGAAGACCTTCTTCCTCGGGGTCAAGGTGGCGGTGCCCACCGTGCACTACACGCTGCGCCCCGGCAACGCGCTCGACATCCAGCGGCGCGGCGGTCTCATCGAGAAGGGGGTGCCGACCGTGACCGACGCGCTCGGCTACGCCGTGTCCATGCACATCCGCCACCGCACCGCGGCGCTGGCCGCCCGGCTGGACGAGCCGTGGGACGGCCCGCCCCGCATCACCGACGGCCAGCCGCGCTCCGTCCATCTGGACGGCGCGCGGCCTCCGGACGAGCCGCGGGGCTGAGTGCGGGCGCCCGCAACCGGCCCGTCACGCTCCGGCGCTCACGCCTCGGCCGTCACTGGCCCCCGGCGATCCGGAACAGGTCGCGGATGGACAGGATGCCGACCGCCCGCTTGCCCTGGGTGATCGGCAGGTGGCGGTAATGCTTGGACTGCATCATCGCCAGCGCCTCCGACGCATCCGCGTCGGGCGGCAGGGTGTCGGGGTTGCGCGTCATGACGGCGGACACCGGCGTCTCGGACGCGTCGACCTGGGTGGCCAGCACCTTCACGTTCAGGTCGCGCTCCGTCACGATGCCGACCAGATCGCCGTGGTTGACCACCAGGACGGCGCCGATGCGCTTCTCCGCCATCAGCCGCGACACCGTCAGGGCCGACGCGTCTTCCGGCACCAGCACCAGATCCTGGGCCTTCACCACGTCGGGCATCAGTTTCCGCTTCATCGCTTCCCCTTGCGCATTGAAATTTTATTTCAGAGATTTGGTTGAGGGCGCAAGATTGTTCGATATAACGGGTGGCGGGAATGCGGCTGTTTGTCGCGTCCTGGCACCATGGGCTTGGCTCGTCTCCCGCTTTGGTGGCCGGGCCTGGGATATCGGCATGGTCAGGCTTGCCTGTTGGCGGGGAGAGCCGAGATTGATGCCATGCAGGACGCTTCTCCAAGACGGCCGCACAACGCCCAGGTGGTCGGCGACTGCGGCCCCTGGCTGGTGCTGGCGCCCGGATTCGGGACGACGCAGGCGGCGTGGCGGCACGTCGTCCCGCGCCTGCGTGACCGTTTCCGGGTGCTGCTGTTCGACCCCGTCGGTTTCGCCGCGGAGGGGGCCGAGCATTACGACCACGCCCGCTACGGCACGCTCGACGCTTACGCCGAGGATGTGGAGCGGCTGCTCCGGGTCATGGGGATCGAGCGCTGCTGTTTCATTGGCCATTCGCTGAGCGGCATGACCGGGCTGCTGCTGGCCGAGCGGGCGCCGGGGCTGTTCGACCGGCTGGTCCTGCTGGCCTCCTCCGCCTGTTACCTGGACAAAGACGGCTATTCCGGCGGCCTCGGCCGGGAGGGGAAGGAGGCGTTCCTCGACGCCATCGTCCAGGATTACAAGGCCTGGATCGCCAACCTCGCCCCCCGCATGACGGCACGGCCGCCGGACGACGAGAAGGCGCGCGAATTCGCCGATTGCCTGCGGGCGATGCGCTCGGACACCGCCTTCTCCATCGCGCTCATGGTCTTCCAGACCGACCTGCGCGACCGGCTGCACCGGCTGCGGGTGCCCTGCACCATCCTGCAGACCCGCAACGACGCCGCGGTTCCCCTGGAGGCCGCCCGCTTCCTGCACGCCAACCTGCCGGGCAGCGTGCTGGAGATCCTGGACACCGAGGGCCACCTCCCCCACCTGACCGCCCCGGATCTGGTGGCCGACGCCCTGCTGCGGCATCTGGGGACGGCCGGGGCGGGGTGAGGGGCGTCAGTTCCGGTGGGTTGGCCTGTGATCCACCGTCGTCACGCCGGCACCGGCAGCGGCGTCTCCACAGGCGCGCCGGTGCGGCGGCGGGTGCGTTCGGCCTCGACCAGACGGGCGACGACGCCGGGCATGGTGGTCTCGGCCTGCCAGCCGAGCAGGCGCTTGGCCTTGCCGGGGTCGCCGACGCTGTGGGTGATGTCGGCCGGGCGCTTCAGCGCCGGGTCGATCTCCACATGGCGGCGCCAGTCCAGCCCGAAGCCTTCGAAGGCCAGCCGCACGAACTCCTCCAGCGTGTGGAGCGCGCCGGTGGCGATGACGAAATCCTCCGGCCGGTCGTGGCCCAGCATGCGCCACATGGCGTCCACATACTCCGGCGCCCAGCCCCAGTCGCGCGCCACCGACAGCTCGCCCAGCCGCAGCCGGTCGGCCTGGCCGGCGGCGATGTCGGCGGCCCCGCGCACGATCTTCTGGGTCACGTAGCGGGCCGGGCGCAGCGGCGATTCATGGTTGAACAGGATGCCGGAGCAGGCGAACAGCCCGTAGGATTCGCGGTAGTTGGCGACCGCCCAATAGGCCGCCGCCTTGCCCACTCCGTAGGGGCTGCGGGGGTGGAAGGGGTGGTCCTCCGCCGCCGGCCCGCCCGCTCCGGTGCCGCCTCCGGTCCCGGCCCCGGTCCCGGTGTTGCCGAAGCACTCGCTGGACGAGGCGTTGTAGAAGCGGGCGTCGAGCTTCAGGAAGCGGATCGCCTCCAGGATGTTGACGGTGCCGTGGACGATGCTGTCCAGCGTCTCCACCGGCTGCTCGAAGGACAGCCCGACCGAGGACTGGCCGGCGAGGTTGTAGATCTCGTCCGGCCGGACCTCCTTCAGGGCCTGGGCGACGCTGCGGAAGTCGCCCAAGGCCACCGAATGCAGCCGCACCCGGTCGATGATTCCGAGCCGGCGGAGGTTCGCGAAGGAGGACGCCTCGCGGTCGCGCGAGGTGCCGTGCACGGCGTAGCCGCGGCGGACCAGCAGGTCGGCGAGCCAGGCGCCGTCCTGCCCGCCGATCCCGAAGATCAGCGCGGTCCGCCCGCGGCTCATTCCGCGGGCTCGGCCGGGATGGCGGCCCCGGACATGGTGGTCCCGGCAATCGAAGCCATATCGGCCTCCACCATCTCGCGCACCAGCTCGCGGAACGGGGTGGTGTGGCTCCAGCCCAGCACGGTGCGCGCCTTGGTCGGGTCGCCCAGCAGCAGGTCCACCTCGGTCGGGCGGAAATAGGCGGGGTCGATGCGCACCAGGCTGCGGCCGGTGGCGCGGTCGATGCCCACCTCGTCCACCCCCTGCCCGCTCCATTCGATCGAGTAGCCGGCGTGGCCGAAGGCCAGCTCGACGAAGCTGCGGACCGTGTGCGTCTCGCCGGTGGCGAGCACGTAGTCGTCGGGCGTGTCCTGCTGCAGGATGCGCCACATCCCCTCGACATAGTCGCGGGCGTGGCCCCAGTCGCGCTTGGCGTCAAGGTTGCCGAGGTAGAGGCAGTCCTGGATCCCGGCGCGGATCGAGGCCACGGCGCGGGTGATCTTGCGGGTGACGAAGGTCTCGCCGCGGATCGGGCTCTCGTGGTTGAACAGGATGCCGTTGGAGGCGTGCATGCCGTACGCCTCGCGGTAATTCACCGTGATCCAGTAGGCGTACAGCTTGGCCGCGGCGTAGGGGCTGCGCGGGTAGAAGGGGGTGGTCTCCTTCTGCGGCGTCTCCTGCACCTTGCCGTACAGTTCCGAGGTGGAGGCCTGGTAGAAGCGCGCGGTCTTCTCCAGCCCCAGGATGCGGATGGCCTCCAGAAGGCGCAGGGTGCCGATGCCGTCGGCGTTGGCGGTGTATTCCGGAGTCTCGAAGCTGACCTGGACGTGGCTCTGGGCCGCCAGGTTGTAGATCTCGTCGGGGCGGATCTGCTGCATCAGGCGGATCAGGTTGGTGCTGTCCGTCAGGTCGCCGTAATGCATGAAGAAGCGCACGCCCTCCTCGTGCGGGTCGCGGTAGAGATGCTCGACCCGGCCGGTGTTGAAGGAGGAGGAGCGCCGCTTCAACCCGTGCACCGTGTAGCCCTTGGCCAGCAGCAGTTCCGACAGATAGGCACCGTCCTGACCGGTCACGCCGGTGATCAAAGCGACCTTGGGCACAGCATCGAATCCTTGTCTCAGAGCAGCGCGGAACGGGTCCCGCATCGCCGGTCCCGACCGGCCGGGGCACCCCGTCCGGCTATCTATTGTGAAAGGTTTCGGGGACGCAAGGCGTTTGGCTGTGACCGGGGGGTGCCGGGGTGATGGGAGGCGATACCGGGAGCATCCCGGCGGCCTATGCCTGCCCTGGCTTTTCACCGGCCTCCGTTCGTGAACGAGTCACCGATGTTCGGTATGGCTACAAGCTTTATCACGAGGCTGTCGCCGCCACCCGCTATCTTGGAGAATGGGCAACGGATCAGGAATTACGACCAGAACGGTAGCCGGTCCCACTTCGACGGGAAGCCCATGTCCGCCGGGTCCACGAAGGGGTGGGCGGCGATGAAACCCTTGAACTGGTCGCGCCATGCCTCGCCCGGTTCTACCGCGCGCAGGAGGGCCGTGATCAGGAGGGCGCGGGCGTAGAAGCGGTCCTGCTCCTTCAATTCCGGCAAGGCTTTTGCGCGCGATGGCTGATCGGTCAGCATACGCGCGTTCCAGATGCGCTCATGGTGCGCGCACCGGTTCCGGAAATCAGTGAGGCAACGGAACCAGGATATCAGCAGCCCTTCGGCGTACGTGAAGTCACCGGCGATCTTGTTTCTGATATCCACCTTCATGTCGGCAAAAAGTCGTGAAATCTTGCCGAAGGACATGACCTCCGTCATGACCCAGATCGGTGGCAGTTCCGGATTGCAATATTTCTCGCCGTACTGCTTTGTGAGGCGATGCTTTGTTTTCACGGCATGACCGGCGAACTCCTGAAATGCGGTGAATCGCTCGAAATGCCTGGGGTCCATGTAGAAATGTGGGCCATGGTCCACCGCCGTCCTGTTGTTGATGCTCGCTCGGAGGGCGACCTCGATCCGCTCGATCGCGTCCAGGCACAGGAGGCGCAGGCGACGATCGAACGTATACAGCTTCACGACGTCTTCGAAGGCGGCGCCGGGCCCGAACCGCTTGGTCTGGTCCTGGAAAGCACGGCAATAGGGCAGAAGCCGGTAATAGCCGATGGTTTCGAGAGCGCGGATCGCGGCGGGAATGTCGTCGACCACCAGCCCCTTGTTGCCAAGATGGGCCAGCAGATCGACGGGCGTCTGTGCCGTTTTCGTGTAGGCGCTGCGCGGTAACGTGGGCATGTCCGATTATCGCGCATCATGCCGGCAAAAATAAACCCCCCTGGTGCGCCGTTCTACGAGAGGCGTGGGGGGTTCTGATCGAGGACATAAATAAGGCGTCCTCTCAGTGAGAGCAAGGGATTCTCAACGAGATATGTTGCAGGACTGCACACTGTGATACGCAACAAAATTGTTGCGTATCACAGTGTGCCTAGAAAGTCAATGGGGAAACCCACCTGATCTGACTTGCATTTATGGAGAGTGTTCTGGCATTATGTTGCGGAAATAAATTTCCGCAACATGCTATGGAACCCTGTTATGGATCAGGCGCTGAGCGATCTTGAGAATCGAAAAAGCTTGCTCATTCAGCGCAAAGCAGAAATAGAAGACGAAATAAAAAGAATAGATTCACTTATAATGCAGCAAAAAATTAAAAGAAAATTTCTATTGAGCGGAGAAAAAATAACGAGAAAGACGGAATCTAAGATGATATTTCGAGGATTCATCGTAGAAGCAATTTCAGAAAATGGCCCTCTGAGAACCTCAAAACTTTTTGAACTTTCTCAGTTGTACATAGATAACAGTAATAGCAGCACACTTAGAAGTCATATTCATCGGATGAAAAAAGATGGTTATATTCAGAAAAATCAAAAAGGTTGTTGGTTTCTTGTTCACCCTGCGGATTATAGCCAAAGTAATAAAATGTTGCTGGATAGTGTCGAAAAAAGGCAGTTCCCAAATTTTGAGGAATGATCTTCCATTCCCCCTTGAAGCCGCACCCCCGATGCGCTACCCAGCGCGGCATGAACGACGCGCCCCCAGCCCCCTCCGCCGGGTCTTCCGCCGGGCCGGTTCCGACCGGCTCCTCCGACCGCTTCGGGTACGAGTGGGCGCGTTACGACGCGCTGAAGCCCGCCTATGAGGAGCAGTTCCGGCGCTGGACGCCGTTCCTGGAGCCCGCGGACTGGGCGGGGAAGAGTTTTCTCGACGTCGGCTGCGGGATGGGGCGGAACAGCCTTTGGCCGATGCGCTACGGGGCGGCGGGCGGGCTCGCCATCGACCTCGACGGCCGCAGCGTGGAGGCGGCCGGGCGCACGCTGGCGGAGTTCCCCGCGGTGGAGGTGCGGCGGCAGAGCGCCTACGACCTCGCCGAGACCGACCGTTTCGACGTCGCCTTCTCCATCGGCGTGATCCACCACATGGAGGAGCCGGACCGCGCGCTCGCCAACATGGTGCGCGCCGCCAAGCCCGGCGGCTCGGTGATGATCTGGGTCTATGGGCTGGAGAACAACCGCTGGATCGTGCACGGGCTGACGCCCTTGCGCCGGCTGCTGTTCAGCCGCTTGCCGATCGGCGTCACCCACGCGCTCTCCTGGCCGCCGGCGGCGGTGCTGTGGCTCTTGCTGCGGCTGGGGGTGGGGCGGATCGAGTATTTCCGGCTGCTGCGGAGCTTCGACTTCGCGCATCTGCGCTCCATCGTCTTCGACCAGATGCTGCCGTCCATCGCGCATTACTGGCCGCGCGACGAGGTGGAGGCGATGATGCGCCGCGCCGGGCTGGAGGATGTGCGCCTCGCCTGGGTCAACGAGATGTCCTGGGCCGCCATCGGCCGCAAACCGGGAGGCACCCCGTGAGCGGCGCGGCTGGTGGGGAGGCCTGGCTCCTCCGCTTCCAGGAGGGCATCGGCCATTTCAACGCCGGCCGCATGGCCGAGGCGGAGGCCGCCTTCGGCGCGGCGGCGGCGGCCAATCCCGACCAGCCGGTGGTCCGCCTCAACCACGGGGTGGCGCTGCGGCTGCTCGGCCGGCGGGAGGAGGCGGTGGCGGCGCTGCGCACCGCGCTCCGGCTGCGCGGCGACCTCTACGACGCCTGCCTGCAACTGGCCGAGACGCTGGGCGAGCTGGGCCGCGCGCAGGAGGCGCTCGACGCCTGGCACGCGCTGATGGCCGTGCGCCCCGACCATCCAGGGGCGGCGCTGGGGACGGCCGGGCTGCTGATGCGGGCCGATCTGCCGGAGCTGGCGGAGCGCGTCTACCGGGTGGCGGTGGCGGTCGATCCCGGCTCGGCCACCGCGGCCAACAATCTGGGCGCCGCCATCATGTCGCAGCGCCGGCTGGAGGACGCCGCCGCCGCCTACCGCCGCGGCGTGGCTCTCGACCCGGCGAGCCCGGAATACCACAAGAATCTCGGCATCGCCCGGATGATGGCCGGCGATCTCCAGGGCGGCGGGCCGGAGTACGAGTGGCGCGAGCTGCAATCGGTGTGGAAGTGGCGGCGCAGCTTCCCCGGTGTGCCGCGCTGGGACGGTGGGCCGCTCGCCGGGCGCACCATCCTCGTGCATTTCGAGCAGGGGCTGGGCGACAGCTTCCAGTATGTGCGCTACATGGCCGTGCTGAAGGCCAGGGGTGCCCGCGTGGTGTTCGAGTGCCAGAAGCCGCTGAAGCGCGTCCTGGCCGGCGTTCCCGGCATCGACGCGCTGGTGGCGGCCGGCGAGCCGCTGCCGCCCTTCGAGTGTCACACCCCGCTGATGAGCCTGCCCTGGCTGTGCGGCACCACCAAGGACACGGTGCCGGGCGGCGTGCCCTACATCCGGGCCGAGCCGGCGCTGGTGGAGGCCTGGGGCCGGCGCATGGACCGGACGGAGTTCCGCATCGGCGTCAACTGGCAGGCCAACGAGGCCAACCGCTCCATCCCGCTGGAGCTGTTCGAGGGCATCGCCCGCATCCCCGGCGTGCGCCTCTACAGCCTGCAGAAGGTGGTGGGGATGGAGCAGGCGGCGGCGCTGCGCGACCGGCTGGGCATCATCGACTGGTCGGCGGAGATGGACGCCGGGCCCGACGGCTTCGTCGATACCGCCGCGGTCATGGCCAACATGGACCTGATCATCAGCTGCGACAGCGCGGTCAACCATCTGGCCGGCGCCATGGGGCTGCCGGCGCTGGCGGTGCTGCGCTGGTTCGGCGACTGGCGCTGGATGACCATCCCCGACCACACCCCCTGGTACCCGACCATGCGGCTTCTGCGCTCGGAGCGGAAGAACGACTGGACCGGGGTGATGGCACGCACGGCGGCGGAGGTGACGCTGCGCGCCGGCCTGCACCGCGCCGGCCGCCCGCCCACCGCACGCTAGGCGCCCCATGCCGCGGCTGCTGCTGGTCAATTACGAATACCCGCCGCTGGGCGGCGGGGCGGCCAACGCCACCGCCAACATGGCGCGCGAGCTGGCGGTGCAGGGGGTGGAGGTCACCGTGCTGACCGCCGCCTTCGGCACCCTGCCCCGCCGCGAGACCACCCCCGCCGGCGTGCGCATCCACCGCATCCCCAGCCTGCGCCGGCGCGCCGACCGCAGCTCGGTGGTGGAGATGCTGGCCTTCCTGGCGCTGTCGCTCCCGGCCGCGGTGCGGTTGGCGCGGGCCTGGCGGCCGGACGCCACCATCGCCTTCTTCGGGGTGCCGGGCGGGCCGGCGGGCTGGCTGCTCAAGGCGCTGTTGGGCGTTCCGTACGTGGTGTCCTTGCGCGGCGGCGACGTGCCCGGCTTCCAGTATGACGGGATCGCGCTGTTCCACCGGCTGGCCGGGCCGATGATCGGCTTCCTGTGGCGTCGCGCCGCGGCTGTGGTCGCCAACAGCGACGGTCTGGCCGACCTCGCCCGCCGCTTCGCCCCCGACGTGCCGGTGACGGTGGTGGCCAACGGGGTGGACGCGACGCTGTTCCGGCCTGTGGATTCTCCCTCTCCCCCCCGGGGAGAGGGTTGGGGTGAGGGGGAAACGCCGGCAACCGGTTTCCCTGGCGCCCCGCTCCGCCTTCTGGTGGTCGGGCGGCTGGTGCGGCAGAAGGGTGTCGACCTGATCCTGGAGGCGATGGCGCGCACGTCCATTCCGCTGGATCTCACGGTGGTCGGCGACGGCGGGGCGCGCGCCGCCCTGGAGGCGCAGGCGGCGGCGCTGGGGCTGCAAACGCGCGTGCGCTTCGCCGGCTGGCTGGAGCGTACGGCTCTGCCCGACGCCTACCGCGCCGCCGACCTGTTCGTCTTCCCGTCCCGCGACGAGGGTATGCCCAACGTGGTGCTGGAGGCGATGGCCAGCGGCCTGCCGGTGGCGGCCACCGACATCGCCGGCAACCGCGATCTGGTGGTGGACGGGGAGACGGGCTTCCTGCTGCCGGTGGATGACGTGGCTGCCCTGGCCGCGGCGCTGGAGCGGCTGGCCGCCGACCCGGATCTGCGCCGCCGGATGGGGGCGGCCGGGCGGGCGCGGGCGGTGGAGCGCTTCTCCTGGGCGGCGGTCGCCACCGCCTACCGGGCGCTGGCGCTGGGTGTTGACAGGGTCGCGGCCGCGCCCGCTTATGGCCGGCGCGGGTCGGCGAAGGATGGTGGATCGTGACGAAGCCGGTGGATGCGGCAGGGCCGGAGGGGGCACCCGCGGGGGGCAACGCCCTGGCCTTCGATTTCGGGGAGAACTGGGACCATTTCTCCCGCGACGTGCTGGACGCGACGCGGCTCCAGGCGGCAACCGACAGCTTGGCGGCGCTGGTCGGGGCGGAGCGGGTGGCCGGGGCTGCCGTGTGCGACGTGGGCTCGGGCTCCGGCCTGTTCAGCCTGGCCGCCGCCAAGCTGGGGGCGGCCCGCGTGCTGGGTTTCGACGTGAACCCGCGGGCGGTGGCGGTGGCCCGCCGCAATCTGGCGGCGCTGGCGCCGGAGACGGAGGCCCGCGTGTCCTTCACGGAAGGCTCGGCGCTGGACGCCGGCTTCACCGGCGGGCTCGGCCGCTTCGATCTGGTGTACGCCTGGGGCTCGCTGCACCACACCGGGGCCATGTGGACGGCGATCGCCAACGCGGCGGCGCTGGTGGCGCCGGGCGGCACGCTGGTGCTTGCGCTCTACAACCGGCACTGGACCTCGCCGCTGTGGACCGGGATCAAGGTGGCCTACAACCTCTGCCCGCGGGTGCTGCGGCCGGTGCCGAACGTCCTGTTCGGCGGGCTGATCTACGCCGCCACCCGCATCGTCACCGGCAAATCCCCGCTGGACAAGGAGCGGGGGATGGATTTCTGGTACGACGTCATCGACTGGCTGGGCGGTTATCCCTATGAATACGCCGGTGCGGCCGAGGTGACGGAGCGGATGGCGGCCATGGGCTTCGCGACGGAGCGGGTGCTGCCGCCACGGGTGCCCACCGGCTGCAACGAGTTCGTCCTGCGCCGCACGGGCTGAAGGGCCGCGACCGCGGCCCCGCGCCCACATGGGCGCGAAGGCAAGGGGCCGGATGGCCCCCCCGCCGTCTGAGGGGGCCTTTGATCGGTCACGATCAAAGGCCGTTGATAAGAAGGGAAAGGGACAAGGCCATGACCGCGACGCCGGCCACCGATCCGGGCGCCGTCGATTACGACGCGAGCTGGGAGCACCGCTGGAACGACATGCGGCGCTTCGGCCCGACCGGGCGCCATCTGCGCCGCATCATCGACGACATGATCGGGCCCCTGCCCTACCGGACGGTGCTCGACGTCGGCTGCGGCCAGGGGCTGCTGCTGACCTCGCTGAAGGAACGGCGGCCGGACGCCGTCTACACCGGTGTCGATTTCTCCGACAAGGCGCTGGAGGTGGCGCGCCAGCGGGCCCCCTGGGCGGAGCTGGCGCGGCTCGACCTGACGCAGGGCAATCTGGGCCGGCGCTTCGATCTGGTGCTGTGCACCGACGTGGTCGAGCACATCGAGGATCACGAGACCGCCTTCGCCAACGTGGCGGCGATGACCGGGCGTTGGGCGCTGGTGTCCACCCTGCAGGGGCGGATGCGCCCCTACGAGACGCAGGTCGGGCATTACCGCAGCTACCGCCGCGGCCAGGTCGCCGCCATGCTGGAGGCCAACGGGCTGGTGGTGGAGCGGGTCGTCGAGTGGGGCTTCCCCTTCTACTCCCCGCTCTACCGCGACCTGTTCCGGGTGACCGGGGTGAAGGCGGCGGAGGGCACCTACGGCCCCGGCCGGCGGCTGCTGGCGTCCCTGCTCTACCAGGTCTTCCGCCTCAACGCCTGGAACCGCGGGGATTACGTGGCGGTGCTGGCGCGCCGGCCCTGACCGGCGACCGGCGACCGGCTTCCCTCCCCGTTCCCTTCCCTCAGCGCCGCCGCAGATCTTGCAGGTCGATGTCGTCGACGCGGAAGCCGGCGGCGCGCAGCGCGCGCATGACGATCACCTTCTGCGCCGTGCCCTCGCGCGCGGCGGCCAGCCGCAGCTCCTCGATCAGGTAATCGGGGAACATGGCTTGCCACGGCTTGGTGGGGGCCGGGCGCGGGATGGCGGGGGCCGGTGCTGCGACGGGCGCTGCCGCGACGGGTGGGGCGACCGGGGCCGGAACGGCGATCGGGGCGGGGGCCGGCGTGTATGCCGGTGCGGGTGCGGCCACTGGGATCGGGGCCGGGATCGGGGCCGCGATCGGAGTTGGGGCGGGCGGTGGCGGGGCCATCGCCGCGTCGCCGGGGTCGGTGGGCAGGAAGCCCTTGCGCAGGCCGTATTCGCGGATGCGGGCGAGGTCGTCGTCGGTGCCGAGCCCGCCCAGCGGCGGGCGGCGGTCGTTGCGGCTGGTGGGGCGGGTCATGGGGACGGCTCATGGGGCGGGATGGGCGGCGATTTCATATCATGAAACAGGGGCATGAAATCACCTTATGAGGCGAGATCCTGAAGCACGCCGCCGCGGGCGACCAGCGGGTTGACCGGGGCGCTGTCGACGAAGGCCATGAACTCCTCGGTGAGCGCACGGACGTTCAGGTCGGCGTTGGAGCCGGGGTCCACCTCGCCGGGGCCGCGGCCGGTGTAGGTCATCTCCTTCAGGAGCGACCGCTCGATCAGCTCGGTCTTCAGCGCCGGCACCCCGTGCTCGGCCAGCAGATCACGGGCGTGGCGGTCGACGCGCGACTGGATGGCGGCCTGGGTGCGCACCACCACCACGCCGCAGGCCGGGGTGTGGCGCAGCACGCCGACGCTGTCGCCGACCACCTTGAAGGTGCGCACGGTCTCCTTCACGTCCATGTAGGACTGCTGGGTCGGGATGATCACCACGTCGCTGACCGAGAAGGCGTAGAGCATGGTGAGGTTGCCGAAGCCGGCGAGGTCGATCAGGGTGTGGTCGTAGCCGGGCGCGTGCTGCTGCACGGTCTGGCGCACGTTCGCCTCGGTGATCTCGTCGATGGCGGCGATGCCGGCGTCGTCGCGCCGCCGCACCCATTCGGTCAGATGGCGGTTGGGGTCGCAGTCCAGCAGCAGCACGGTACGACCGCGCCGGCGCAGGTCGGTCGCCAGCGCCATGACGAGGCTGGTCTTGCCGACACCGCCCTTGGTGGAGGCGAAGCTGGCGACGGCGGTCATGGGGACACTCCACGGCAAGAAACGGGAAGGGGGGGCGCCCGGCGGCCGGGGGGCGGCGCCCGGCACGCGGTCATGCCCACGCTAGGAAAGCAGATCATGGCCTGCAACCATGAAAGCATGGTTTCATGATATCGGCATGAAATCATGAAAGGCTGTGGGCGGCGGGACACAGCCGGGTGAATAAATCATGAAATGAAATACGAAAATATCCCGTCCGGAGCCTTGCGCCGGCCGTCTCCAGCCCGGAGAACCCGCCGTTACCCGCGACTCAAAGCCATGCTTTGGCGCGTTGGCATGTGATGAAGGCATGAAACCATGAAATCATGGCTTTGAGTCGCGGCGGACTCCCGTCTTGCCTGCCTCGATCCAGCTCGGTGCGACGGCCTGGTCTCGTGCCATGATGCCCTGATTTCATGATGTGATGGGTGGTGCGTCACTCACATCATGATTTCATACGCTGATGTTCGCAGTGCCAGAGGTGATGATATCATGACATGAAAGTGTCATCCGCACGAGCGTCGGCAGGTCATCCGCCGTACAGGCCCGCCGCGGGTCCGGGCCCGAATGGGGGAGGGCGCCCGATCCGATGATGCTTGCCCCACAGCCCCACCTCCCGGCCCTCTCCTCCGAACCAGCCCAGGGCAACGCGGATGGCCCAATATCATGGCGCTGTTTCATGATATGATTTGGTCACATGATCGGTGGGCGCTGCTCTGCGACGTGCGGTGCCATATCCCGGGGGTGTGATCGAAAATCATGACATGATGACAGGGCAAGGCGGCGGTCGCGACCCCTTGGCGCCGCACCGTCTTTTGCCGTTGCGCCGCCTGCAACCGGCGGGGCATATGAAGGCGGGCTCCGCCCGCCGCGGCTTTCCGTCCGTGGGCCGGGCCGGACGAACACCCGAGACGCGCCCCGCATGGTCCTGCTCATCGACGACCCCGACCCCGCCGTGACCGACCCCGCCGAGACCGATACGGCGCCCGTCCAGATCTCGGTCCTCATCCCCGTCTTCAACGAGGTGGAGAACGTCGCCCCCCTGGCCGCGGCCCTGCTGCCGGCGCTGGAGCGGCTGGAGCGGTCCTTCGAGGTCGTCTTCATCAACGACGGCTCCACCGACGGGACCGAGCGGGCGCTGAAGGACCTCGCCCGCGCCGATCCCCGCGTGCGCGTCATCAACTTCCGCCGCAACGTCGGGCAGACCGCGGCGATGATGGCCGGCATCGACCACGCCCGCGGCGCCGTCATCGTGCCGATGGACGGCGACCTGCAGAACGACCCCGAGGACATCGGCCCGCTGGTCGCCAAGCTGGACGAGGGGTACGACGTGGTGTCGGGCTGGCGCCGCGACCGCCAGGACGCCTTCGCCCGCCGCACCCTGCCCAGCCGCATCGCCAACAAGCTGATCTCCGCCATCTCCGGCGTGCACCTCAACGATTACGGCTGCACGCTGAAGGCCTACCGGCGCGAGATGCTGCAGGGCTTCCGCCTCTATGGCGAGATGCACCGCTTCGTGCCGATCTACGCGCGCTGGCAGGGGGCGCGGCTGACCGAGATGCCGGTGCGCCACCATCCCCGCCGCTTCGGACGCTCGAAATACGGGCTGGAGCGCATCGTGAAGGTGCTGCTCGACCTGCTGCTGGTGAAGTTCCTGACGCGGTACGAGACCAAGCCCATCTACGTGTTCGGGCTGGTGGGGCTGGCCTTCATGGGGCTGGCGGGCGTGTCCGGCCTGTACGCGGTGTACCTGAAGCTGGTGCACGGCGTGTCCTTCATCCTGACACCGCTGCCGCTGCTGGTGACGCTGGGCTTCATCACCGGCGTCATGTGCATCCTGATGGGGCTGCTGGCCGAGCTGCTCGTGCGCATCTATTTCGAGTCGCAGGGCAAAAGCCACTACACCATCAAGTCCATGCTGAACTTCGACGGCGAGGAGTAGCCGGGGCGCTTCTCCGCAGATGCCGAGAGGATCGACCCACAGATGAACACAGATGAACACAGATGGACACGGATCAAGGGGAAGTACCATCCGTGTCCATCTGTGCTCATCTGTGGGTCGGGTTCCTTTTTTGTGATCGAGACGGTTCGATCGACTCTGGCTCGCTACGCCGGCCGGCCCGGCTTGCGTCAAGCCGCCGGGCTCAGCAGCCGCCCGGCTCGGGACGGCCGCTGGTGGTGGTGGTGAAGCTGTCGGTGCCGCGGGTCAGCTGCACGGTGCCGCGGTACACCCCCTCCGGCCAGTCGGCGCCGCGGCGGGGCGCCTCGGCCTGGACGAAGAGCTGGGCGTAGTCGCGATCGACGCGGCCGGTGTTCTCCGCGACCGTGCGGCCGTCGGGGCCGGTCACCCGCAGGCTGACCCGGTCGCCGGCCTTCACCCCGATGATCTCCGACCAGAAGTGCAGGGCGGGCGCGCAGGCGCCGAAGCGGTTGGGAGAGCTGCGCGCCTCGCGCGCGGTGCGGGCGTCGATCGGGCCGCCGGCGAAGCCGGACGCCCGCAGCACCACCGGACGGTAGGGCAGGGCGGCCAGCACGTCGGCCCGCCACAGCGGTGCGGCGCCGGCGGCGCAGGAGCCGGGCGCCCTCCCCTCCCCGGTGAAGGGATCGACCGGCCGGTCGTTGTGGCGGACCTGGAAATGCAGGTGCGGCAGCTCGGTCAGGCCGGACAGCCCGACCTGGGCGATCGGCTCCCCGGCCCGCACGGACTGGCCCGGCTGCACCCGCAGGCTGCCCTCGCGCAGATGGCAGTAGACGGTGGTCCAGCCCTCGCCATGGCCCAGCACCACGGCGTTGCCGCAACCCTTGGCGCTCAGCTCCGCCCGGCTCTCCGGCCCGTAGACGCCGGTGTCCGGCACGCCCTCGCGGGTGCGCAGCACGGTGCCGCCCGCCGCCGCCCGCACCGCCACCCCCCGCCGCATCGCCGCCATGTCGCGGATGGCGATGGAGGTGCCGGGATAATCGTTCTCGCCCCCGGTCATGGTGCCGCAGGCGTAGTCGCGGATGCCCGGCCCCGGCTCGTGGTCCATGTACTTCACCACCGCGCAGCCCTCGCCGGGCGTGCAGTCCAGGGGCAGCCCCAGCGTCGGCGCGTCCGCTGCGGCGCTGCCGACGGCCCCCCCGGCGACGAGGACGGCCGCGGCGGCCAGCAGGGCGGCGCGGCTCACGGCCGGCCCCCCGCACCGTGCGCGCGTACGGCCTCCTCCAACGCCGTACGCACGCGCGCCACCACCGGCCCCCAGTCGCCGCGCCGTTCCTGCCGGAACAGCCGCATGGTCGGGTACCAGACGGTGGCCTCGCCGCGGTCGAGCCAGCGCCAGTCGCAGGCCGTCGGCAGCACGGTCCAGGTCGGGCGGCCCAGCGCGCCGGCCAGATGGGTGGGGCCGGTGCAGGAGCTGATGACGAGGTCGAGATGCTGCATGGCGGCGGCGGTGTCGGCGAAATTGCCGATCTCGGGCCCAAGGTCGGTGAAGTTGGCGGGCAGCGGTTCGGCCAGCGTCTCCAGATCGCGCCGCCCGTTGCCCTTCTGCAGCGCGTACACCTCCACCCCCGGCACGTCCAGGAGCGGCCGGAAGGCGGCCAGCCCCGGCGAGCGGTTGCGGTCGTCCTTGAACTCCGGGTTGCCAGCCCACACCAGCCCGACGCGGAAGCCCCGCCGCGGCCCCAGCCGCTCCCCCCAGCGGGCCGCCAGATCCGGCTCCGCGAACAGGTAGGGGACCTCGGCCGGCACCGTCTCCAGCGTCGTGCCCAGCAGGTGCGGCAGGCTCAGCAGGGAGACATACGCGTCGACCGGCGGCGGCTGGGTGAAGCGCCCGATCACCGCGTCCACCCCCGGCATGAAGGAGAGGAGACGGGTGAGCTGGGTGTTGCACTCCACCACCACCCGGGCACCGCGCGCCTTCAGCAGCGGCGCGTAGCGGATGAACTGGATGGCGTCGCCCACCCCCTGCTCGTCGTGCACCAGGATGGTGCGCCCGGCGCAGTCGCCGCCGTCCCAGGCGGGGATGGAGAAATGGCGTTTGGGCGACGGGAAGTCGGCCATGCGCGTGCGCCACTCGTACTCCCGGAAGCCGTCCGCCAGCTCGCCCTTGAGCAGCAGCAGGAAGCCCAGCCCGGTGCGCGCCTCGCCCTGCTCCGGGTTGCGGGCGGCGCCGAGCCGCGCCATCTCCAGCGCCTCGTCGACCCGGCCGAGCGCCCGCAGCGCCAGGCTCAGGTTGACATACGCGTCGCCGGACTCCGGCTTGGCGGCGATCGCCTGGCGGAAGCAGTCGGCCGCCTCCTCGTAGCGGTCCTCCTCCTGCAGCGCGGTCCCCAGGTTGTTGAGCGCGCCGGGGTCGCCGGGGGCGATCTCCAGCGCGGTGCGGTAGGCGGCGATGGCGTCCGTCACCCGCCCCAGCTTCTTCAGCGCCACGCCCATATTGATGTAGGCGTCGGCGCGGCGCGGGTTGCCGGCGAGCAGGGCGGTCAGCTCCTCCACCGCGTCCGCCGGGCGGTCGGCCAGGATCAGGCAGCGGGCGCGCTGCAGCCGCTGGTCGGTGAGCTGCGGACGCAGCGCCAGCAACGCCTTCAGCGCGTCGCCCGCCTCGGCGTGCCGGTTCAGGTCGGCCAGCGCGTTGGCGAGGTTCTGGAAGCCGTCGGCCAGGGTGGGATCGAGATCGACCGCCCGTCGCCCGGCCTCCGCCGCCGCCTCCAGCCGGCCCAGCCGGCGCAGCGCGGCGCAGAGGTTGGCCTGGAAGCCGGCGGCGCGCGGGTTGCCGCGGATGGCCTGGCCGATCAGCTCCACCGCGATGGCGGGTTTGCCGACCTGAAGTGCTATCACCCCCATCAGATGCAGGGCGTCGGGCTGGCCGGGCACCGCCCCCAGCACCGCGCGGTAGGCGGCCTCCGCCTCGGCCAGCCGGCCCGCGGCGTGGTGCGCCTGACCGGCGGCGAGCGTCGCGGCGACCGTTGCGGGGGACTGGCTCATGGTCGTGCTCTCCGGTGATCCGTATGCGTCATCACTGTACGCGTGTGCGCCTGCGGGTGTGCGTCCAGATGGGTGTGTGTTCAGGGCTTGCGGACCCAGAACTGGTAGAGGCCGCCGAAGGCGAAGGGATGCTCCGCCTCGAAGCGGTCCCACAGATCGAGCCGGGTCATCGCCGGATCCTCCGGAAAGCGCCGCCGGTAGAGCCCCGCGGTCGACGGCTCGTCGAACTGGAAGCCGACGAACTCCAGCCCCAGCTCGGCGATCCAGCCGGCGATCTGGGGCAGCGTCATGCGGTGCTCGTGCACGTGGAACACCAGGTCGCGGCAGGCGCTGACGCTGAAGAAATCCACCGACTGCACCAGCCGCTGCAGCGCGTGCCCCTCGGGCAGCGCCAGCACCTCCCGACGGAAGCGCCGTATGCCCGCCGGGGTGGCGGGGATGCCGCGGTCGGCGATGAAGCCGTGCGCCTCCACGATGGTGCGCCGCGCCGTCTCGCTGTAGAGCCCGATCTTCATCAGCCCGCCCGGCCGCACCAGCCCGGCCAGCCCCCGCCAGTTGCCCAGGGGATCGGCGGTGTGGTGCAGCACGCCGACGCTCTGCACGATGTCGAAGCGGCGACCCATGCCGCCCAGCCGCGACAGGTCGGCCTGCGCGTACGCGATCCCCTCCACCCCCAGCCGCCGCGTCTGCCGCTCGGCGTAGGCCAGGCTGGCGAGGCTGAGGTCGACCGCCAGCACGCGGGCACCGCGGAACTGGTTGGCGGTCCACACCGACTCGCGGCCGGTGCCGCAGCCGGCGATCAGGATCTCCGGCGCGTCCCAGCCGGCCGGCTCCAGCTCCAGATGGGGGAAGAGCGCGCGCAGGGTGCCGAGGGCCGGCATCGGCTCGTCGAGCAGTCCGGCGTGCCGCCAGCGCGGGTGCGGGCTCTCCTCGTACTGGGCACGTACGGCGAGCGAGACGCGGTCCTCGATGCCGGTCAGCCGCGGCATGGCAGCGGCCAGCGCCTCCTCCTCCCGCGGCTCGGCGATCTGGCGGTCGACCAACCGGGCGAGCCCCGGCGGCCAGTCCGCCGCCGCCGCGCGCGCGGCCGTATGCTCCGCTCCCGCCCAGCGGTGCAGCGGCCGGTAGCACGCATACACCGCGATCCGCAGCGCTTCCGCCAAGCGGTCTCCGCCGTCCGCGCCCGTATGCGTCAGCGCTTCGCCCAGCCGGTCGACGGCCTCTGCCTCGGCGGCGGTCTCGTCGAAGGCGTATTCGTTGAGGAAGCATTGCTGCGCCAGTGCGCAGGCCAGCCCGGTCCAGCGTCCGGCCAGGGCGCCGGCGGCGTCCACGTCCCCCACCGCATCCAGCAGCGCCCGGCGCAGCCGGGTCAGCACCCGCTCCAGCGTCGGCTCGGTCACCACCACCGCCTCCAGCAGGGCGGCCAGCAGCGGGTCGAGGGCGAGCGGATCGAGCGTGCCGGCGCGCAGGTCCGCCGCCACATCGTCGCCGGTGGCGAGCCGCGCCATCGCCGGGCCGCCGGCCAGCACCAGCGCCGCGGCGCGCACCAGATGCGGTTTCTCGGTGCCCGGATGCTCCAGCGCCGCGGCCAGATCGGTGCGCAGCGACTCCTCGGCCAGCGCCGCCGGCAGGTCGCGCAGCGCCTGCCCCAGCAGCGCCAGCACGCGGCCACGGCCCGGCGCGTCGGCCGCGGTCAGCCGCAGTGCCTGGCGCAGCC
>OFDN01000971.1_pt1 | contig 20865 bp, 14 predicted proteins | sample 1520971 | NCBI WGS metagenome assembly OFDN01 (sample SAMEA94257418, study PRJEB24077) | hot springs metagenome | biome: Aquatic biome; feature: Geographical feature; material: Water | place: India | collected 2012-06-12 | depth 5 m
CCGATATTGCGCAGGTGCGGATCGAGCGCGCGCTGCACGATGCGCGCATGGCCGAGCTTGCAAGCCTGCTCGCCGGGGCCGGGGCCCGCCAAGCGCAGGCAGGCCGCGCGGTGATGGAAGCCCAATCGATGCTCGCCGCACGCCAGTCCGCGCGCGAGGCTGCCGCGAGCGAACTCGAGATGATCCGCCCGCTGGTCGAACGCGGCATCGAACCGCGCCTTGCGTTGGTCCAGGCGCAGAATGTCGCGCGAATCTCCGCGAGCGAGGCGATGGCCCAGAGCGAGGCACTGGGCCGCGCGCGCGCCGCAGCATCGGAGGCAGCGGCCGAGGCCAACCGCGTCCGACAGGAATGGCGCGCGCGTGCCGCGACCGAGCTTGCAGGCGTCCAGGCAGAGCTCGCCGCGCGGACACCCTCGACCCCCGCGCTGGCTGATCGCGTCATGCGCACGACAGTGCGTGCGCCGGTCGCGGGCCGCATCAACCGCGTACTGGTGACCACCATCGGCGGCAGCGTCGCCCCCGGCCAGCCGCTGGTCGAGCTCGTTCCGCTGCGCGACCAGCTGCAGATCGAAGCGCGCATCCGCCCGCAGGATATCGGCAGCGTCCACATCAACCAGCGCGCCAAGGTGGACGTCACCGCCTATGATTCGGCGATATACGGTTCGCTTCAGGGCAAGGTGACCAGCATTTCGCCCGATGCGGTGATCGACGAGCGCACCGGCGAATCCTTCTATCTCGTCCGCGTTTTGACCAGCAACTCGGCACTCACCGACAAGCGCGGCAGGAAGCTTCCGATCGGCGCGGGCATGGTAGCCTCGGTCAGCCTGCTCGGCGACAAGCGCAGCGTGCTGAGCTATATTCTCACCCCGATCACGCGCGTGACCGATGAGGCGTTTCGCGAATAGGCTCGACGGTCGAGCGAGCAGCCGATCAGCCGGATTCTTCCGACCCGCCGCCCTCCGCCATCCAGGCGCGAGCGCTGGGTCCGTGGTGTCGCCGGGCCTCTGCCAGGCTGATATCTGAACTGACTTGCGAACCAACCATAGCTGTCATCAAATCGTATACAGCCGGTCATGCTCGCCCCCTAATGGCCAGCCCAGCCAATCACGGCGGGGGAATCGCACCATGAAATCACGCACTTTTTTTGCTCGTCTGCTGCTGGGCACGGCCCTGGCATCCGGTCTTGGCGCCGCAGCGCACGCGCAGACAGCCGCCCGGGCACCTGCTGCAGAAGCGGGCACCGATGCCGCCGAAGACAAGGACACGCGCGCGGCATCGACCGGCAACGAGATCATCGTCACGGGGTCGGCGACAGAGCAGCGCAAGTTCGATGTGTCCTATGCGGTCACCGCGTTGTCGAATGACGACATCCAGAAGCTTGCTCCGCTCAACTTTGCCGACCTGCTCGGCAACATCCCCGGCATCCATGCCGAAGCCACCGGCGGCGAGGTGCAGAACGTCTATCGCGTCCGCGGCATCCCCAATGAGGGGAGCTTCCAGGCCTTTCATCAGGATGGGCTGCCAATCTATCACGACAATGACGGACCGTTCTTCAAGGGCGATGTGCTCAACCGCGTCGACCTGATGACCCAGACGGTCGAGTTTGTGCGCGGTGGCCCGGCACCGATCTTCGCCAGCAACGCATCGGCCATCTACAATGCGATCACGGTGACCGGATCGGATACGCCTGCGGGCGCGGTGCGCGTCACTCTGGGCGATACCGGACTGTACCGGCTCGATGCGTACCATTCAGGGCCGATCGGCGAACGCACCTATTTTGCCGCAGGCGGTTTCATCCGCCGGCATGACGGGTATCGCCCGAACGGCTTTCCCAGCGATGACGGCGGCCAGTTCCGCGCCAATATCCGGCATGCGTTCGACACGGGCGAGGTCAAGCTCTCGGTCCTGTACCTCAACGACAAGAACGTCTTCTATCTGCCGATCCCGGTGGCCGATCCGCGCAACCCTTCGGTCTCGCTCGATCGCTTCCTCGATTATTTCGAAGGCACGCTGAATACGCCGGCGCTGCGCAACGCGCGCCTGCTCTATTCGAACGGCGCCGGCGGCACCACGGTCGAGGACCGCGATCTGGCCGACGGCCGCCACACCAAGATGTACAGCATCGGCCTGGAATATCGGCAAGAGATCGGCGACTGGACGTTCGATGCCAAGGGCCGCTTCACCGATGGCCGGGTCGATTTCGATGCGCTCTATTCGACCACCAACCCGGTCGACAGCACCGTCTTTGCCAACAGCTTCCTGACCGCAGCCCGCGCCGCGTTCAACACCCCCACCGCCACCGTGGCGCGGCTGGGCTATGCGATCGGCGGAACCGGCGGCGCGACGGTATTCGATCCCACCGCGACATCGGGCCTGGTCCTCAGCGCGCAATATCGTGCCATTTCCTCGGACTTCTATTCGGGCCAGGGCGAACTGCGGCTGTCGCGCGAGTTCGAAACGGGTCTGGGCAAGCACAGCGTCGTCATCGGTGGCTATGCCGCCGCCTATGGCAACGAATACAGCCAGCGCTATCAGGACTATCTGTTCGAACTGGCCACCAAGCCGCGGACGCTCGACCTGCTCGCCTATTCGGCGACCGGCCAGGTGCTGGGATCGGTGACCGACAAGGGTGTGCTGCGCTATTCGACAACGCTGACCCAAGGCGAAAGCGATGTCACGATGTGGGCCGTTTTTGCCAATGACACCTGGCAGGTGACCGACAATCTGCGCATCGACGCCGGTATCCGCCACGAGCGCTATGTCTTCAAGGGCTTTGGCATCGGCCAGACCACGGTCAATCTGGGCGACCCGACGACGCTCGCCGACAATGCGACGCGCGCCTATACCGGCGTGCCGACCAACCGGCGCTTTACCGAAGAGGTGACGCCGTGGACGGTCGGGGCCAATTACGACATCAGCCAGTCCTTCGGGGTCTATGCCCGCGTCGCAGAGGCATTTCGTGTGCCGAGCGAGTTCAATGTCTATTCGGGCGCGGCCAATGTCACGCCCAAGGCGCGCCAGTACGAACTGGGGGTCAAGATCGCGCTGCCGGGGGTCTCGGCCTATCTGACCGGCTTCTACACCAAGTTCGATCCGTTCAATGCCTCGTTCCTGGCATTCAACCCCAATACCGGCCAGAACAACGTCCCGCTGACCTTTATCGGCTCGGCGGTGACCAAGGGCGTCGAAGCCGATATCGACATCCGTCCGGTACGCTGGCTGTCGCTTGCCGGAACGGTCACGGTCAGCGATCCGACCATTTCGGATCTGGTCAATGAATTCGGCGCATCGGCAGCGGCAGTCGATGGCAACCAGCTGATCCGCCAGCCCAAGATCTACGGAAATTTCCGCCCGACGGTCTATTTCAACATCGGCGACCTGCAAGTGCAGACCTATCTGCGTTACAACTACACGGGCAAGCGCTTCGTCGATCTGTTCAACCTCACCGAGCTGCCGGCCTATGACACGCTCGGCGCGGGCATCGTCGCCGACTACAACAACTGGTCGTTCCAGATCGTGGGCGACAATATCACCAACGCGCGCGGCCTGACCGAGGGCAACCCGCGCACCGACCAGCTCGCGGGGCAAGGCGCGAGCGAGGCGATCTATGGACGTCCGCTGTTCGGCCGCAACGTGCGCTTCGTGGTGACGCGCAAATGGTGAAGCACCTGACCCTGGGTGCAGCATTGGCGGCGGCGGCATTCATGCCCGCCGCCGCTGGTGCCGGTTCGCCAGCAGGCCAAGGTACCGATCCGAGGATCAACGAGATCCAGGTCATCGGCACGCACAACAGCTATGCCATCCCCGCCGATGCGCGGGCGATGGCGCTGATGGCTCCGAAACTGGCCGCGCTCTATGCGGCAATGACCCGGCAACTGCCCGAAGACCGGCGCGCTGCGCTGGCCGAGGAGCATCCGGCGGGAATCAGCGACCCTGCGCTTTCGCTCGACTATGTCCAGATGCCGCTGGAGGCGCAGCTGCGCATGGGGGTGCGCAGCATTGAGCTCGATCTCCACCCGGATCCGGCAGGCGGGCTCTATGCCGACCCCCTGCCCTATCGCCAGCTGCGCGCGCAAGGCGTGCGCGATCTGGCCCCGATTTACACCGATGCCTTGCGGCAGCCGGGGATGAAGGTGCTGCACGTCGCCGATCTCGACTTTCGCAGCCAGTGCCCTGCGCTGCGCGATTGCCTGAGCGTGATGCGGCGCTGGTCCGATGCCCATCGCGATCACAGTCCGGTATTCGTGCTGCTCGAACCCAAATCGTCCGCGCTGGGCCGCGTCGTCGAAGGAGCGGTGACGGTACCCGCGTTCGATGCTGCCGCGTTCGAGGAAGTAGATGCGGCGATTCGCGACATCCTGGGGCCTGAGCGGATCTTCACCCCGGACGAGCTGCGCGGCGGCCATGCGACGCTCGAGCAGGCCGCGCTCGCCAGGGCCTGGCCCAGAGTATCGCAGATGCGCGGCAAGTTCGTGTTCCTCTATCTGGTGCCGGGACTGAACCTTCAGACCTTCGCGCCCTATATGCAGGACCGGCCCTCGCTGCAGGGCCGCGCCGCCTTTGTGCAGGGCCTGCCGGGGATGGCGCACACGGCATTCGTGCTGGTGGACAACGCCCTGACCCGGCCTGAGCGTATCCCCGAACTGGTGCGCGCCGGGTATATCGTCCGGTCGCGCGCCGACATCGACACCGACGAGGCACGCCGCAACGATCCCGACCGGCGGGACCGGACCCTGGCCAGCGGCGCGCAGGTGATCTCCACCGATTATCTCACCGCGCCCAATGTGCACGGCAACCGCTATCATGTCGCGCCCTTCGATGGCGGATGGCGATGTAACCCCGTGATCGGGAGGTGCCACTGATGAAGCGCTTGTTTCGCATGTTCACGGCCATGCTGACCCTGTGCGCCATGCCCGGCGCTGCGCTGGCCATCGACCCGCCAGGCTATCGCGCGCCCTTCGATGAAACGCTTGAAACGCTGAACTTTCCGCTGCTGGCGCTGGTGCGCACGACTCCCGGCTGGGCCGAGGCACTGCGCGGGGACGCTGCGCTGGCGGCTCTCGCCGAGCAACGGGCGGATCGGGTCCGCACGGTCTCAGGCTGCGCGCCCAAGCCCGTCTGCCTCGCCGAAGCGTGGGAATGGACGCCCGCCGATATCGCGACCGTCGATGAGGCATTGCGGCGCCTTTCTGCCGAGCCGGGCCGCTTGCATGCGCTGGTAACGCGTCAGATGCGACCTTCGGGACGCTTCGCCCGGCATGAGGCGCTGGCCGATTCCGCATTTCTCGCTGCCGCCTGGGCCGATACCGCTGCGGGGATGAACCAGGTGATCGCGGTCTATGCCAAGGGCACCGCGCCGCGCTATCCGCTGATCGACGCCATGATCTTCGATCCCCGGGACGAGCGTTTTGCAGCAGTGCTCGATGCCCATGGTCAGGTCACGGCGGCAGGCAGCAGGCCGGACGATCTGGTCTTCGATGCACCCGCGCGCTATGCCATCGGCCTGTTGCGGATGAACGAGCGTACCGAGGCTGCGGCCTATCGTCCGCTGCTCCAGGGCAGCAATGCCGCGCCGACCAGGCTGATGACGCGCACGCGCTGGGCGGATTATCGCTATCCCGCGCTGCTCGTCTTCGGCCATGGTCCCGAAGACGCCCAGTCGCGCACCGGCGTCATGGGGCATATTCGCATGGCCCGGGCCGCCGACCTGTTTGCCGCAGGCCTTGCACCGTTCATTGTCGTCAGCGGCGGCAATGTCCATCCCAACCGCACCCCGTTCAACGAGGCGGTCGAGATGAAGCGCATCCTGATCGAGCAGCACAACGTCCCGGCGGAGCGCATCCTCATCGAACCCCATGCCCGGCACACCACCACCAATTTGCGCAATTGTGCGCGGCTGCTGTTCGCCGCCGGCTTTCCCATCGACCGTCCGTCGCTGATCGTCACCGACCCGGCGACCGCCCCCTATATCGGCAGCGAGGGGCTGATGACCCGCACCCTTCAGGAAACCGGCGTCCTGCCGGGCCGGGTTGCCGCGGCAGATACGGCCTTTGCGTTCGAGTTTCTGCCGTCGCGCCAGACCTTCCATGTCGACCCCCGCGACCCACTCGACCCCTGATCCACCCGTCCGATACCGGAGAAAGTCCATGTCCCGATCGCTTTTTGCCCTTGCCGCCGCGCTTCACCTTTCAGTTGCTGCCATTCCGGCACCGGCGCTGGCCTGGGGAACGACCGCGCACACCGCGATCAACCGCGCGGCGATCACCAGCATTCCGGAGAACGGCCCGGTTTTCCTCAAGGATCATATCGATTTCATCGGCGGCCTTGCCAGCCTCCCCGATATCTGGCGCTCGCCGTCCGAACCGTTCTCCAAGATCGAGGAGGACCCCAATCACGGCTGGTTCAGCGAACAGTTCGCGTTCATGAAAACCAAGCCCCGCTCGCGCTACGAGTTCGTCATCGCGCTGCTGAACCACCAGCGTCAGGTGGCGGATCCGGCCTCGGACGAGGCGCTGCGGACCAATGTGCGCTGGACCGGCACGATGCCCTACGCGATCGTCGAGGCTTATGGTCGGCTGGTGGCTGGCATGCGCTGGCACCGCCGCCTGGCCGGCGAGGGCAAGGATACGCGCTTCATCGATCAGGCCCTGGCTTATGATGTCGTCCGGATCGGCCATTATATCGGCGATGGCGCGCAGCCGCTGCATGCCTCGATCCACAGCGATGGCTGGCGCGGGGACAACCCCAAGGGCTATACGACCGATCGCACCATTCACAGTCGCTTCGAAAGCCAGTTTGTCGACATGATCGGTCTGACCGAACAGCAGGTTGCCGACCATGTCGCGCCGCTGGCCCGGCAGAACGGCGATCTTTTCGACAGCGTCCTGGCGTTCCTGGATGACAGCGCCGCGAACATGGAGCGCGTCTATCAGCTCGACAAGCAGGCAGCCTTTGCCACCCCCGATTCCAGGACCGCGCGCGATCTGGTCTATGCCCGCACCGGCGTTGGCGCCAGTATGCTGCGCGACCTTGTCACCCGCGCCTGGGCCGAATCGGCCACGCCGCCCGTGCGCCCCGCCGCAGACCCGCTTGATCCCAGGAATCCGGCCTATAATCCCGAAACCGGATCGGCCCCCGCATCCTGATGGCTTTGGAGGATACGGAGCACCGGGCCTAGAGCGCTTCCAGGTGAGCCCGTTGGTGGATGCCTTGGCTAGAACGTTGGAAAGCGCACTTTCCACGGAGGCTCGGTTCGTTCATGGACGTTTTTTTGCGTTCGGAGGAGCCTGCATGCAATTTGACGAGGTCATTCTGGGTCGTCGAAGTATTCGTGGATACAAGCCCGATCCGGTGCCGCGTGCCCTTATCGAGGACATTCTGCGGATCGCCATGCGCGCGCCTTCTTCGATGAATACCCAGCCATGGAATTTCTACGTCATCACCGGCGAGCCCCTCGACCGGATCCGGCGGGGCAATACCGAGCGGATGATTGCAGGCGTGCCGCAATCGCGCGAGTTTCGCACCGGCAAGCCCTTTGCGGGACCGCATCGCGACCGGCAAATTGGGGTCGCCAAGCAGTTGTTTTCCGCGATGGGCATCGCGCGCGACGACGCCGATGCCCGGCAGGACTGGGTGCTGCGCGGCTTCCGTCAGTTCGATGCTCCGGTATGCGTCATCATCACCTATGATCGGGAACTGGATGGTAGCGACGATACGCCATTCGATTGCGGGGCAGTCGCCACCGCGCTGGTCAACGCGGCATGGTCGCGCGGACTTGGTACGGTCATCAACAGCCAGGGCATCATGCAGTCGCCCGTCGTGCGCGAACATGCGGGCATCGCAGACGATCAAGTGATCATGAAGAGCATTGCGCTGGGATGGCCCGATGACAGCTTTCCAGCCAACGCCGTGGTCTCGACGCGAAAGTCGGTCGATGAGGCTGCCGTGTTCGTTGGATTTGAATAATCCGCAGAACAACGACCCTATAGGATCGTCGCAGGCGGGGGCCGAAGTGAAGCAACCCGGGATAGCCGGAGGCCGTTTCGGCTAAGTCATGCGGCCCTGTCGAGGGTCTCTCTGGCTGCAGTTACCGCCTCGGCCTCGGCAGACGGATGCAGCCGATGCGACCGAAAAGGCGGTAGCGTGTACCGGGCGACCCGGCGCGAGGCTGGCAATTCGACGCCCGATACACTTGGTGGCATTCTGGACAGTGCAGCCTGCCGGGCGTTTCCGTTTTCCTGCCGCCAGATCCTTCAGCACCGCATTGCCGAGCATCAACGCGCGGATTGCGCGGCAGCGATACCATCCGGACCTTGTGGACCGCGCATGTCCTGGGTGTATCTATCGCGTGACGACGTCGCGCTTCATCGGTGCCAGCTTGGACAGAAACCGGTTCTGCGCCGCAAAGCTTATCCCTTCGGCCGCCATTGCGGACTGCAGATGCTCGACCAGCACGTTGAGATCATCGACCTGTAGGCCAAGGTCCTTGTGCGAACTCGCCATGTCCCGCCCGCTATAATCGCAGCCTGCGTTGAGGATGTAGCAGAACTGCTCGAACAGCGTGCGGCGCAGACGCACCAGATCGTGCGCGACGAATATCTCGGAGATCCGGGGGTCGGCGACCGAGCGATCGACCATGTTCTTGACGATGCGATGGATGCCATCCTGACCGTGGAAGGCATCGCGCATGCCGGTGCCGCGGAACGGCCCGGCGCCGGCATTGGCGTTCGACATCTCATACGGATCGACGGGCAGTTCGCCGGTCAAGGGATCGCGATCCGGCTCTTTCGGCACAGGCGCGGCCTCTTCCGCAATTCTTTCCGGTTCGGCGTCAGGCGTGGCGGGCATGTCCTGCGCTGCCGACAGGGCCAGCGCGATGATGAGGGAGATCATGGTGCAGTCCTTGCGCTATCAGAAGGCGGCTTGAAGCGACAGAAATGCACCGCGCTGATTGTCTGCGGTCGCAATGCTGCCAAGATCGACATAGGCCGCCGTCACCGTGACATTGCGGGTCAAGGCATAGGCAGCGAACAGGTCGAACCAGTCGTCCTCGCGCGCGATCGACAGATTGTCGGGCTTGGTGCGATATTCTCCGCCGACCACGAAGCGACGCGAGAACTGATAGGCAATCGACCCTTCGAACTGCGGCTTGAGGTCATTGTCGGTCGCACTGCCGAAGCCCAGCAGGCCGTTCTGGTTGGCCTTGGTGAAGCGGACGGTCGCGTTGGCCAGGACGCTGTGCGACAGGAACAGCTTGGTCGCGCTGATATAGAAATCAGTGCCATGCGGCGACGCGCCGCCAACGGCCGCGACCACCGCGTCATCGCTCGACCTTTTGTGCTGCACGCCGATGGCGATCTGCGGCATCAGGGCTTCGCCGTAAACAGTGTCGCCCGCCAGCCTGACCTTGGCGCCGAAGACATCCTGATTAAGCGTATAGCCTCGCCCCAGACCGAGTGCCGCGCCGATATCGATCGTATCGAGATTCTGGCGCGCATAGCTGAGTTCCACCCGGTCGAAAAAGCCGACAGCAACGCCATAGCTTGTCCAGTTATAGTCGGGCAATTCGATCACCGTGCCGTGCACCGATGCGCCTATCCCTTCCTCGGTCGCGTTGCCGGCAATCGTGCTCCAGGTAGCAAGGCCGCCGCCGCCCGAACCCTCAATGGTGCTGACGCCGTTGGTCAGGAGCAGCTTGCCACCGTTGCGAAGGTCCTGCGCCTGGGCCGCGTTCGCCAGAAAGATGGATAACACCGCCAGGCAGGTTGATCGGATGAGCGATTCGATGGAGATCATGGCCTGTCCGTACCCGCCAATCTCTAACCGGTGGTTAACCATGAATATCAAGGCTGTACGCCGAATTTCTGTCCGACTTCGCAAATTCTGATGCGGTGAATGACGGGTTATTAACCAGTTGCCACTACCCGCCTCGGAATGATCAGGCTTCGCTTTCCTCCCCCGGCCGGCGTGATTGCCCTTGCCGCCATGTTGGTTTTCATTCCCGGCTCGCAGGCAGCAGGCCCCGCTACCCTTGCGGTCACGGTGAAACAGGCCAATGGCCTGCCGGTGAAGGATGCGGTGGTGATGGTCTATCCCGGGGCCGGGATTCCCGCAGGACCGATCCGGTTCGGCTGGAAAAGCGAGATGAGGCAGTCAAACGTCACCTTCATCCCAGGTACGCTGATCGTGCCTGCGGGCACCAGCGTCCGGTTCCCCAATTATGACAAGGTGCGCCACAGCATCTACAGTTTCTCGAAGGCGGCGAAGGTGGACATCCAGCTTTACGGTCGCGACGAAACCCGCACCCACACCTTTGCCATCCCCGGCAGCGTCGCCTTGGGCTGCAAGATCCACGACAAGATGCGCGGCTATATCAAGGTTGTCGACACGCCCTATGCCGCCAAGACTGACCATAATGGCCAGGTGAAGCTGGCCCAGTTGCCCGGCGGCGCAGCCGTGGTGAAGGTCTGGCATCCGGCGTTGCGCAGCCGCACCGGCGAGCAGACCGATAGCGTGACGCTGGCTCCCGGCGCGGTGGCTGCGCGGTCCGTCACGGTCGCACTGCGGCCTCTGAAGTAACCTTGCATGATCCGGTTCCGCCCTCCTGCCACAGGCCGATTCCGTTCGCTCTCCTCCCGCATCACCATGTGGTACGCGGTGGTGATTGCCGTGACCTTCGGTGCCTTCATCATCGTCGCGACCGGCGGGGTGGAGCGCTATGCCGAGGCCGTAGCGACCGGCGAGATGGCCGCCAATGCTGCGACATTCGACAAGGTCCTTGAGCTGGAAGCCGGCCAGATACGCAACTCGGCTGAGGTGATGGCGGCGGATTTCGGCTTCCGCGAGGCCTTTGCGATCGGTGACGAGCCGACTATCGCCAGCGCGCTCGACAGCCTGCGGCAGCGTGCCGATGCTCCGCTCGCGATCATGATCCCGCTGCAGGGCGATATCATCAGTACGGGCACCATCTTGTTGCCCGCCGAGCATGACGCACTGTGGAACGCGGTGGATTCAGGGGCCGATCGCGGCGTGTTCCAGGTCGGTGGACGGTTCTACAATGCCGCCGCAGCTCCGATCATGATCCCCGATCTGGCCGGATGGCTCGTCCTTGCCCGCCCACTGGACCGTGCGGCAATGCGCGAAATGGCCAAGCTCGCGCCCGATGGCATGTCGGCCAGCATCCGGGCGCGCGGCATGCTCACCCATGGGGTCAGCCTGGCCGAGGCCAGCGGCAGGAGTCCCGTGATCGTCGACATCAGGGGCGAACCGACGCTCTACTGGTCGAGAGGCCTCAGGTCGTTCGATCAGGCGATCAAGCCTCGCCTCGTGCTGCGATACGCGCTGGGCCCGGCGCTCGACCAATATGCACCGATCAAGTATCTGCTCATTGCCCTGAGCGGGCTTGGTCTGGTGGTGTCCAGCGGGATCGGTGCCTTTGTTGCCCGCGGCATCACGCGGCCGATCGCCGCGCTCGATGAGGCGGCACGCGCGATCAGTCAGGGCGCGCGCAACAAGGTCTCGATCCAGTCGGCCGACGAGGTGGGAAGGCTCGCCGCAAGCTTCAACATCATGGTCGATTCGATCACTGAGCGAGAGGAGCGCATCGCCCATATCGCGCTGCACGACGAATTGACCGGCCTGCCCAACCGCAAGCTGTTTGCCGAACAACTGGAATTTGCGCTGGCCCGGCGAGGCGACCGCGAACGCGTCGTGGTGATGTATTTCGATCTCGACAATTTCAAGGCCGTGAACGACACGCTGGGCCATCCGGTCGGCGATGCGCTGCTCAAGGCTGTCGCAGACCGGCTGGCAAAGACCGTTACCGGAGCATTGATCAGTCGGCAGGGCGGCGACGAGTTCGCCATCCTGATCGACCAGGTCGAACCGGGAGCCAATCTCGCGCTGCTGGCAGACAGGGTCACCGCCGTATTCAGCGAGCCGTTCGATCTTGGCGCATCGCACACGCTGGAGATCAGTTCCAGCATCGGCATTGCGGTCGCTCCTGGCGATGGCGACTGCCCCGACGAACTGATCAAGAATGCCGATCTTGCGCGGTATCGGGCGAAGAACGAAGGCCGCAACTGTTCGTGCTTCTTCGAGCAGGCGATGGATCTGGAAGCCCGCAAGCGCCACCAGATGGAAATCGACATGCGCGAAGCGGTTCGCGAGAAGCAATTCCATCTCAACTATCAGCCGCTTTTCAGCCTCGAAAAGAACCGCATCATAGGGTTCGAGGCGCTGATCCGCTGGAAGCATCCAACTCGTGGTCTGATCTCGCCCGCCGAGTTCATTCCGCTGGCCGAAGATACCGGCATGATCGTGCCCATCAGCGAATGGGTGGTGAACGAGGCGTGCCAGCAGGCCACGCAATGGCCCGACGATGTTCGGATCGCGGTCAATCTTTCGCCGGTCCTGCTGAAGAGCGCAGGCTTGCCCCTGATGATCATGCAAGCGCTCCACGCGGCCGGGCTCGCCCCCAGCCGGCTGGAGCTGGAAGTGACCGAATCGCTTTTCATAGACAATGTCGAGCGCACGTTGACGATGCTGAATTCGCTGCGCGAATGCGGCATTCGGATCGCGCTCGACGATTTCGGTACCGGGTACAGCTCGCTCAACTATCTGCGCTCCTTCCCGTTCGACAAGATCAAGATCGACAAGAGCTTCGTCAACGACCTCGCCGCGGATCACAGCGCCCGCGCCATTATCGGCGCGATCACCGCGCTGGCCCGGGCGCTGGGCATGGAAACGATCGCCGAAGGGGTAGAAGACAGCGACCAGCTGGAGGCGCTGCGATCGCAGGGCTGCACCAACATCCAGGGCTATTTCTTCAGCCGACCGGTCGATATCGCCCAGGTAAACGACATGATCGCGAATATGCGCTATGAGTCCAGAGCCTATCCAGCGGTGGCCGCTACCGATAGAGCAGCCTGATCAAGCCGAATTCGCTTCCAGGCGCTGCGGGTTTGTGCCTGGGTGGCTCTCGCGGGGATAATCCCATCGTCTTCATCAGCGCCGCGATAGCGAACCGTGTTTCCGATCCCGCGGCGACCGGGGCGCGTCGGCACAACCCGAAGATTACGGATCGCCCCTGCAGCGGGTCGACGCCATCGCGCCCATGTCGATCGTTCCGGCAAGAACCCCATGAATGTCCGGCCTAGCCGCCAGCACGGCTGCGCATTGTGACGGATTTTTTACGCCAGCCTCGATTTCTCCGCGATCCAACCTATATAGGTCCCCTGTGCGTCGGGGACAGGCACGAACTTGCCAAGGATTTTTGGATGACGGTAACCCAATCCCCCGCACATCAGCGATCTGCTGCACGCCGGTGGTCATGAGCGGCGTCAACCGGATACAGGGCAACATGCTGGCGGTGGCGGAACGCAGGCTGCTCGACTGGCTATGCGCCCGTCTGCCTTCCTGGGTGTCGCCCGACGTGCTCACATTGACGGGCTTTTTCGGCGCATTGACCATTTTTGCAGGCTATGGGCTCAGCCTGTTGCAGATCGAGTGGCTTTGGCTGGCGATCGCCGGATTCTTCATCAACTGGTTTGGTGACTCGCTCGATGGAAGCCTGGCACGCTACCGGCAGATCGAGCGGCCGAATTACGGCTATTTCATCGATCACAGCATGGATGCGCTCTCCAACCTCATCATCGTGACGGGGCTGGGCCTCACTGCGTTCATTCGCATGGATGTCGCGATGTTCGCCCTGGGCAGTTATCTGCTGCTGTCTATCCACACATTTCTGGCGGCGCGGGTGACAGGTGAATTCCGGCTGTCCTATCTGGCGGCCGGGCCGACGGAATTGCGGCTGATCCTGATCGCCATGAGCCTTGCGATGTTCTCCGGCCGGCCGACGACGGTCATGGGCACGGGCCTTTCGGCCTTTGACCTGTTCATCACTGCCTTGGGCGCAGCGATGATGCTCCTGTTTGTCGTCCAGACCGCCATCACGGGCCGCAAGCTGCATGCGCTGAGCAAATGATCGGGCTTGCTGTGGCCCGCGGCAGGCCGCGCGCATGGTCATGCGGTCCGTCCTTGCAAATGCCATCAGGCTCTTGCCGACCGCGCCAGAACGTTATCGCGTTGCGAAGGACCAGGGATGCTGGCATCTAGGCTTCGCACTTGTTGAATCGAAAAGAAACTCATTGTTAAATCAGAATCTTGCACCACATGCCGGGCAACTGGAACCGCGCAATCTGCCAGCAGCGCTAAGGCCGTTCTCGACGCCCCGGACCGCGCGAAGCATCTGGGAGCTGGCAGTTACACTCGTCCCGTTCTTCGCGGTCATTGTCGCCATGCTCGTGGCGGTTGACCGGGGAATTGGCGCCGCGCTCGCGCTATCCCCTCTGGCTGGGCTTCTGCTGCTGCGGACGTTCATCATCCAGCATGATTGCGGGCATGGAGCGTTTTTCGCCAGGAGAACAGGCAATGACTGGACCGGTCGCGCGCTCGGCGTGCTGACGTTTACGCCCTTTGATTGCTGGAGCCGCTCGCACAGCCTGCACCATGCCAATACCGGCAATCTTGATGCCCGCGGATTTGGCGATGTCGATACATTGACCGTCGAAGAGTTCCGCGCGCTCAGCAGGATGAAGCGGTTGTTCTATCGCGTCTATCGCCATCCGGTGGTGCTATTGGGCGTCGGCCCTGCCTACCTGTTCCTTGTCCGGCACCGGTTGCCGATCGGTCTGATGACGGCCGGGTCGAAATACTGGGTCAGCGCCATCGCCACCAATATCGCCACGGCGATGATCCTTGGCTGCCTGATCTTCCTGTTCGGTGTCGTTACGACCGCCATGGTGGTGATACCGACATTGCTGATCGCCGCTTCGGCAGGGGTCTGGCTGTTCTACATTCAGCATCAATTCGAAGAAGCCCATTGGGACAAGCGCGCGAACTGGTCGTTCCACGATGCGGCGTTGCGCGGCAGTTCCTATCTCGACCTCGCGCAACCGCTGCGATGGTTTACGGGGAATATCGGCATCCACCATGTCCATCACCTGGTGAGCAGGATTCCCTTCTACCGTCTGCCGGAAGTACTAGGAGCCTTTCCCGAACTGCGCGAGGTCAACCGATTCACGGTGTCCCAGACACTGCGTCCATTGATGCTGGCCCTGTGGGATGAGGATCAACGCAGGCTGATCACGTTCCGCGAAGCGGCGGCTCAACTTTCCCCAGCCCGTGCCCGGCGCTGAGCCATTCTGACGGATGAGCTGCCGTTCCGGATAAGCCTGGTTGCTGCCACCACGTGGCACGCGTGCCGCAGATGCCGAACATCGATCTCAGGCCGAAAGCCAGTCATTCCCTCGGTCACACGGATCGAATTCGACAAGATATTCCCCGCCGCCAGTGCTCATTGCGGTTGGCCCGAATTTGCCTCTTTCTCTGCGCCCCGGCCATGCGACGCAATCTATGGACGATCCGACAAATTGGGCGGCTCAAGGAACCTTCCGCCACTTCATGCCTTGGAGCTTCGCAAGGAGTTCTGAATGTCCGATGAATTGATTGTCAACGGAGCGCCCTATCCGCTGCCGCAAGACCCACGGGTGACGCTGCTCGATTTCCTGCGGCATGACCTCGGGCTGACCGGGACCAAGAAGGGATGCGACCATGGCCAGTGCGGCGCATGCACGGTGATCGTCAACGGGCTGCGCATCAACAGCTGTCTGACGCTCGCAGCAATGCATGAAGGCCATGAAGTCACGACGATCGAGGGCCTCGGCATTGCGGACCAGCCTTCCCCGCTGCAGCGCGCCTTTGTCGAGCATGACGGCTTCCAGTGCGGCTATTGCACGCCGGGGCAGATTTGCTCTGCAACCGCCATGCTCGCCGAGATCGCCAATCAGTGGCCGAGCGATGCCAGCGAAAGCCTTGAGGGCCCCTTCGAACCGAGCGGCGAGGAAATTCGCGAGCGGATGAGCGGGAATCTGTGCCGCTGCGGCGCTTATGCCAATATCGTTGCCGCGATCCGCGACGTTGCCGCCTCGGAGACCGCAGGATGAGGCCGTTCCAGTATCAGCGCGCGCATTCGATCGGCGACGCGGCTGCCATCGCGGCAGGGTCCGAAGCGATGCTGATCGCCGGCGGCACCAACCTGCTCGACATGATGAAGCTTCAGGTGGCAACGCCCGCGCAGCTCGGCGATATCGGGCGGATCGGGCTCGATGGAATACAGGACCTTGCCGGTGGTGGACTGCGCATCGGCGCACTGGCAACCAATACCGCAACCGCCGTGCACCCGCGCGTGCGCACCGATTATCCGGTGCTCGCCCGCGCGATCCTGGCAGGGGCGACGCAGCAACTGCGCAACAAGGCGACCAATGGCGGCAATCTGTGCCAGCGCACCCGCTGCTATTATTTCATGAACATCGACCAGCCCTGCAACAAGCGCGACCCCGGCAGCGGTTGCGGCGCGATCGGCGGGGTGAACAAGCTGCACGCGGTGCTCGGCACCAGCGACCAGTGCATCGCGACCTATCCCGGCGACATGGCCGTGGCGCTCACCGCTCTGGGCGCGAAGGTTGTCATCGCGACGAAAGGCGGGGCGGAGCGGACGGTCCCGGTCGGTGATTTTCACTGCCTGCCCGGTGACACTCCGTGGCGCGACAATGTGCTCGAGCGGGGCGAGATCATTTTGGCGGTCACCCTGCCCCCGCCGGTCGCGGCGACGCAGCTCTATCGCAAGGTGCGCGAGCGTTCCTCCTATGCCTTTGCTCTGGTGTCGATCGCGGCCGTGATCGCGTTCGACGGCGGCACTTTTGCTCGCGCCGACCTGGCCTTTGGCGGGCTTGCGCACAAGCCGTGGCACGATCCGCGGATTTCCGATCTTCTGGTTGGACAAGCCCCCTCACCCGCGCTGTTCGACCAGGTCGCCGATCTTCTGCTCGAAGGGGCAGAAGGCCATGGCGACAATGATTTCAAGATTCCGCTCGCCCGGCGCACGCTGCATGCGGTGCTGGCCGAAGCGGTGGAGAAAGCGGCATGACGGTGTATGTGGAGCAGGACAAGCCGGCGACCGACAACCGGCTCGACACGATGCGCCAGGGCGTGATCGGCAAGCCCGTCTCGCGGATCGAAGGACTTGCCAAGGTCACCGGCTCCGCGCCCTATGCCGCCGAATATCCGGTCGAAAACTGCGCCGAAGGCGTGCTCGTCACCGCGACCATCACGCGCGGCAGTGTTGTGCGGATCGATGCCGCAGGCGCGCTATCCATGCCTGGCGTGATCGCGGTGATCGATGACGAACGGCTGACCACCCGCCCCGCCCAGGGCACCGCCAACGAGGCACCGCAGCAGAAGCCGCATACGGTCTGCTACTGGGGGCAGCCGATCGCGCTGGTGGTCGCAGAAAGCTTCGAGCAGGCGCGCGATGCAGCGAGGCAGCTGATCGTCGAGTACGACCTGGAAGAGGATATTTCCGTGTCTCCCGACGCGGCCGGGGCCGAGGAGCAGGAAGACGAGACCGTCCGCACGGGCAATCTCGACAAGGCAATGTCCGATGCGGCCTATTCGGTCGACTGCACCTATACGACCAAGGGCCATGCCTCTGCCGCGATGGAGCCCCACGCCGCGATCGCGCAATGGGACGGGGAGCTATTGACGGTCCACGCATCGCTGCAGATGCTCAACTACAATATCACCGAACTGGCCGACGCCATCGACCTGCCCGAAGAGAACATCCGCCTTATCTCGCGGTTTGTCGGCGGTGGCTTCGGGTCCAAACTGGGGATCAGCGAGGAGGTCGTGGCGGCCGCGATCGCCGCGATGCAGCTCGGTCGCCCTGTGCGCGTGGTGATGTCGCGCCAGCAGGTATTCGAGGGGATAATGCGGCGGTCAGAAACCACGCAGCGACTGCGACTGGCCTGCGATGCGCAGGGCAGGCTCACCGGCTTCGGCCATGAAGCGCTGGTCTCGAACCTTCCGGGCGAGAGTTTTGCCGAGCCGGTGCTGCAATCCTCGCATTTCCTCTATCCGGGCGAGAATCGCGAGCTGGTGCTGAAACTGGCGCGGGTACACCGGATGACGGCAGGATCGGTGCGTGCGCCGGGCGAGGCGGTCGGCATGCCCGCGCTCGAAGCGGCGATGGATGTTCTTGCCGAGCGCGCCGGGATCGATCCGGTCGAGCTCAGGCTGCGCAACATCCCCGACAAGGACCCCGAACAGGGTCTTCCCTTCTCCTCGCACAAGCTGGCCGAATGCCTGCGCCAGGGCGCGGAGGCCTTCGGCTGGGGCAGCGGACCGCGCAAGCCCCGCATGCGCCGTGAGGGCGAATGGTGGATCGGCACCGGCATGGCGAGCGCAGCACGCGTCCACAATGTTACCGAAGCCCGCGCGCGCGTGACGCTCAAGGCCGACGGCACCGCGCTCGTCGAAACCGACATGACCGATATCGGCACCGGCACCTATACCATTGTCGCGCAGATTGCCGGCGAGATGCTGGGCCTGCGGCCCGAACAGGTGCTCGTGGACCTTGGCGATACCAACCACCCGCGCGGCCCCGGCTCGGGCGGCAGTTGGGGTGCCTCGTCGATCGGCTCTGCGGTCTATGTTGCGTGCATGGCGGTTCGCGAGGCGCTGGCCGACTCCCTCGGGATCGATGAATCTGCGCTCACGCTCGCCGATGCCAAAGCAGGCAACGGTACCGCGCTCACTGAACTGCTCGGTGGCAGGGATCTGGCCCGAGAAGGTCATTACAAGCCAGGTGCCATCAGCGACGATTATCTGGCCTCCGGCTTTGGCGCGTTCTTTGCCGAGGTGCGGGTCAACCATTATACCGGCGAGACGCGGGTCAACCGCATGCTGGGCGCGTTCGGCTTCGGACGGGTGCTCAATGCCAGGACCGCGCGCTCGCAATGCCTGGGCGGGATCACCTGGAGCATCGGCATGGCGCTGACCGAAGCGCTGGAGTTCGATCCGCGCGACGGGCATCTGGTCAATCGCGACTTGGCCGAATATCACGTCCCGGTGCATCGCGACGTCCCGGATCTGGACGTCGTGCTGGTAGAGGAGCGCGATGCGGCTGCGAGCATCATCCAGGCCAAGGGCATTGGCGAACTCGGCATGTGCGGCGGTGCGGCTGCGATTGGCAATGCAATCTACAATGCCTGCGGCGCGCGCGTGTTCGATTATCCGATGACGCCCGATCGGGTGCTGGCTGCCATGCCCGATTGATGATCGCCGCCAGATGCTCTGCGCGTGGCAGGCCTTTGGACAAAGCGACGTCAATGGACTAGACTTAGCCTGTTGCCCTATTCGACGAGAACAACCAGCGTGAAAACAAGCCGGAATGTCCCCCGCGCCAGCGGCCTTGCGAACCGATGGGCGCTTGCCGGGCTGATCGCCGGAATCACCTTTTTCGCGGTCAGTGCCGGTATTGCCTATTTCAATATCGCCAATATGCGGACCAGCGATGCTGCTATCCGCAAGACGCACACCATCCTCAATTCGCTCGACGACATGCTGGCTGCAACGCTGGACGCGGAGACCGGACAGCGCGGCTATCTGCTGACGGGGCGCGAGGCCTATCTGGAGCCCTATGTCGAAGGGGCCGCGCTCGCGCGCGCCAAGCTCGTCGTATTGCGCTCGATGATGCAGGGCGATTCGGTGCAGGAAGACAATGTCGCGCAGCTCGCGCGCAATGTGGAACAGAAGCTGCGCGAGCTTGATGCGACGATCCGGCTTCGGCGTGACGAAGGCTTCACCGCGGCGCTGGCGGCGGTCGATTCCGATCGCGGCAAGGCGGCGATGGATGCCATCCGCGCGCAGATTGCCAGCATGTCGCGCGAGGAGTTGCGCCAGCGGCAGTTCAATATCGAACAGATGGCACGCGCCTCGACCACCGCCGTCGTTAGCACGTTCGTCACGAGTGCGAGCGGCATTGCGCTCACCATCGCCATCTTCCTGCTGATGGTGCGCAGCATGCGCCAGCGCGCGCGGCAGCAATGGCTGCAACAGGCACAGGTCGATCTTTCCGCTGCAATGATGGGCGACAAGTCGATCGAGGATCTGGCCGCTGCCATTCTCGCCTTTCTCGCCGACAAGACCGGAAGCATGGCCGGCGCGCTGTTCAAGGGAGAGGGTGGCAGCTTCAACCGCGCCAGCATGCTCGGCGTCGCCCAGGGCGCGGACGTGCCTGTCAGCTTCGCGCTGAACGAGGGCCTGCTCGGCAAGGCGGCGGTCGATGGCCAGCTGATCGTGCTGAACGATGTGCCGCAAGGCTATCTCTCGATCGGCTCGGCGCTGGGCAGCGATGTGCCGCGGCATCTCGTGATTGCACCGACCAAGGCCGACGACCGGGTCAATGGCGTGCTCGAACTGGGCTTTTTCGAACCCGTCGATGAGATGGTGCTGGAGCTGCTCGAGCAATCGAGCGGATCGATCGGCATCGCGCTGCGCTCGGCGCGGTTCCGCACGCGGCTGCAGGATGCACTCGAAGAGACGCAGCGCCAGGCTGGAGAGCTGCAGGCCCAAAGCGAGGAACTGCGCGTCTCGAACGAGGAATTGGAGGAACAGGGCGCGGCGCTGCGTGAAACCCAGGCCCGGCTCGAGTTGCAACAGGTCGAGCTCGAGCAGACCAACAGCCAGCTCGAGGAGCAGGCCCAGGCGCTCGAAACGCAGCGCGACGATCTCGAACGCGCATCGGCTGCGCTGCAATTGAAGGCGCGCGAGCTGGAACAGGCGAGCCAGTACAAGTCCGATTTTCTGGCAAACATGAGCCACGAGCTGCGAACGCCGCTCAACTCGCTGCTGATCCTGTCCAAGCTGCTCGCCGACAATCCAGACGAGCGGCTGTCCGAAGAGCAGGTCAAGTTCGCGCGCACCATCTATTCGGCGGGCAACGACCTCCTCGTGCTGATCAACGAC
>OFDN01000972.1_pt1 | contig 20857 bp, 19 predicted proteins | sample 1520971 | NCBI WGS metagenome assembly OFDN01 (sample SAMEA94257418, study PRJEB24077) | hot springs metagenome | biome: Aquatic biome; feature: Geographical feature; material: Water | place: India | collected 2012-06-12 | depth 5 m
TGCCGGCCGCACCGCGGCGCTTTACCAGAGGCTCGCCCACATGCGGACGCCGACGGTGGCGGCGGTGCACGGCTACGCGCTGGGTGGCGGCTGCGGTCTGGCGCTCGCCTGCGATCTGGTGGTCTGCGACGAGGCCGCAGTGTTGGGTTACCCGGAGATCGGGCGCGGCGTGCTGCCGGCGTTGGTGCTGCCAAGGCTTGTGCAGCGAGCCGGGGAAGCCGTGGCCTTCGATCTGCTGGCCACCGGGCGGCGGGTCACCGCGGCGGAGGCGCTGGCGCTCCGGATGGTGTCCGCCGTGCAGCCGGCCGATGCGCCGGGGATCGCCCTTGATCGGGCACGGCGGCTGGCCGGTGCCGGTCCTGACCTTCTCGGCCGGCTCCGGACCCTGCTGCGCGACTGCGGCGGGCGCCCGCTCGGCGAGGCGCTCGATGTCGCCCGGCAGGCCAATGAGGCAAGCCGGATCGCACGGCTCATGGACACATTTCCGGCGATTGTATCTACTAGTAGAGATTCATCTGCATAACTTTGTATTGATAACTGATTATCCGCTGCTACACTCAATGCACCGGAGCGGCCGCCGGGACCCGACACAAAAGAACGACCGCATTCAAGGGAGGATCGAGGCATGAACGCTGCCGAGCGCGCGCTCGACCTGTTGTCGCGCAGCCTCATGGTGCTGGCCGCACTCGCCATCCTCGGCATGATGCTGCAGGTGGTGGTCGATGTCGCCTTGCGGAACATCTGGCATTCCACCCTGCCGGGGACCGAGGAGGTGGTGTCCGCCTATTACATGATCGCCTGCGCCTTCCTGCCACTCGCCTGGGTGCAGCGGGAACGCGGCCATGTCGTCATCGAGCTGTTCACCTCCTGGATGCCGAAGCGTGCGACCTCTCTTCTCGACGGTGTCGTCGGACTGGCCGTCGCCTGCGGTCTGCTGATCTTCACCCATGCGACCTTCGGCAAGGCGCTGGCCATGACCGAGGATGGCGAGATCATGATCGGCACCATCGACGTGACGGTGTGGCCCAGCCGCTGGATGCTGCCGGTCAGTCTGGGTGCCATGGCCCTTTGCCTCATCATCCAGTCGATCCAGGAATTCGGGCGCGCCTTCGGCCTCCTCCCGCCGCGTCGACCGGCCCCGGTCCTCAGCGACGACATCGAACAGATCTGACGCCGGTATCGCGAGCCCAGGAGCGTCCATGTCATCCCTGTCCATCGGAGTTGCCGGCATCGCGGCGCTGCTCGCCCTGCTGGCGCTCCGGGTGCCCATCGGCTTCGCCCTCGGCAGCGTGTCGGTGATCGGCATCCTGCTGATCCGCGGCCCCGACGCCGCGCTCAGCGTGCTGGCGAACCAGCCCTTCAACTTCATCGCCCACTGGTCGCTGTCGGCCGTGCCCATGTTCCTGCTGATGGGCAACGTCGCCTTCCACGCCGGGCTGACGCGCACGCTGTACAAGGCGGCCCGTCTGTGGCTGAGCGGTCTGCCCGGCGGACTGGCGGTGGCGAGCACGGCCGCCTGCGGCATGTTCGCGGCCGCGTCGGGGTCCAGCGTCGCCACCGCCTCGGCCATGGGACGGATCGCCATTCCGGAGATGCTGCGCTACCGCTACGACCCCGGTCTCGCCACCGGCTCGGTGGCGGTGGCGGGCACGTTGGGGTCGCTGATCCCGCCCAGCATCCTTATGGTCATCTACGCCATCTTCGCCGAGGTTTCGGTCAGCAAGGCGCTGATCGCCGGCGTCATCCCCGGCATCCTGTCCGGCGTGATGTTCGCCCTGCTCATCATCGTCCGCTGCAAGATGAATCCCAATCTCGCGCCGATGGTGAGGGAGGATGTCACCTGGCACGACCGCTTCACCGTCCTCGCCAGCGTGTGGCCCCTGCCGGTGCTGATCGTGGGCGTCATCGGCGGCATCTATTCGGGCATCGTCACCTCGACCGAGGCGGCCTCGCTCGGTGCCTTCCTCGCCTTCGTGATCGCCGCCTGCCAGCGGCGCCTGACCTGGAAGGTGCTGGTGGATTCGGTGGCCGACTCCCTGAAGGGAACGGCCTCCATCTTCTTCATCGCGCTGGGCGGCATCCTGCTGTCGCGCTTCATGGCCTTCAGCGGCCTGCCGAACCACCTGGCCGAGATCATCTCCGAACTGGCGATCGATCCGCTGGTGCTGGTCATCGTCACCTCAGCCATCTTCATCTTCCTGGGCATGTTCCTGGACTCGCTGGGCCTGATGCTGCTGGTGATCCCGGTGGTCATGCCGGCGTTCGAGGCGGTCGGCACCGACCTGATCTGGTTCGGCGTGCTGGTCATCAAGTATCTGGAGATCGGTCTGGTCACGCCGCCGGTCGGCATGAACGTCTATGTGATCAAGAGCGTCGTCGGCGACCGCATCCCCCTGGAAACCATCTTCAAGGGCGTGGGCTGGTTCATTCTGGCCGACATCGTGACGCTGGCCCTGCTGATCACCTTTCCCGAAATCTCGCTGTTCCTGCCGCGACTGATGGACTGACGCCCGTCACGACCGGCCATTCCGCAGACCATAAGACAAGGGAGGAAGCCATGATACCCAAGAGCCTGAGCCTCATCGCGGCGTCCGCAGCACTCGCCTGCCTCGCAACCAACGCCTCGGCGGACCCGGTCAAGATCGTCTACGCCAATTATCTCAATCCGAAGCACAGCACGAACCCGCTTCTGGTCGAGTATTTCAACCGGGTCCAGAAGGACAGCGGCGGCACGGTCACCTTCGAGTACCACTTCGCCAGCTCGCTGCTGACTGGCAAGGACATCCCCGGCGGGGTGCGCGACGGCATCGCCGACAGCGGCTATTTCGTCGGCGCCTATGTCCCGTCGGAAATGCCGGTGGACAACTACCTCGGCGATTTCAGCCTGATCAGCGAGGATCCGCTGGTGATGACCGGGGTGAACAACGAGCTGGTGCTCTTCAACTGCGAGCAGTGCACCGACGAGTACGAGAAGAAGTTCAAGACCAAGTTCCTCGCCACCTACGCGCTCACCCCCTATGTCTACCATTGCAAGACGGAGGTGCGGACGCTGGAGGACATGAAGGGCAAGAAGGTGCGCGGCCTCGCCGGCTACGCGGACCTCGCCCGCGCCATGGGCGCCATCCCGGTGAACGTCAACGCCGACGAGGCGTACGAGGCGCTCGACCGCGGCACCATCGACTGCGCCCTGCATTCCATCACCGCGCAGAAGACCCGCTCCTACGGCGAGGCAGCGAAGTACATCATCACCGACTCCCTTGGCGGCTTTTTCGGCGCGTCCCTGTTCAACCTTCGTTTGGAAAAGTGGAACAAGCTGACCAAGGATCAGCGCGACGCTATCGTCAAGAACATTCCGGAGCTGGTGACCAAGTCGATCTACACCTATATCAAGGAAGATGAGGACGTCGTTACCGAATATAGCAAGCGCGGCAACAAGTTCTACAAGGCGGCACCGGACCTCGGCAAATTCTTTGTTGAGTTCCGGGAAAGCTATCTGCCGAAGGCGATCGCGCGGGGCAAGGAGCGCAAGGTGCGCGACCCCGAGAAGATCGCCGACGAGCTGCAGCGCCTGAAGGTCAAATGGACCAAGCTGCTGGCCGACAACGGCCGCGATCCGGAGACCTTCCAGAAGCTGCTCTGGCAGGAGATCTACAGCAAGATCAAGACCTGATCCGTGATCCGGCAGCGGACCTCCGACGCCCCGTCCCCGCCCTTCGACCGGCGGGGGCGGGGCGTTCCATCGGCGGAGGTGGAACCGCCTCCCTGTGACCGGAAAGGAACAAAGCGCGAAGATTCGATAGGATTGACCCGCCCGCGGGCGGTTGGTCACGACGTTACCGCTTGTGTTGTAGCGCAACGATCGGCACACACTATATCTGCAAGCCGGCCCTCCTAGCGATGGGGCGGGCGGCTGCCGTCAGTCCTATCGTCACGCCTGTGGATCACAGTCAGCCCATGCCGAACGTCGATCGCTCCTCCCCGCGCCCGCGCCGCATGCTGGGGCTGGCCGCCGGCCTGCTCGGCGGGCTGCTCTCCCTGCCGGTGGACGCGGCGACCGCCCGCGACCTGATCGCGGGGTGGGCGGCACGGCTCGACCAGCGCGCGACCGAGTTGGAGAAGGCACCGCGGGTGAAGGCCACGCTGGTCGGTGCCGGCATGGTGCTGAAGAAGGGCGATGGCGGCATGGTCGATGCCGTGGTGCCGGGTCCCGTGCAGCCGGCCGCGGACGCGCCGCCCACCGCGGTCGCCCTGCGGGATCCGGCGGACGCGGCCCTGTGGGCCCTGGCCGGGATCGAACCGCCGCCCGTCGACCTGTCCGTCCCGACCCTGACCCTGCCGGTGCGGGCGCGCAGCGCCGACCGGGTCGGGCGGCTGGCGACGCGGCTGATCGAGCTGGGCCATCTGGCGTCCGACCGCTGGACCGACAGCTTCGACGACGAGCTGGAGGCCGCCGTACGCTCCTTCCAGACGGCCGAAGGGCTGATGCCCGACGGCAAGGTGGGCGAGGCGACGCGCCAGGCGCTCGACCGCACGCCGGCCCAGGCCGCGGCGCTCATGCGCAACGCGGTGGTCTCGCTGAAATCCTTCCAGGCCAGCGTGCCCGACCGTGTGATCCTGGTGAACCTGCCGAGCCAGACCGTCACCTACATCGACCGCGGCGCGCTGGTCTTCACCATGCGCGCGGTGGTCGGCCGTCCGTCGCGGCAGACGCCGCTGATCCAGGACAAGGTCACCAGCGTCACCATCAACCCCACCTGGACGGTGCCGCCCACGGTGCTGACCGAGGACAAGCTGCCCAACCTGCGCAAGAAGGGGAACAGCGGCATCAAGAACGCCGTCGTCTATCTGGACGGCAAGGAGGTGGTGCCGGAGCGGGTGAACTGGTGGTCCGTCACCCCCGACCGCATCCGCATCGTGCAGCAGCCGGGGGACGACAACGCGCTCGGCCGCTTCCGCTTCAACCTGACCAACGGCGACGGCATCTTCCTGCACGGCACCAACGACCCCAGGCTGTTCGACCGCGACATGCGGGCGGCAAGCTCCGGCTGCGTCCGGCTCGCCGATGCCCGCGGCGTCGCGGAGACCCTGCTGCGAGCCGCCAGTGTCGACAAGACCGCCATCGACGCCCAGCTCGACAGTGGCAAGACGCGCACCATCGCCCTGCCCGCGGCGGTGCCCGTGCGCTTCGTCTATTGGACGGCGACGGTGGAGCCGCAGGGCACCGTGCGCGTTCATCCCGGCATTTACGAGGACGCGGCGGGCGTAACCGAAACCGCCCCCGTCAAGCGGGTGCCGCCGAAGCCGACGAGCCGTCCGGTGCCGGCCGGCACGTCCCGTCAGGCGAAGGGCATCGACACCACGCAAGCGACGACGCGCACCCGCACCTGATCACCCGCCGCGGCGGTTATGAGGCGGGCAGGGCCAGCCTCAGCAGCATCTCCACCAAGCCGCTTTCGCCGACGGCCAGGGCGGCAGCACCGGGCGTCATCCACGCGCGCTCACGCTGGTCCTTCTCCGGCCAGTCGGCGAGTTCCTCCTCCACGCGCAGAAGATAGACCGTCACGTCGCAGGTCACCGCCTTGCTGGCGGTCAGGCGCTTGCTGTAGCGGTAGGAGCCATAGGGGGGCTTGACCACCGTGCCGGTCACCCCCGCCTCCTCGAACGCCTCGCGCGCGGCCATGCGGTCAGGCTTGGTGTCCTTTTCCACCCACCCCTTGGGCACGATCCAGCGCCGTGTCTCCCGCGACGTGATCAGCAGCACCTCGGTACGACCATTGACCAGGCGAAAGGGAAGGGCGGCGCACTGGCGCAGAGGCTTGGATGAGCTCATGTCATGCCATCGATCGAATTCGTGCAAAACCGAGACGAACCTCAAGCAACACTCGCCCTCCTCGCCTCGGTCAATACCCTAACATCGGTGCGAATAACCCTCTATTCAAATCAACAATTGTTACTATAACGAAACGCATTGGCCTTGAGGTCAGTCCACCCTACCCGCCAAAGGTGTCGCAAACACGCAGGTCACCGTCGCCATAGCCGCGCCGGAACCAGGAGGCGCGCTGGGCGGAGGTGCCATGGGTGAAGCTGTCGGGCACGACACGGCCTTGGGCCTGCCGCTGCAACCGGTCGTCGCCGACGGCCGCCGCGGCTCCCAGCGCCTCGTCCAGGTCGCCCTCCTCCACCATGCGGAAGCGCGTGTCGGCCTGACGCGCCCACACCCCGGCAAAGCAGTCCGCCTGCAGTTCGAGCTTCACCGACAGCGCGTTGGACGCCGGTTCCGGCAGGCCCCGCCGCTGCCGCTCCACCTCCCCGGCGACGCCCAGGAGATTTTGGACGTGGTGTCCGACCTCGTGTGCGATGACGTAGGCCTGCGCGAAGTCGCCGGGCGCGCCGAGCCGGTCGCGGAGGTCGCGGTAGAAGGCGAGGTCGATGTAGATCTGCCGGTCGGCCGGGCAATAGAACGGACCCATCGCCGCGGAGGCCCGCCCGCAGGCCGACGACACCGCTCCGGAAAACAGCACGAGCCGCGGCTCCTCGTATTGCCGGCCGATGGACGCGAAGGCACCGCGCCAGACATCCTCCGTGTTCGCCAGCACGACCGAGACGAAATCGGCGAGCCGATCCTGCTCGGGTGCCGCGGCCTGCTGTTGCGGCGGCGCATCGTACGCCCCGCCATCGCCCTCCAGAATGACCCGCGGGTCGATGCCGAACACCAGCGAGAGCAGCAGCAGCACCGCGACACCGCCGATCCCGAGACCGCCGGCGCGGCGACCGAAACCACCCCCCAGACCGCCGGGAGGCCCGACCGGCCCGCCGCCGCCTCGCCGATCCTCGACGTTTTCGCTGCGCCGTCCGCCTTCCCACCGCATGCCGTCACTCCGTGAACGAAGAAGACACCGCGACATGAACAGCCCGCCGGCCAGGGTTGTTGCGTGGGCTTGGCCGAAGCCTGTGCCGGCTCACGCCCGCGGCTGATCCGCGGGTGCGTCCCGCCCCTTCACCACGACGCTCGGCGGCACCGGGCCGGCGCATTGTCCGAGGACATTGCGCAGATCGGACGCGGGGACCTCCCCCGCCGACGGCGCCGTCCCGCCTCCTTCGCCAACCAATTCGCCGCGCACAGCCGCCAGCGTGCCGGGTGGAACGATGTTCAACCGTTCCGCCTCCTCGGCCATCGCGGCGCTGTCGGCGGCGAGCAACATCCGGCTTCCGGCGCGGGAGACGGCCTCCGCCAGGTCCTCGATCTCCCGCTCCCGCCCGCCGCCACGCGACACGTTGCGGATGAGCACGGCCAGCACGCGGCCGGGATGCTCATCGACGATCTGCCGGTACACCTCCGGATCATGCTGGCCGCTGTCGCCGATCAGGATGACGGGAAGGTCGTCGTAGAGGTCCAGCATGTGGCGGATCAGCGCCTGCTTGTGGTCCTCCGCCCGGCGGGGAAAGGGTCGGCGCCAGGACAGTCCCCATTCCCGCAGGAACAGGATCGGGCCGACCGGCACGCCGTGCATGTGGAAGAACTCGTCCAGGACGTCATAGAGCCCCCAGGGTGCCCGCGAGACGTAGAGCATCGGGTTGCGCTCGTCCCCCGTGGCGCCGCCGTGCAGCGCGCGGTAGAGCGGGGCGACTCCGGGAAAGGCGGTGCGGCTGCCGGCATCCTCCACGAAGAGCCGCCAGAGCATTCCCAGCGTGTTGGCGACCCCGGTGTGCACGATGGTGTCGTCGATGTCGCTGATCACCACGAAGCGGGCTTGGTCGGGCGGGATGTAGACGGCGCCGCGGGCGTTCACCGGCGGCTCCGTCTCCAGCCGGATGTGCAGCGCGTGCCAGTCGCGGTCGGAGGGGGGAGGGGCACGCAGGGGAACCCGAAGCCGGAAATAGCCGTCGCGGTCGGTGACGACCGACTGCTCGGTCCCGCACAGCCGCGCCGTCACGCGGGCCCCGGCGATGGACCGGCGGGCGATCCGCCGGGCGATGTCGCGGAGATGGCGGGCGATGCGTTCCCGCCGGGGGTCGGGATGGGGGATCGACTGGCGGAACACGCGCCCGATCACGAAGGCCTCCCGCCGCGAGCCGTAGCCGCGGTAGGGCTGGATCACGATGCCATCCCGGCCTTGAGCGGTGCGCACGGGGCGAGCGACCAGATCGAGCACACCGGCCACCGCCCGGATCCATGTTCCCAACCCACGCCTCACACCCATGCCCGCCGCTCCTGCCACACGAACGCCACGCCGCCTGCGTACGAGCGATCCGAAAGCACAACGCCGAACACGTCACGACGGGTCCACATCGCGTAGGCGCTTGGACCTGACATAGGCACAGAAGCCGGCTGGAAAGATGGAAATTGCATCTTTATTGTTTCAAATATTACGTACTGAGACGCCGCGTCCTCACGACCGCAGCCATCCGGGGGAGCCTTTGAACGCTGGTCACCGCATGGACGAGCCGTCACGACCATGGTCCGGCGCGGTCGCCCTTCTGATCGAAGAGGATTCCCTGGTCCGGGCGGCCATGTGGCTCGTCCTGACGAGCTGGGGGGTGCGCGTCCTCGACGTGCCCAGCCTTCTGGTGGCGGAGCGGGCGGTCGCCGAAGCCGGGATCGTTCCCACCGTGGTCATGACGGCGCTCAACGTTGGCGGCTCAGCCGATGGCGGCGATGTCTTCGATCTGCTGCCGCCGATCCTGGATCGCATCGGCTTCGCGGGGCCCGTGGTGGTAACCACCGGCGACACCAGCCCGGAACGGAGCGGACGCATCGCCGCACTCGGCTGGACGCGTCTCGTCAAACCCTTCCGGCCGAACGAGTTGCGGGCCGTGTTGGCGGAGTGCCTGCCGGCTGCCCGTGGGAGATGATCCCAGGCCCCATCCGTCCGGCCATCGTCAGTCCGCCAGATGGCCGAGCGGCAGGGCGGTGTTGTAACGCACCTGCTTCAGGGCGAAGCTGGATTTGATGCTCGCCACCCCGGGCACCCGCGTCAAATGGTCCTTCAGGAAGCGCTCGTAGGCGGCGAGGTCGGGCACCACGACGCGCAGCAGGTAATCCGCCTCTCCGGTCATCAGGTAGCACTCCAGCACCTCCGGCCAGCGCACGACCGCCGCCTCGAAAGCGTCCAGCCGCTCCTCCACCTGCCGTTCCAGCGTCACGCTGACAAAGACGCTGACGGACAGGTCGACCGCCGCCGGATCGACCAGCGCCACATAGTTGCGGATGACGCCTGTCTCCTCCAACGCCTTGACCCGCCGCAGGCAGGGCGAGGGCGACAGCCCGACGCGCTGCGACAGGTCGCTGTTGGCCATCCGCCCGTCCTGCTGGAGCTGCGCCAGGATGTTGCGGTCGATGCGGTCGAGGGCGAGTCTTGGCATTCAATGCCATCCTGTGCGTGATTTTGGCAGATCATACCAATTCCGGGCGCTTTCGCGATGGTCTTCGCAAACACCTGCCGGGCCACCGGTGTTAGGATGGATTGTTCGTTCCTGAAACCATAGGCCTGAAACGATAGGACGGTTCGCATGAGCACCGGCACCCCCCATCCCCTGCCCGCCCCCATCGCTCCCGAAGCGCTGGCCTGCCTGCGGGAGCTCGAGCGGAAGGTGCTCTGGCTGGCGTCCTGGACCATCCACAACGCCAACCACGTAAGGCCCAACCACGACGGGCTGAAGGTCGGCGGGCATCAAGCCTCGTCCGCCTCCATGGCGACGATCATGACGGCGCTCTATTTCGCGACGCTGCGCCCGCAGGACCGGGTGGCGGTGAAGCCGCACGCCGGCCCGGTGTTCCACGCCATCCAGTATCTGCTGGGCAACCAGACGCGCGAGAAGCTGGAAGCCTTTCGCGGCTTCAAGGGCGCGCAGTCCTACCCCTCGCGCACCAAGGACGTGGACGATGTGGACTTCTCCACCGGCTCGGTCGGGCTGGGGGTGGCGCAGACGCTGTTCGCCTCGCTGGTGCAGGATTACGTGCGCGCCCATGGCTGGGGCCAACAGCTCCCCGAAGGGCGCATGGTGGCGCTGGTCGGCGACGCCGAAATGGACGAGGGCAACATCTTCGAGGCACTGCTGGAGGGTTGGAAGCACGGGCTGCGCAACACCTGGTGGATCGTCGACTACAACCGCCAGAGCCTGGACGCGGTGATCCGCGAGGGGCTGTGGGAGCGGCTGGAGGGGATGTTCCGCAACTTCGGCTGGGACGTGGTCATCCTCAAGCACGGGGAGCTGATGAAGGCCGCCTTCCGGGAGCCGGGGGGCGAGGCGCTGCGCGACTGGATCGACCGCTGCCCCAACCAGCTCTATTCCGCCCTCACCTTCCAGGGCGGGGCCGCCTGGCGCAAGCGGCTGCTGGACGACCTAGGCGACCAGGGGCCGGTCACGCGGCTGATCGAGTCCCGCAGCGACGAGGAGCTGGCGCGGCTGATGGGCAACCTGGGCGGCCACGACCTGCCGTCGCTGCTGGCGGCTTTCGAGGAGGCAGGCCGGCACGACCGCCCCGTCTGCTTCATCGCCTACACGGTGAAGGGCTTCGGGCTGCCGCTGGCCGGGCACAAGGACAACCATTCCGGCCTGCTGACGCCGGCGCAGATGGACGCCTTCCGCACCGCGCAGGGTGTCCGCACCGGTCACGAGTGGGACCCGTTCGAAGGGCTCGCCCTGCCGGAAGCCGCGCTGCGCGGCTTCCTGGAACGCGTGCCCTTCGCCGCCAAGGGCCGCCGCCGCTACACGGCCCCGGCGGTGCCGGTCCCGGACACGCTGGCGGTGCCGGCGCAGAAGGCGCTGTCGACACAGGCCGGCTTCGGCCTGATCCTCAACGAGATCGGGCGGGACAAGAGCGCTCTGGCCGAGCGGATCGTCACCACCGCCCCCGACGTGACCGTCTCCACCAACCTCGGCGCCTGGGTCAACCGGCGCGGGCTGTTCGCCAAGCAGGTGGTCGCCGACCTGTTCAAGAGCGAGCGCATCCCGTCCACCTACAGTTGGGAGTTCTCGCCCAAGGGCCAGCACTTCGAACTCGGCATCGCCGAATCCAACCTGTTCACGCTGCTGTCGGCGCTGGGGCTGTCGCACTCGGTGTTCGGGGAACGGCTGCTGCCGGTCGGCACGCTCTACGACCCCTTCATCTACCGCGGGGCCGACGCGTTGAACTACGCCTGTTACCAGGACGCCCGCTTCCTGCTGGTCGCCACGCCGTCCGGCATCACGCTGGCGCCGGAGGGCGGGGCGCACCAGTCCATCGGCACGCCGCTGGTCGGCATGGCGCAGGACGGGCTGGCCTATTTCGAGCCGGCCTTCGTGGACGAGCTGGCGGTGGTGATGCGCTGGGCCTTCGACTACATGCAGCGCGACGGCGAGGGCGCGCCCGACGAGCGCAACTGGCTGCGCGACGAGACCGGCGGCTCGGTCTATCTGCGCCTGTCCTCCCGCACGCTGGAGCAGCCGGCCCGGACCATGACCGACGAGTTGCGGCGCGACGTGATCGACGGCGCCTACTGGATGAGGCGGCCGGGGCCGAACGCGCAGGTGGTGGTGGTCTACACCGGCGCGTTGGCGCCGGAAGCCATCGAGGCGGTCGGGCTGCTGGGCGAGGACCGGCGCGACGTCGGGCTGCTCGCCGTCACTTCCGCCGACCGGCTCCAGGCCGGCTGGAGTGCGGCGCAGCGGGCGCGCGAGCGGGGGCTGGTGCACGCCATGAGCCACATCGAACGGCTGCTGGCCGGGGTGCCGCCGCATTGCGCGCTGGTGACGGTGCTGGACGGCCACCCGGCGACGCTGGGCTGGCTGGGCTCCGTCCACGGCCACCGCACCCGCGCGCTGGGGGTGGAGCATTTCGGCCAGACCGGCAGCCTCGCCGACCTGTACCGCCACCACGGCATCGACGCCCAATCCATCGCCCGCGCGGCGCAAGCGGCCTCACCGGGGCGGCCGGTGAGGCACCTGCGGGCGGCGGGGTGAGGCCGGTTCCCCTTACGCCCCGTACTCCGTCGGCCGCACGCCGCGGGGGCGGGCGAAGGGGGAGAGGTCGCGTTTCAGGAAGCGGCCGTGGCCGGGGGTGCCGACCACCTCGCCCTTGTGGACGACCTTGGTGCCGCGCACCAGCACCGTCTCCGGCCAGCCGATGACCTCGAAGCCTTCGTAGGGGGTGTAGTCGGCACCGTGGTGCATGATGTCCTGGGTGATGGTGACCTTGCGGTCGGGGTCCCAGATCACGAGGTCGGCGTCGGCGCCCACCGCGATGCTGCCCTTGCGCGGCGCCAGCCCGTAAAGGCGTGCGTGGTTGGTGGCGGTCATCGCCACGAACTCCTGCAGGGTGATGCGGCCCTTGCCCACCCCTTCGGAGAACAGGATGGGCATCCGCACCTCCACACCCGGAATGCCGTTCGGCACCCACTTGAAGGCGGTGCGCTCGCCATGCCGCTTCTTGCCGGCCGGCGTGTCGAAGCGGAACGGGCAGTGGTCGGAGGAGAAGACCTGGAAGACGCCGGTCTGCAAGCCGTTCCAGCACGCCTTCTGGCTTTCCAGATCGCGCGGCGGAGGGCTGCACACGTATTTCGCGCCCTCCATGTTCAGGCCCTTCAGGTCGTCGGCCGTCAGCGTCAGATACTGGGTGCAGGTCTCGCCATAGACCTTCAGGCCGCGGCTCTGCGCCCAGCGGATCTGCTCGATGGCGTCGGCGGAGGAGACGTGGACGATCATGATCGGCACATCGACGATCTCCGCGAAGGAGATGGCGCGGTGCGTCGCCTCACGCTCCACCGGAATGGGCCGAGATTCGGCGTGGTAGTAGGGGTCGGTGCGGCCGGCGCGCTCCAGCCGCTCGGTCAGGAACTTGATGGCGTCGTAGCCTTCGGCGTGGACCATCACCAGCGCGCCCTCGTTGCGCGCCACGTCGAAGGTCTCCAAGAGCTCGCGGTCGTTCAGCTTCAGGTCGTCGTAGGTCATGAAGACCTTGAACGAGGTGTAGCCGTCCTGCACCAGCGCCGGCAGCTCCTGCCCCAGCACGCTCTCGCTGGGGTCGGAGACGATGAGGTGGAAGCCGTAGTCGATCAGGCACTTGCCCTCGGCCTTGGCGTGGTAGTCCTGGACCGCCGCGCGCAGCGAGCCGCCCTTCACCTGCAACGCGAAGGGAATCACCGTGGTGTTGCCGCCGAAAGCCGCCGACACCGTGCCCGACCGGAAGTCGTCGGCCATGACGGTGTCGTCGCCGCTGTACTGGTCGATGTGGACGTGGCTGTCGATGCCGCCCGGCATCACCAGCCGCCCGCCGGCGTCCAGCGTCGGCGCGCCGGGGTCGAGCCGCTCGGCCAGCGCCACGATGCGCCCGTCCCTGATCCCGACCTCGCACTTGGTCGTGTCGGAGGCGGTCACCACCGTGCCGTTGCGGATCACCAGATCGAAATCAGCCATGGTCTGTCCTGGTCCTCTCTGCCCGGATGTGCATACGCTCTGTATACGTCAAAGCCCGCGCCGCCGTCAGCGGCCGCCTTCAACGACCTGTGGGGTTGCGGCCGCTGAGGATCGCCATCGCCTCGTCCTGAAGGTTGCGCAGGTGGCGCAGCATCAGCCGCCGCGCCTCCTTCGCGTTGCCGGCCGCGAAGGCGTCGAGGATCGCCAGATGCTCCTCCCCGTCCGCCTTGACGCGGCGGAAGGGGCTCGACACCTCGAACAGCCGGGAGTTGATGCGCACCTGCGTGATCAGCCGCGCCAACACGGCGTTGCCGCTGTGGTCGGCGAACAGCATGTGCAGCCGGTCGTCCAGCGCCCAATGCCGGCTCTCCTGCTCCTGCGCCACCATCATGCGGGCGATGTCGGCGCGCAGGCTGTCGATGACGGCGGTCTCGACGCGGCCGTCGGCCAGGGTGATCGCCTCCCCCTCCAGCAGCTCGCGCACCTTCATGCTCTGGAAGAACTCGGTGGCATCGACCTTGCGGACGACGTAGGAGCGGGTGCCGCTGCGCTGGAGCAGCCCTTCCCCGGCCAGCCGGCCGAGCGCCTCGCGCATCGGCGTGCGCGAGATCTGGAGCTCATCGGCCAGCCGCCCTTCGACCACCACAGCCCCGCCGGGCAGGCGCCGGTGCAGGATCATGTCGTACAGCCGGTCGTAGGCCAGCGCCGACAGGTTGCGGTCGCGGACGGGATCGCCGGCATCGTCGGTGGTTGGGGGGAAGCCGCCGTCGTTGTTCACAGCAGTCCGGCGGTGATGAGTGCGGAACGGAGCATGGCGACCTCATGGTCGGGCAGCGGCCCGATGGGGGGACGCATCACGTCATGACGCAACTTTCCAACCATCTTCAAGCAGCATTTCAACCGCGCCGTGGCAAGCCCGCCGGGTGCGGTGCCATAGATGGCGCGGGCCAGCGGCTGGATGACCGCGTGATGGCCGCGCGCCCGCTCCAGATCGCCGGCCAGGACCGCCCGCTCCAGCCCGACGATGGCGTCGGGCACCAGCACGGCGAGGCTGACGAGACTGCCCTCGCTGCCCACCACGAAGCAGGTCAGCAGATGCTCGTCGCCCGACGCCATGACCGAGACCTGCGGCGCCACCGCCTTGACCAGCCGCCGGTTCGCCTCGTAGGCCGCGGCCTCCCAGCTCCCCTCCTTGATGCCGACGACGCCGGGGATTCGCACCAGACGGGCGAGCGCATCGTGGGTGTAGGCCATGGTGCCGGCGCGCACGCCGGCCTGATAGAGCATCAGCGGGCCGGGAGCGGCCTCGGCGATCATGCGGTGGTGGGTCACCGCCATGTCGGCGTCCTGCGACAGCGCCCAGGAGAAGGGGGGGAACACCATCAGGGCGTCGGCCCCGGCGTCGCGGGCGTCCGCGGCGTGGCGCTGCGCCTCCAGGCTGCCTTCGGCGTTGAGGCCGCTGACGATCACGGCACGGTCGCCGATGGTGGCGTGCGCGATCTCGACGACGCGGCGCTTCTCTTCCCGGCTCAGCATGAAATTCTCGCCGGCGTGGCCGTTGATCAGCACGCCGCGCATGCCGGGGGTCGCCATGGCGTCCAGAAGATGTGCGGCCAGCGCGTCCTCGTCGATGGCGAAGTCCGGGCGCATCGGGCAGACGGTGGCGACATAGACGCCGTCGAACGGGGCGTTGGTGTCGGGGATCATGGTGGCCTCGCGCGCGGGGTCAGGTGAGGGCGGGAGCCGCCTGCGGCTCCAGCAGGCGGGACGGGTCGAAGAGGGGGCGCTCCGGCTCCCGCCCCAGGATCAGGTCGGCCAGCAGCCGGCCCATGTAGGGGCCGCTGGTATAGCCGGAATGGACGCTGCCGATGACGAAAGCGTCCGGCACGCCGGGCACAGCACCGATCATCGGCATGGCGTCGGCCGTTTCCGCCTCCAGCCCCAGCCAGATGCGGGCGACGCGCGTCTCTGCCAGCGCCGGAATCACCCAGCGGGCGAGGCGGGTGTTGCCGATCAGGTTTTCCGGGATGGTCTGCACGCCGCCGCGCCTGGGATCGCCGATGCCCTGCCAGCCGCCGCCGATCAGCACCGTGCCGTTGGCGAACTGCTTCAGCGACAACAGCCCGTTGGCGACGCTCAGCACGGTGCGCATCACCGGCCGCAGCCGTTCGGTGACGACAAGCTGGTTGATCAGGCACTTGACCGGGATGCGCAGGCCGAGCCAGCCCAGCATCTCCTCCAGCCACACGCCGCCGGCCAGCACCAGCCGCCGGGCGCGCACCGGTTCCGCCCCAGCGACGCGCAGGGTGAAACCGCCGTCGCCGCTGTCCACCGCGGTCACCGTCGCCCCCTCGCGGACCACGGCCCCGGCCTCGACCAGCGCCTCGCGGTAGGCACGGCCGGTGAGGTAGGAACTGGCGAAGCCGTCAATGGGACAATAGGCGGCGAGCCGCACCTGATCGGACAGGCCCGGCTCCACTGCGCGGGCGCGGGCCGCGGGCACGATCTCGATGGGGGCGCCGTACTCACGCCTTGCGGCGGCGCGGGCGTGAAGCATCTCCTCCTCCGCCGGGGTGAAGGCCAGCGACAGCCCTTCGGTGGACACCGCGGCCACACCGCGGCCGAGCCATTGGTCCGCACTCAGCCACAACTCGTGGCCGCGCACCGCGTAGGGGATCAGGGAGGCGCGGGTCATGTGCAGCGTCAGCGTGCCGGCGTTGACGCCCGACGCCTCCCGGCACAAGGGGCCGCGGTCGAGGATGACGGTGCGCAGGCCGCCGCGCGCCAGCATCAGCGCCGTGGTGGCGCCCATCACGCCGCCGCCGACGACGGCCACATCGAACATCGGAGAGCTCATGGCAACGCGCTCACAGCGGGGCCGCCTTCGGCAGGGGGATGTCGGCGTAGGTGAAATCGCCGGTCAGCAGATCCATCGGCACCGGGCGCAGCGGCGCGCGGCCGGTCCACAGGCCGGCGGCCTCGCGGCCGCCGACCGCTTCGGCGACCAGGGAGGCCGCCGTCTCGCCGCACATCCGGCCCTGGCAGGGCCCCATGCCGCAGCGGGTCCAGGCCTTGAGCTGGTTGACGTCGCGGGCACCGGCCGCCACCGCCCCATCGATCTCGGCACGGGTCACGTCCTCGCAGCGGCAGACCACGGTGTCGGGAGTGACCGACGCGGCGTGTGCCGGCCGCAACGCCATCAGCCGCGCCATCGCCCGGCCGAAGCGCTGCGCCGCCGCCAGCCGCTTGCGGACGGGCGCCGCCGCGGCGTCATGCGCGTCCGCGTTGAGCCGCCCGAGGTCGCGCGCCACGGCAAGCCCGGCGAGCTGCCCCTGGAGATGCGCCGCCGCCGCCCCGGAGATGCCGGCGCCGTCGCCGGCCACATAGAGGCCGGGCAGCGAGGTGCGGAAGTCCGCGTCGTGCTCCGCCACCCAGCCGCCGAGTGCGGCGTCGAAGCGGTGGCGGGCGCGCAGCAGCCGGGTGATCTCGGTGCCCGGCGTCAGGCCGTGACCGACCGCCACGCAGTCCGTCTCGATGACCGGCCCGACGCCGTCCGGCAACGGCCGACGCTCCGCATCCACCCGGCAGGGGGTCACGGCAAGGCCGTCGGCGGTCTCCCGCACCCCGGCGATGCCGGTGCGGAAATGGATGGGCACGCCGGCGGCGCGCAGCCGCGCCACCCAGCCCATGCCGCGAATTGCCAGATCCGGCCGGGACACCAGCGCCGGCAGCGCCGCCAGCCAGTCGCCGGGACCGGACAGGTCGAGCACCGCCGCCGGCTTGCCGCCGCCGTCCAGCACCGCGACCGCGACCGCCGCCAGCAGCGGCCCGCAGCCGGCGATCACCGGCCGCCGGCCCGGCAGCATCTGTTGCGACTTCAGCAGGATGGTCGCGGCGGCCAGCCCGATCACGCCGGGCAGCGTCCAGCCGGGGAAAGGCACGACCCGCTCGGTGGTGCCGGTTGCGGCGACCACCGCCGGGGCGGTCCAATGCACCGGCCCGCCCTGCCCCACCGCATCGACGCGGTAGCCGGGGCTGACCTGCCACACGGAATGGCGGAAGGCGACGGTGGCCCCGCTGGCGAGCAGGCTCTGCCGCTGGGCCGCCCCTTCCTTCTTGTCGGGGTTGGCCGGGGCGTCGGCGCGGGACGCGAAATCCTGCGAGGTGGCGCGGTACACCTGCCCGCCGGTGGTCTCGTTCTCATCGACGACCAGCACCGACAGGCCGTGGGCGCGGGCGGTCACCGCGGCGCCGACGCCGGCCGGACCGGCGCCCAGCACGATCAGATCATAGGCCCCGCTCACCACGGCACCCCCGTCGTCACCGCCAGCCCGTCGCTCACCGGCGTCTGGCAGGCCGGCACGCGCCGGCCGGCAACGATCACCACGCATTCCTGGCAGGCGCCCATCAGGCAGAACATGCCCCGCGCCGCACCGGCCCGCGGGCTTTCGCGCAGGCGTCGCCGGCCGGCCGCGAACAGTGCCGCGGCGACGCTCTCGCCGGGATGCGCGGACACGGGCGTTCCGTCCACTGTGATGGTGACGGTCCCCGGCCGGTCGACGGTGTGGCCGATGCGCAGGCTCATGATCCCCCGGTTTTCCCTGGTCTCCGCCCCGCCTGCGGCAGCCTTGTCGCGCCGGGGCTCATTCCTTCCGTTGACAAGCTAGCAAACGAATGCTCCCATGTGTACAAGAATCGTATACGGTGCGTATACGGTCGGCCGCCGGCAGAGCGGCCACGGGCGAGGTTCACCAGGTCGTCATCGGCCAGTTCACATCGGGAGGTTCATCGTGCTGAAATCCATCCTGCGCAGCGCGGCCGTGGCGGCGGTCGCCGCCGTCGCCTGTCTTGCGTCCGTCAATGCCAACGCGCGCTCGCTGGACGAGATCCTGTCGTCCAAGAAGCTGATCGTCGGCGTGAACCCCACGCTGCCGCCGCTGGGCCTGTTCAACGACAAGAACCAGATCGACGGATTCGACGTCGAGGTGTCGAAGCGGCTGGCCGACATGCTGGGCGTCGAGCTTCAGGTCGTGCAGGTCGGCTCCCCCGACCGCATCCCGTTCGTGCAGAGCGGCAAGATCGACATGGTCCTGGGCGCCATGACCCGGAACCCGGATCGCGCCAAGGTCATCGACTTCACCGTGCCGGTTCATTCCGAGGTGTTCGGCGTGCTCACCACCAAGGCCAAGCCCTACACCGACTGGAAGGAGCTGAACGACGAGTCGGTGAAGCTGGTGCAGGTGCGCGGCACCACGCCGCTGAAGTTCATCGCCGACAACCTGCCGAAGGCGCAGGTGCTCCAGCTCGACAACTACCCCGACGCCGTCCGCGCCATCGCCCAGGGCCGCGGCGACGCGATGGTCGATGTCATCGACTTCGTCGGCGAGCACATGAACAAGCACAAGGTCGATTGGAAGGTCGTGGAGACCCCGGTTGACGTCTATTACTGCTCGATCGGCGTGTCGAAGGGCAACGACAGCCTTCGCAACTGGCTGAATGTGGCGCTGTTCGATCTGCACCGGCGCGGTTTCATCGACACCACCTGGAAGAAGTGGTTCGGCATCGGCATGCTCTACGACGTGAAGCCCTCGCCCTACTTCTGATCCCGACGCGGCGGCAGGTGACCTGCCTGTCGCCACCCTTTTCCTGTCAGGCACGCCGGCGATGGACATCACGCTTCAATTCGGCCAGATCACGCCGCACCTTCCCTATCTGCTGGGCGGCGCGTGGCTGAGCCTGCAGATCGCCTTCCTCGCCTTCTGCGGCGGGATGGTGCTGGGGCTTCTGGGGGCGACGGCCCTGAGCTTCGGGCCGCGCTGGCTGCGCGCGCTGGTCGGCGTCTATGTGGGGTTCTTCATGAACACCCCGCAGCTCGTGCAGATCTACTTCATCTTCTTCGCCCTGCCCGACGCCGGGCTGCTGATGGAGCCCTACGAGGCGGTGCTGCTCGGCATGACGCTGAACGCCGGCGCCTACCTCGCCGAGATCCAGCGGGCGGGCTTCACCTCGATCCACCGGACGGAGCTGGAGGCGGCGCAGACGATTGGCTTCTCGCTGATGCAGTCCGTGCGGTACGTGATCCTGCCGCACATCATGAAGGTGCTGTTCCCGCCGCTGTCCAACCATTACATCCTGATGACGCTCGGCACCTCCATGGCCGCCATCTTCGGGGTGGAGGAGCTGACGGGCCGGGCGCTCAACCTGAATTCCCAGACCTTCCGGTCGATCGAGGTGTTCTCGATCACCGCCGGCCTCTACATCGCCATCACCTTCGTCGCCACCACCCTGCTGGCGCTGGTCGGACGCGGCTTTTTCCGCGCGCGCATGAGGATCCTCTGATGCTCGAACGGATCATCGAGGAGGCACCGGCCTTCTTCGGCTATTACAACGTCGTTTTCCTGCTGGAAGCGCTGCTCGCGACCTTTCTCCTGTCGGTGATCGGCTGCTTGGTCGGTTTCCTGGCCGGCTTCGCCATGGCGGCGGTGCGCCGCAGCGGCGGGCGGGCGCTGGCCCCGGCGCGCTGGCTCATCCTCGTCTATGTGGAGATCTTCCGGCGCATCCCCTTCCTGGTGACGCTGCTGCTCTGCTTCTTCCTGTTCGAGGTGTTGAAGCTCGGCCTGACCACCTTCCAGGTGGCGGTGGTCGCGGTCTGCCTGATCGCCAGCGCCTACATCGCGGAGATCGTGCGCGGCGGGCTGGACAGCGTGCACCACAACCAGTGGGACGCTGCCGCCACGCTGAACTTCAGCTATTGGGAGACGCTGCGCTGGGTGGTGGTGCCGCAGGCGTGGCGCGTGATCCTGCCGCCGGTCTTCAGCTTCTTCGTGCTGTTCATCAAGGACACCTCGCTGGCCAGCCAGATCGGCGTGGTGGAGCTGACCTACGCCGGCAAGGTCCTGAACAACAAGGGCTTTTCCGCTGCGCTGGTGTTCGGGTCGATCCTGATCCTGTATTTCGCCCTGTCCTGGCCGCTGGCGCGCGCCGGGTCCTGGATGGAGAAGAAGCTTGCGCCATCTCGACATCGTTGACCTGCGGGCCGATTACGGCAGCCACACGGTCCTGGAGCGCATCAACCTGGAGGTCGGCAAGGGCGAGATCGTCAGCCTGATCGGCCCCTCCGGCTCCGGCAAGAGCACGCTGCTGCGCGTCATCCTCGGCCTTCTGCCACCCATCGCCGGCGAGGTGCGCATCGGCGGCCAGACCATCGATTACCGGAACAAGCGCGACGTGAAGGCGATCCGCTCGCGCGTGGCGGTGGTGTTCCAGCAGTACAACCTGTTCCAGAACATGGACGTGCTGCGCAACGTCACCATAGCACCGGTGAAGGTGAAGGGCCGCCCGCGCGCCGAGGTGGAGGAGGAGGCCAAGGTCCTCCTCGCCAAGGTCGGGCTGGGCGACAAGCTGAAATCCTACCCGGACCAGCTCAGCGGCGGCCAGCAGCAGCGCGTCGCCATCGCCCGTG
>OFDN01000973.1_pt1 | contig 20847 bp, 19 predicted proteins | sample 1520971 | NCBI WGS metagenome assembly OFDN01 (sample SAMEA94257418, study PRJEB24077) | hot springs metagenome | biome: Aquatic biome; feature: Geographical feature; material: Water | place: India | collected 2012-06-12 | depth 5 m
ATTACCCATGCTTATTTGGGGTTGCAGTATCCCATTATTTTCCCATTGAGTCTGGCATCGCATTGGGGGCATTATTCATTGGATGGGGAGAGTCATCATGGGTTTAGACAGTCTGCCTTATTGGCTTTTTCCAAAAAGGAAAAAATACACCTGAGAATCAGCTTCGATCATGTTTTTCAGGACCATGAATTGAGGGAAGGTGACTGGGGTTATTGGAGTTCCGGACTTGTAGTCAGGCTTTTTTGAGTGGGCAAACGGGTCCTTTCAGGCTATGCAGAATCATCTTTCCTTCCTACCTTTGCGGCCCATGAGTCAGAAGCGTAGCGTTGCATTTCATACCTTAGGTTGTAAACTGAATTTTTCAGAAACTTCTACCCTTTCCCGTATGTTGGAACAGGAAGGTTTTGAGAAAAAAGAGTTTGATGATCTGGCAGACGTGTACGTGATCAATACCTGCTCTGTAACCGATAACGCGGATAAAGAATGTCGCCAATTGGTAAGACGCATACAACGTCGCAATCCGGAAAGCTTTGTGGTGATCACGGGTTGTTATGCACAATTAAAACCCAAAGAAATTGCTGAGATACCGGGTGTAGATCTAGTATTGGGTGCTGCAGAGAAATTCAATATTGCTTCGCACATCAGTGAATTGGCCAAAGGTGATCCTACCCGTATCTGCAGCTGTGATATTGAAGAAGTCAGTGGATTCAATGCTTCTTTTTCACAAAACGACAGAACACGTACTTTTTTGAAAGTACAAGACGGCTGCGATTACAATTGTTCTTTTTGTACCATTCCCATGGCGAGGGGTAAAAGCAGAAGTGACAGCATTGAAAACGTCGTTAAACAAGCGGAACTATTGGCGGGTAATGGCGTGAAAGAAATTGTATTAACCGGTGTGAACCTTGGCGACTTTGGCAAAGGCCCGGACGGTGGCAGACATGCAGAAGATTTTTATTCGCTGATTCAAGCTTTGGACAAAGTGCAAGGCATTGAACGCTATCGCATATCCTCTATTGAACCCAACTTGCTGACCAATGATATCATTGCCTTTGTAGCGAACAGTGATAAGTTCATGCCCCATTTTCATATCCCTTTACAAAGCGGCAGTAATGAGATTCTAGGACTGATGCGCAGAAGATACAAACGCGAACTCTATGCAGAACGTGTGGCACTGATCAAAAAGCTAATGCCACATTGTGCGATTGGTGTGGATGTGATCGTTGGCTTCCCCGGCGAAACCGATACCCATTTTCAAGAAACTTTTGATTTTCTACATTCATTGGACGTTTCCTATTTGCATGTATTCACCTACTCAGAAAGAGACAATACCAAAGCATTGGAAATAAAACCTGTAATACCTATTCACATAAGAAACGAACGCAACAAAACACTGCGTAATCTTTCTTATATGAAAATGCAATACTTCACAGAACAGCACCACGGACAAACCCGTAAGGTTTTATTTGAGGCATTTGAGAAGAATGGAATGATGGAAGGGTATACTGATAATTATATTCGTATTTCAACTCCGTATAGAAAAGAGTGGGCGAATCGAATAGTGGATTGGCGTGTTTGAATGTTAAGTAATTAGTCTTTTTCTATAAACATTTTGTTTTTTTAAAAACTTTCTGTTTATATTGTATTGGATGATGCCCACCCCCTTGGCATCGTGTAGATTTTTACTATTTCCTGTTTTGGTTTAGAGGTTATTGAAATGTACAGCATGCTTATATGGCTGGAGCTAGTAAGGCTTGCATATTAGTTTAAAAATCACTGCCCATTGTGTATTTGCGAAACTGGTTTTATGTTGCGGCAATTTTTGTATTGGTTTGTTTTGAGGGAGTTAGGGAGATTGGTGAAATATCAATACAGGGGAAACTTTCGTAAATTTATAAGTTGGCTGCAAGGCTATTAGACACCCTAAAATTAATTTCACATAAATATGACAAGACAATTTTTATCACTATTGCTACTGTTAACAGTACATTGCTATTCGTTTGGACAAAACAAAACCCTCATTGGAATAGTTCCTTTTAAAAGTTCGTCAAACGACAACGGCTATTATTATTCAAGTAACTCGAAAAGTGAATACAAGACTGCAATTCAAGATGCAGTTTCCGATGCTTTTTTGAAGACAAAAAGATTTTCCTTAGTTGAGAGAGAAAAAATGGACCAACTAAAATCTGAAAAAACACTTCAAAAGGACGAGGATTTTATAGACGGTCAAGTAATAGAACAATCAAAATCATTAGGGGCACAATACGTTGTACTTGGTAATATTTCTAAAGCCAATCTTGAACAAAAACAAAGCTCTATTCCTTATGTTGGAACAACAACAAGCTATGTTGCAGAAATTGCATTTAGCATTAGAGTTGTTGATGTTTCTACTGGTGAAATTATTGCATCTAACAGCTTTAGTAAAAGTATAAAAGGTAAAAATGCTTTTGAAGATGCTTTAAAAGACATCAAACCTCAAATCGAAACATTTATAAAAGACAATTTTAAAATTGTAGCGTCAATTGCTTCCATTGAAGAAAAAAATAGCAACGGCGATGCTACTAAAGTTTTAATATCAGGCGGTAGCTCTACTGGCGTTACCGTAAAAAATCTATTTAAAGTTTATGAAGTTTCCGAGTTGGTTGTTGACGGGAAAAAACTCACACGAAAGAAAACTATTGGCAAAATCGTAGTCGCAAGCGTTGAAGATGAAAACTTTTCAATCTGTACAGTTACAGAAGGAGGAGCAGACATTACAAAAAAAATGGATGCTGGTGCAAAAATTAAATGTGAACTAATAAACGAATAAGAATATGCAAAAATTACTAACTGCTCTGTTTTCAATATTGGTTTCATCAATATGTTTTGCTCAAACATCTTTGACCCAACCCAAAATAATGGTAATTCCATTTACAAAAGACGGAGAAGACATAAGAACAGTATTGGACAATGACGTAAACAGAAGAATAGCAATTGCCAAAGTGAAAGAAGGTTTTGACAATAAAGGATATACAACTGTTGACTTTGTTGGCAAACTAAAAGCTGCAAGGGATAATCAGGTTTTTACATCCGATAACCAAACAGATATAAAATCAAAGATTATTGAAATGTCGGGCTGTGATATTTATGTAGTCACAGAAGTTGATAGCAAAAAAGATAATTCTGGCTCAAGTGTAAATGTAATCTTATCATCTTACGAAGTTTCAACAGGCAATTCACTTTCAAACAAGGTGGGTAGTTCAGGGAAATTTTTTACAGATGACATTGGGAAACTCACATCTAAAGCTGTAGAGAAATGCATTGACGATTTTACTCAAACAATGGTAACAAAGTTTACAGAAATTGAAAAAAATGGACAATCAGTTTTAGTTGATATTTCTTTCGGAGAAGCTTCCTCTGTAAATATGACTTCAGAGATTGGAAACGATAAATTAGCATTGTCGGACATCTTAGAAAATTGGTTTTCAAAAAATACGGTAAACAATAATTATCACATTCAAGGAACAACAAATTTGAAAATGATATTTGATGATGTTAAAATTCCACTAAGGGACAAAAACAACAACAGATACACAAGCAATAAATATGCTTTAGAATTTTTCAACTTTCTCAAATCACTTGGATTGCAACCGAGCAGAAAAATCAAAGGAAACAGCATTTACATAACAATCAACTAACAAAATACTATGAAAATATTTATTAAAACTGGGCTGCTTGTCTTATTCTGCTTATGCATAAATACAATCAATGCTCAATCGCAAAATACAACACTTACTTTGGGTGTAGTTATGCCCGAAGTATCAAACGAACTTAGCCAAGAACAAATTGGAAAACTAACATCAAAAATTACGCAGATTATAAACAACTCAAATGAAGTAACTGTTGGCTATACAAACGATATTGTTGTTTACCCAATAATTTCAATTGATGAAACAAATGTTGTAGAAGGTGGACTGCAAAATATTACAGTAACAACAATAGAATTTTCTCTATTCATTAAACAAGTAAGCACCAATCTCATTTACAATTCAATTTCAAAAAAAATCAAAGGCAGTGGCAACAACAAATCCCAAGCTATAACAAATGCTTTCAGTCAAATAAAACCATCAGAAGAGTTTTACAGACAATTCATAGTAACAAGTAAATCTAAAATATTAAAATATTATACTGACAATTGTAAAACAATTATTAAAGCTGCTGACAATTTATCTGCAAAGCAGGAGTACGAGCAATCAATTAGCCTTTTACAATCAATCCCAATTGCATCTACTGATTGCTATGATGAAGCTCAAAAGAAATCTGTTGAAGTTTACAAAAAATATCAATCGGTATTATGCTCAAAAAACATTACAAAAGCTAAGGCTGCTATTGCAATTAATGACTATGAGACTGCACTGGAAGCCGTTAATGTGATAGACCCAACCTCAACTTGTTACTCCGAAGTGCAAAAACTTATTTCTCAAATATCTTCAAAAGTTAACAAGAAAGAGGAGCAAGAGTTGGACTTAGAGAAAAGACGAATTAACGCTATCAAAGAAATTGGGAAAGCATATTATTCAAATACAATCAGAGTTGTCAGATATAATGTTCTTGCAAACTGACAGAGAAGCCCGTGCAGCCAACATTGGTATTGCCAATAGTGGGGCTTGACATTGGAACAATCAGCTGAGAGTTAACTTTTGGAAAGTTCCGAAACACCGAGGGAGTCCTTTGGACTTTCCAAAAGTTTCGCATAGAGTTAATCATACCATTTGTTTTTCCGACCAATAGGTTTGGTGTGTGCGTTCGCCGCCTTCTTAATAAAAAACAGTTGCGCAGAACGTTAAAAAATAGCCCCTTTAGAAAAGAATACGACAGTGTTCGCTCAAGTACTTAATAAACCCTCCAAAAGTTGTTGCACAATAACCAATGGGGATTCAACTTCTTTCGGTACCTGAGTGATATCATCTTCAATACATCTATGTGTTTTCTTTGAGTCTTGTTCTCCTTTTACAAGGTATGGACTATCGTTACCCTTTACCTTATGTACAGATACCCTTCCGTAGTGTAGAAGAGCTCTCGAATGAGCCGTGGACGATAGTCAAATGAACATCGAATGAATAACGGACCTATAACGGACTTGTAACGCACTTATAACGGAGGGAAAGCGCAGCAGTACTGATACTTTAAATAAATTTAATATATTTTATTCAAACTGATATTATGACCCGTCAAAACAACTTTTACAATTAAGCGGAAGTGTTGGAGAAATGGTTCATTACGAACGCAGTGATCAATTTTTCACTTTCCAAAAGTTTCATATTCCTACTCACTACTGACTATTCACTATAATGGAGATAAATATTCCGCAGGAAACTCCACCACCATCACCTGTCCCAAACTCTCCAACTTTACATAGACTTTTTTCTTACCCCCTCTGATCACAGTTCCTTCATTTCCCATGAATACACCATGATTGACTATGATTTTCATTTCAGCTTGATAACCCTCTTCACTTAAAATAGCCAGACTGGCATCTTTTTCGGCAAGATACTTTTTGATGGTCATCACTTCTTCATCTTTGATCACAGCCGGTTTGCCGAGATAATAGACGAAGTTCAACACCCCATCTGTCATTAACACTTTGGTGCGTTCAGAAGGGTCTATATGTACAAAGACGTAGGATTTAAACAGTGGATCTTCGATGATTTTTTTGCGGTCGCTCCACTGACGCTCTACTTTCTGCAAAGGACACCAACTCTCAATTCCTTTGCGCACCAATAAGCTGTCAATTTTTTTCTCCCATCTGGGTTTGGTGTATAAAGCGTACCATTTTTTCTCAGGTTCCATGTGCTCACTTAGGTCTTAAAAAGAAACAGGCATCACAACTGTAACGCCTGCAAACATAGTAAAAATCATGTCTATTTCACCGCAGCAGTGGCTTTTGTAAACTCTGATGAGAGCCCGGTCAGCACTTTCACGGTTTCTCCAATATGCATATCGGTCTTTAAGGCTCTTAACCAAGCCTGATAACGCTCCCCTTTGTTTTTATCCGGATTATTGAAAAATTTATCCTGATCGCTCACAGCAGGTACTATATTCATTTCCTCTTTTAGTCTCAACAAAGTATTATTCTGCGAAACTGTTGAACGAATACGCTTTTGCAATGACTTGTATTGATCGATATTCAAACTTGCAGGTTCTTCATTCAACTTAGAGAGCCAAATCAAATTATCTTTCAACAGATTGAGTGAAGAATTCTCTTTCACTCTTTCGTTTTCAGCTTGTATCACCTGATCATGACCATAGTCTTTGTGCCAGGTTAGATAAGTGGCTTTCTCTATCTGATCCCAAGGCAATGCATGGGGCACATCTTTTTCACGAATCTTCAGGTACTCATAACTATCCGGCAATACAATATCCGGTTCAATACCTTTTAATTGAGTAGACCCTCCATTGATACGGTAAAACATTTGGAAAGTGAGTTTTACTGCACCCATATCTGTTCTTCCACTATTGAAATCTACGACCTTACCAAAAGGCACTGTTTTTTGTACTGTACCTTTTCCATAGGTAGAAGTGCTACCAATCACCACTCCTCTCCTATAATCCTGAATAGCCCCTGCGAATATCTCACTCGCCGAAGCACTCAATTCATTCACCAATACTGCCAGCGGACCATCATACAAGGTACCCGGACGCTGATCACCATATACATTCGCCTTGCCATCTCTGTCACGTACCTGAACCACAGGACCTTGGTTGATGAACAAACCCACCATTTGTATCACTTCATATAAGGAACCACCGCCATTATTACGCAGATCGATCACTAGTCCGGTGATGTTTTCTTTTTTGAGTTTAATGATCTCTTTCGCAACATCTTCAGAACAACGATTGCCGTTTTCTCTTTCATAGTCTGCATAAAACTCAGGCAACCAGATATAACCAATCTTTTCTTTGCCTTCATTCACTACAGCACTTCTGGCAAATGTTTCATCCAATACAATCTCATCTCTTTGTAAAATGATGGTTTTGATCAGTCCGTCTGATTTTTTTACAGTCAAACGAACTTCTGTTCCTTTGTTACCACGAATGAGTTTCACCACGTCTTCCGTAGCATAGCCTGCCACATCAACGGGTTCTGCCGTTCCTTGCGCTACTTTCAAGATCACATCATTAACAGATAATTCTCCTGATTTAAATGCTGCACCGCCCGGTTGTATGGAAGCAATTTTTACACCATAATCATCTTCTGTTAATTGTGCGCCGATTCCATAAAAACGTCCACTCATTTGCTCATCAAAAGATCTTTTTTCAACCGGAGCAAAATAGTCGGTATGCGGGTCCATCAAACTAGTGACAGAATTGATATAGGTATTGAAACGCTGTTCTTCTTTGATCGTGTTTTTAATGCGATCAAATCTCTTGGTCATTGCCTTGAGTACTTTTTCACGCGCTTCTTTTTCCAACTCCTCATCGGTCTTTACTTCAAAATCTTTTTTGCCTTTGTTCTGTTCACGCTGTTCTTGTAACTCTACAAAACGTTCCAGTGTATAATACTTCAGTAATTTTCTCCAACGATCTTTTTGTTCAGCTTCATTGGCTGCATATCCGAGTTTGTCGGAATCCAGCATCGTTGTTTCATCCAATGTAAAATCAAAGGGCTTGGATAAAATTTCTTTGTATAAAACACCAACCGCATTCAAACGCTTTTCATAGATCAATCCGGCTTCGGGTGCAAATTTGATTTCTGCACCTTTGATCTCATCATCCAGCATCAACTCATGTTTTTTCAGCGCGTTGATGTCTGATTGCAGAAAAAATGATTTATCTCCATCCAGATCATCTAAATATTTCTGGAATAGTTTTTTGGAGAAATCGTTATTGATATTTTTTGGACTGTAGTGCTGCGACTCTAATAAAGACCCTACTGCAGACAATAATCTTTGTCTTTGCGAAATCACCACATCCGTATAACCTGAGGACGTATAACGGAATGCGAAAAAAAGCGCACCGAATAATACAACGGTGAGCAATACTAAACCTTTTCTACTCTTCATAAATTCCTTGAATTTTTGCATGATTCTATCCAAAAATAACTGAAAACATCACTTGTTCCGCTCTCTGTAGAACCAATTAACAAAGGTTTTGATGAACGGTTGGCTTAAAAAAAACAGCCTTGAATGATGCATAAAATGTTGTTTTACCCTATTTTTGCACTCCCATAAAACGGAGAGCGTAGCTCAGTTGGTTAGAGCGTCAGTTTGTGGCACTGAAGGCCGTGGGTTCGAGACCCATCGTTCTCCCTCGAAAACCTATACTCCTAAGGCGTATAGGTTTTTAAATTTCTATACATGAGTTATATCCTTTTTCTGATTCCGGTTATCTCTGCATTCATTGGTTGGTTCACCAACTGGATCGCCATTAAAATGCTGTTCCACCCCAAAGAGCCTAAAAAGATATTGGGGATTACCATACAGGGCATATTTCCGAAAAGACAACAACAATTCGCCGAAAAACTAGGAAAATTGGTGAGCGAGGAGTTATTGTCTTTTGCTGATATCCAACAAAAACTGGTACATCCTGATAACATACAGAAGTTGATGCCGGTGGTAGAAGAGCATATTGATCAGTTTTTGCGTAAGAAACTGGCAGAAGAAATGCCTGTTATCAGCATGTTTATCGGTGAAAATACGATTCAGCAGTTGAAAGGTATTTTCATGAAAGAGTTGGAAAGCCTGTTCCCTGTAATCATGCAGCGCTATATGGGTCATTTACAACAGGAATTGGATCTAGAAAAAATTGTCACTCAAAAAGTAGCTTCATTCTCCAGCGATAAATTAGAAGATATCCTTCAGTCTATTTTATCCAAAGAATTCCGTTTTGTGGAGCTGATTGGTGCCGTTTTAGGTTTTATCATCGGTTTATTACAGGTTTTATTGACGCTTTTGACATAGTCACCGAATAAAACTATGGTATCACCGAGAATACCCCTATTGCCGGTACGCTGGCTTCAAACTTTACCCCTTTAAAATTGTCTTACTACCGTCTGTATAAACAAACAGAAGTTCCCGAATCATCGATGCAACTTTGCATCAGCATATTTCAATAGATCATCATGAACAAATTATTTACATTTTTCGCCTTCATCCTCTTGACTTTTTCCGCTGCTGCCCAGTTTCCGGGTGCTAGAATGGGTGGTGCCGGCGCGCCTCCAAATATGAATATGGGGCATTTTTATGGCAAAATCGTTGATAGTAAGACCAATAAAGGCATAGAAGGCGTAACTGTACAGATTACAGGTAATAGATTTGATACCGTAGCCAAGAAAATGGTGGAAGCGGTTCTGAATACCCAAATTACACGTGCCAATGGAGATTTCAGCTTTGAAAATCTTCCCATTTTTGGCAATTTCAAATTGAAATTCAGTGCTTTAGGATATACCAACCTTGTACAAACGGTTAGTTTCGGCATTAAAATGCCTGCTCGCGGTGAAAGTCCCAACTTCCAACAAATGGCAGGTATGACTGATAAAGACCTGGGCAACATCAAAATGGAACAGGATGCGACTGATCTGGGTAATGTTACCGTAACTTCTTCTGCCAAGCCGCAATTTGAAATGGGGATCGATCGTAAGATCTTCAATGTAGATAAGAATCTGGTGAGTGCCGGACAAACCGCTACTGAAATCATGAAAAACATTCCTGCTTTGAATGTGGATGTAGACGGAAATGTTACCCTGCGTAATGCAGCACCTACTATTTTTATTGATGGTCGTCCAACTACGATCACACTGGATCAATTACCTGCCGATATTATCGACAAAGTGGAACTCATCACCAACCCTTCAGCAAAATTTGATGCTTCGGGTGGTAATGCGGGTATCTTAAATATTGTTTTAAAGAAAAACAAGAAAGTAGGTTACAATGGAGGTCTGAGATCGGGTGTTGATTCTCGTGGAAGAATCAATTTGGGTGGTGATATCAATATTCGTCAGAATAAAATCAATGCTTTTTTAAGTGGCTCATACAATCAGCGTAAATCGATCACCAACACCATGAATGATCGTGATAACCTTTTCTCTACACCTAGCAGCCTGTATATTGTGGGTAAAGGTGTGAGTACCGGTTTCTTTGGTTTCTTCAGAGGTGGACTTGATTTCCTGGTAGATAACAGAAATACGATTTCAATCGCTGCCAATTATAACAGAGGTCAGTTTGACAACACTAATACACAAAGAGCAGATTCTACAGTGAGTGGTGTATACACTTCTTACAATGATATCCTGAACAACAGTCGTAGTAATTTCCAAAACTTTGGAACACAATTAAGTTACAAACACAACTTTGCACGCAGCGGTGAAAATATCTCTGCAGATATCAATTTTAACTCGAGTAAGAACGATAATAATTCATTTGTAAATACCAGTACATTTAGAACTGATAACAGTATCAAGTTCCCTGCTTTGTTGCAACAAACGATCGGCGATGGAACAAATAAGTTTTATACTTTCCAGACTGATTATGAAAACCCATTAACAGAAAGTACCAAACTGGAATTGGGTGGTCGTGCTGCGATACGCGATTTCGGTAATACCAGTGATCAGTATAGATATGATTACGGTACCAACAAGTATACATTGATTCCTGCTATCAGTAATCGATACAGATTCAACGATCAGGTATATGCAGCCTATGTATCTTACAGTTTCAAAGTGAAAAAATTCAGTTACCAATTGGGCTTACGTGCTGAGAGTTCAAGTTATACAGGTACACTTTTGAAAACAACAGGTGCTGATTCTGCACAATTCAAAGTTGATTTCCCTTTGAGCTTGTTCCCAAGTGCATTTATTACTTATAAAGTAAATGATAAGCAAGATCTTCAATTGAACTATTCCCGTCGTGTGAACAGACCTAATTTCTTCCAGTTGATGCCTTTCCCTGATTTTTCTGATCCTCAGAACATCAGCGTAGGTAATGCTGCTTTGAAACCGGAATTCACTAACTCATTTGAAGTATCATACAATAACGCTTACAAGCGTGGTGCAAATTTCTTGGTAACAGGTTTCTTCAAGTACAGCACCAACCTTATCACGAGATACTCTTATACCGGTAAAAATGAACTGAATCCTGCTGATACCAACTTGGTATTCTACAATTCATTCATCAATGCCGATAATAGCATCATTTATGGTTTGGAATTGAGTAACAAAATGCCTGTGACCAAGTGGTGGGATTTGACTTTAAGCGCCAACTTATTCAGCGCTAAAATCAATGCAACCATTCCCGGACAAAATATCAACAATGATGCTCAGATAAGTTGGTTTGCAAAAATGAACAGTGCATTCAAAGTATCCAAAGGATTATCGATTCAGTTCAGCGGTGATTACCAAGCTAAAACCGTATTACCTCCGGGAACCGGTGGTGGTGGTCGCGGTGGCGGCGGTGGAGGCGGTATGATGTGGGGTGGTGGTATGCAAGGTACTGCTCAAGGATTTAACCTCCCACGTTATGGCTTTGATTTGGCTATCCGTAAAGAGTGGACTTGGAAAAATGGACAAAGTGGTTCTCTTACTTTAAGCATGAATGATATTTTCCGTACACAATTATTTGAATCCTATAGTGAAAGTGATTTCTTCCAGCAGACCAGTCAGCGCAGAAGAGATCCACAGGTTTTACGTCTGAACTTCAACTACCGTTTTGGTAAGTTTGATGCCGCTCTATTCAAACGCAAAAACACCAAAGCCGACCAAGGCGGTGGCATGGATATGATGCAGCAGTAGGAACAGAAGAATATTGAATAAAGAATGTCCAATATCGAACTGATATTGGACATTTTCATTTTCAAGAACTCCTTCTTCATTCAGTATTCTTTATTCGATACTCTTAGCCGACCAAGGCGGTGGAATGGATATGATGCAGCAGTAAGGAAATAAAGAATAAGGAATAAGAAATGAGGAATGAGAAAGTAATTAAAATACATTTTCTCATTTCTTGTTCCTCTGTTTCTTATTTCTTATTTCTTATTTCTTATTCTCTACCTGTTCTTCCCTGTCAGCATCGGTACAAAAGAAAATTCTTCAAAAGCTTCTTCTTGCAAAGAACCATCTTCTTGTTTGGTGAGTCGGAGCATGCGTTGGTTTTCTCCTTCATCCACCGGTAACACCATGATGCCTCCTACTTTCAACTGCTGTACTAATTTTGGTGGAATGAAAGGTGCTGCTGCAGTGATCAGTATTTTATCATAAGGTTGAAATGCAGGTAAACCTTCGAATCCATCTCCAAAGAAAAACTTCAGATTGGGATACTTCATTTTAAAAACATAGGCACTGTGTTGATCGTATAATTTTTTTTGACGCTCAATCGTGTACACTTTGGCTCCCATCTCTGCCAGTACCGTAGACTGGTACATACTTCCCGTTCCTATTTCTAGTACCTTCTCTAGTTTTTTCACTTTTAGCAACTGTGTCTGATAAGCAACCGTGTAAGGTTGAGAAATGGTTTGTCCTTCTCCTATCGGGAATGCCCTGTCTTCATAAGCAATTTTATCAAAAGCAGAATCCAAAAAGAAATGACGTGGTATATTATTCATCGCCTCGAGTACCGCTTCATCGGTAATTCCTTTCTCTCGGAGTAATTGGATCAACTGACGCCTCAGTCCTTTATGCTGGTAAGTATCTTCAAATTTCGGTTTCATAAGCTTTACGAATATACTGTTTCCCTATGGGTGTCGGTATTGTTTTCTTCAACTGTGAAAAGAAAAATCGAAATGACAATTTTCCCACATATTCATGTGATGCGAAAAACCTTTAATAGATCAATATAACCGCAAATACAAAGTTCCCTTTTGCAGCTACAAGCTATGTGTAGCATTGCAAAAAAAACAACATGAAAAAGTTCATAGCCATCTTAAGCATCGCAGGTTTTCTGGTAGCTTGCGAAAAGGAGTCCACTAAGCCTACTCCTTACACACCTCCTACTACCAGTTTTAAAGCTACCCTTACCGGTAATCAAGCATTTGTACCTGACACTGTTATGGTAACTTCAGAGCAGTTAATACAAGGCGGCCCCTATATGTTGATAATCGCTGCTCAGAAAAAGATCAACGCAGATAGTAGTACAAGAATTCAATTTATCATTGAAGATTTCACCAGAGATAATAGTACAGAAAGTAAAACCATCAGTCTTAGTACTAGCAGACCTGCTTACTTTTTGGAAATAAATGACAAAGTAAATTCAACACGTATAGTACACCATTACTCACAGAATGGCACTTTAGCATTGAATAAGATCGGTGCAGATTATATCAATGGAACATTCCAGTTCACCTATTTTACATTCGATCAATATGGCGCCAAGACAGCTGAGTATCCCATTCAAAATGGTGAGTTTAAGAATTTAAGAATTAAGAGGAAATAAGTAGTATGATGGAACGCAGATTATTATGATGTATGATGATCAATCATAAATAATCATAATAATCTGCGGCCCATCACAATTAATAAAAAAGAGACCATATCAAAACTATGATATAGCCTCTTTCTTTTCCTATGGACCATGAACCATGGACTATAAGCTATAAGCCATGAATCAAATCCCAACCTTCTTCTCTTGACTCACTTCAATTTCATATCAGCAATGATCCGATCAATCTTCTGTTGAAGTGAAGCATATGTGTTATCAAAATCCTCTTTACTTTTCAGTACGGTGTTGACACTGAAGTAAAATTTGATTTTAGGTTCCGTACCGGAAGGACGTGCAGATATTTTACTACCATCTTCCGTAATAAACTGAAGTACATTGCTTTTGGGAAGATCAATTTTCCACTCTTCACCGGTAATCAAATTTTTACCTTTTTGAAGTTCATAATCCAATAGGGTAACCACCGGAGAGCCATCAATGGAAGAAGGAGGCTGGTTCCGATAATTTTCCATCATGTCTGCAATTTCCTTTTGTCCATTCATTCCCTTCTTAGTAATACTAATCAGGTTCTCATAATAGAAGCCATACTGCATGTATAGCTCTATCATCTTATCAAATAAAGTTCTGCCTTTTGCTTTTTCATAAGCTGCCATTTCACACATCAAAGCCACTGCACTCACGGCATCTTTATCCCTGATCTTATCTCCGATCATCAATCCAAAACTTTCCTCTCCCCCAATCACATAATTCTCTTTCCCTTCTTTTTCTTTGATCAGCTCCGCAATCCATTTGAAACCCGTCAGTACATTGTAACAGGCTACCTGATTTTGTTTGGCTACTTCATTGATCATATTGGTAGTTACGATCGTGGAAATGACCATATCATTGGCCTGAGCAATGCCTTTTGTTTTACGTGCTTCGATCATGTAAGCAAATGCCAGAACAGCCGTTTGATTTCCATTCATCAACACCCACTCACCTTTGTGATTTTTTACACCAATACCCACCCTGTCTGCATCTGGATCGGTACCAAGTAAGATATCCGCATCCATTGCTTTTGCTTTTTGCAAACCAATACTCATGGTCTCACTTTCTTCCGGATTCGGATAGACAACGGTTGGGAAATTACCATCGGGTACGGCTTGTTCTTCTACCACGGTAACATTGGTAAATCCAAACGCTTTTAATACATCAGGCACCAATGTGATACCCGTTCCATGTATAGGCGTATACACAATCTTCAAATCGTGTTGCGCTGCGATTACATCCGGGTATACACTCAACCCTTTCACCATCTGCAGGTATGCCTGATCCATCTCCGCTCCCATGAGGGTGATATTGTTCGCGCCTCCTTCCCATAACACTTCATCCACACTCGTAATCGCTTCCACTTCTTTGATCACATTTTTATCATGTGGTGGTACCAATTGTCCGCCATCATTCCAATATGCTTTGTAACCATTGTATTCTTTAGGATTATGTGAGGCTGTACATACCACCCCAGCATGACAACCCAAATGTCTGATTGAGAAACTGAGTTCAGGAGTAGGTCTTAATGCTTCAAACAGAAATACCTTGATACCATTAGCAGCAAATACATTTGCAGTGGTTTCCGCGAAAAACCGACTGTTATTACGACTATCATGACCGATAGAAACTTTGATCTCTTGATTGGGATAGGTCTTTTTCAAATAATTGGCAAAGCCCTGTGTAGCCATTCCAATGGTATATTTATTAACGCGATTGGTACCTACACCCATGATACCTCTCAATCCACCGGTACCAAACTCCAGGTTACGATAAAATGCATCTGCCTGTTCATCCTCCGGCATTTTTCGAATGGCATCTTTTGTATTTTCATCATAGTTACCTGATAGCCAGGTATTCAGTTTCTCTTGTATTCTTGCATCCATAAAAGCGGATTTTGAAATGATTGTTGAACAAGTTTATCAATATTTTCCCAATTTTCATGGGTAAACATCAGTCTTCATGATTAGGAAATATAAGCCCCTTCCACTTCCCCATCTTTCACTTCAACCTGAATATGATCTTGAAGCGTGGTGGAAACAGACAATCCTACATAATCCGGTTTAACGGGAAACATTTTATGCATGCGTTCAACCAGTACAAGGGTTTGAATGGTTTTGGGGTGAAAATTGAGTAAGGGTTTCAGCCCAAATAACAATGTTCTGCCACTATTGGTAACATCATCTGCAATCACCACATGTAATCCAGTGAAATCAATCACCTCGCTAACAGTCACCTCTTTAGGAGACACTTTATCCAAAGAAATAGATGCAGTTTGTATGTTGTTGGAAATGTATTTTTTCAAATGCTCGGCGATTTTATCTGCAATCACCATCCCACTATTGCGGATCCCTAAAATGATGACAGGCGCTTCATCCCCATTCAGTTGTTCAGCCAGTTCCAATGCCATTCGATGCAATTTTCGAGCTGCTGCGTCCTTGGTTAAGATATAATTGCGGTTACCCATATCTGCGATTTATGCTCAAATGTAGGAACATTAAAACCAATCAACAATCCCATTTCCAACCAATCAAAACTGCTATCTTAGCACCCTAAGACCAATCGTATGCAATATCTCCAACAAATTCTTTTTGTGGCTTTAGCAGCCATATCTGTTTGGTTATTCGCACGTAAAGCAGGACAAATCCGCAGGAACATTCTTTTAGGCAAAGAGGAAGCACTCAATGATCAGCCTGCCTTGCGCTGGAGGAACTTGTTATTGTTGGCATTGGGACAAAAGAAAATGTTTTCCAATCCATTGGTAGCGATCATGCACTTCGTGATCTATGCAGGATTTATCATCATCAATCTGGAAGTATTGGAGATTGTATTGGATGGTATTTTGGGAAAACATCGATTGTTTGCTGAACCCTTAGGTTCATTGTACAATTGGCTGATCAATGCATTTGAATTTTTAGCGGTGGGTGTACTATTGGTTTGTATTGTTTTTTTATCACGTAGAAACATCATCAAACTCAAACGTTTTATCAGCAAAGACTTAAACGGATGGCCGAGATCTGATGCCAATTATATTCTGATCACTGAGATTGTGCTGATGAGTCTTTTTCTGACCATGAATGCCACTGATCTGGTATTACAGACAAGAGGAGACAGTCACTATCCTACTACCGGCTCATTTTATTTTTCAGGGTTATTGAGTCCCATATTCTCCGGTTTTTCAGACGGTACTTTAGTTGCCATCGAACGCACTTGCTGGTGGTTACATATTGCGGGCATTTTTGCCTTCCTGAATTATTTACCATATTCAAAGCACTTGCATATCATGCTGGCATTCCCCAACGCATATTATGCCAGACTGGAATCTCCCGGCAAAATGAAAAATATGCCTAGTGTTCAAAATGAAGTGTTGTATGCTATGCAACCCGAGCTTGCACCCACAGATGCGGCTCCACCGGCACGTTTTGGAGCGAAAGATGTATTTGATTTGAGTTGGAAAAACTTACTGGATGCGTATAGCTGTACTGAATGCGGCAGATGCTCAACTGCTTGTCCGGCCAATACTACCGGCAAACTGTTGAGCCCAAGAAAGATTATGATGGCCACCCGCGATCGTTTGGAAGAAGTAGGTCGTAATATTGATACCAATAAATCATTTCTGGATGATGGCAAATCATTGTTACATGATTATATCTCAGTAGAAGAATTAAGAGCCTGTACCACCTGTAATGCTTGTGTGGAAGAATGTCCGGTAAGCATTTCCCCATTAGAGATCATTACTGAATTACGCAGATCACTGATCATGGAAGAAAGTAATGCCCCACAAGAATGGAATGGCATGTTTAGCAATACCGAAAATAATTTTGCTCCCTGGAAATTTTCTCCGGAAGAAAGAGACCAATGGGCGACACAATAAATAAAGAATATAAAATGAGAAATAATGAATCAGAAAGTATTTCCTAAATGATTAGGCTTATGCTTTCACACTTTTTATTTCTTATTGCATATTTTAAAAAATCCTATGACACTATCCCCATTCCCTTTCTCTATTACAGACTTTAATACCATTGAACCTGAGATCCATCAGGGTATCACCGGTTTTGCAGAATGGAGGATCCTGCATAGGGATAATATCCGTATTCGTTTGGTCACTTATTCTCCCGATTATCTCGCTGATCATTGGTGCAATAAAGGACATATCATTTTCTGCGCTGAAGGCGAAATGGAGACGGAACTGCACAATGGAGAAAAGCATTTATTGCAAAAGGGACAAGTATATACGGTTGGAGATCATGCGGATGCACATCGCTCTTATTCAAAAAATGGTTGTACCCTATTTATTGTTGACTAGATCCAGGGTTTGTACAACATTCTGTATAACTGAATCAATGCTGTGATGATGAATATCACCCCCATGATCTGATTGAGGGTTTTATTGCTGGTATTGTTTCTTTTCACTAGCCAGTTCCCGCCATGAATATATAATGCCAATCCGGCAATGGTTCCCAGACCCGCACCGATCGTAAATACATGAAAAGCCGAGGCTGTGACGGGTAATACCTGGGTTTGAATCATGGTGGAAGTCCATAAGAACCAAAAAGGTATTTGAAGAGGATTCAAAGCACTCATGGTGAGACCAAGTAAAAAGCGATGCACTTGATTATCCAGGATCACGGAACGCTCTTCTTTTTTTTGTTTTCGTGCCGATATAAATGCCAGCATTCCCAACACTAAAAAAAGCAATACAGTGATCCAACCCAGCGCCACAAACCAACTGCGATGTTGAACCACCCAATCCATACCCGTTAGTGCAAATCTTAAGTATAACATCTCAACAATGGCTACCCCAATGGCATACATCCATGCTTTTTTAGCCCCTTCCTGGATACAGATTTGGGTAGCAGTAAAACTCATATTACCCAGGGGTAATTGTCCCAGAAAGCTAATCAAGCAAGCCATAAAGAAGATATACACCATAGTCCGACGCTAAAAATTCAAATGTAATGGTTACAATATACATCAGCAATCAGGCAAACTCAATAAGATTTGTATCAATGGAAAAAAAGATCCCTTCAAACATCCTATTGTGGTATAAAATGTTAGCCATAAATTTACGCCGTAAGGATTCATGTATCTAACCGCTGGTAAACAGCAATAACTGAACGCATATGAAAGTGATGACCATGGCAGAAATGGCAATGAATGGTGAAAGTCCTGAAATTTTATTTTGGGTAGGTTGTGCCGGGAGCTTTGATCAAAGAGCACAGAAGATCACCAAAGCCTTTGCTTCTATTCTGGATAAAGTAGGGATGCGTTATGCTATTCTGGGAAAAGAAGAAGCCTGTACCGGCGATCCAGCACGCAGAGCGGGTAATGAATTTCTCTTTCAAATGATGGCGTATCAGAATATTCAGGTCCTAAATGGATATGGCATCAAAAAAATTGTAACGACCTGTCCACATTGTTTCAATACGCTCAAAAATGAATACCCTGAGTTGGGTGGGAATTATGAAGTCATTCATCATACCACTCTCTTACAACAACTCATCGATGAAGGACGTATTCAACTGAAAGAAGGAGGTGCTTTTAAAGGCAAAAAAATCTCTTTCCATGATAGTTGCTACCTCGGACGTGCCAATAATATTTATGAAGCCCCCAGAAAAGTGCTGGAAGCATTAGATGCCGAACTCGTTGAAATGAAAAGATGCAGAAGCAAGGGTCTCTGTTGCGGAGCCGGAGGTGCTCAAATGTTCAAAGAAGACGAACCCGGAAACCAACGCATCAATATTGAAAGAGCCGATGAAGCCCTTGCCACAGGTGCCGGATTTATCGCCGCAGCTTGTCCATTCTGTAACACCATGATGACAGACGGTGTGAAAAATCGTGAAAAAGAAAATGAAGTAGCAGTGTTGGATGTTGCTGAGTTGGTGGCGCAGAGCATGGAGTGATGGCAGATCTCAGATCTCAGATCTCAGATGTCGGATGTCTGATTTTTGATTTTTGATTTTTGACTTTTTAATCTTTTTTCATACATAATCGAAAATTCGTCATCTGACATCAGACACCCTACATCAAAAATCTGCCATCTGAGATCTGCGATCACCCATCCTACATCCGACATCAGACATCAGACATTCTCTCTATCTTTGCAGTATGGATCTCAACTATCAGTCATTTGTACCGGCAGATTTCCACGACAGCTCGCGGGTGTGGATATACCAATCTTCACGATTATTTTCCATGGGTGAAGCTTTTGAGTTGGAAACCATTTTCAATGAATTTACTACTAATTGGTTGAGTCATGGTACCCCTGTAAAAGGGTATGCGAATCTGTTCTTTGGACAATTCATTGTAATTATGGCCGATGAAACCGCTACGGGTGTGAGCGGATGCAGTACAGATAGTTCTGTAAAAATGATCAAAGAAATTGAAGCTCGTTTCAAGGTCAATATGTTCGACAGACAACAACTGGCTTTTATTGTGAAAGATAAAGTACAGTTATTACCACTGTCGCAATTGAATTATGCTTTGGAAAATCAATTTATTGTACCGGATACATTATACTTTAATAATCTGGTAGCCAACAAGAAAGAATTACTGGAGAACTGGTTGATCCCGGTTCATAAAAGCTGGCTGGCAAACAGACTCAAAGTAAGTTGAACGGATCCCTTCAAACTTTACTCATGATCCCTGCTTAGCTTTATCACTTCTCCTTTTCAATAAGAAGAAACGCGCAATTTCGCTTAATAAGCCAACAAAAATCGTGATTCCTCCAAGCGTTATTGAATCTTTAAAACTCCACTGAAGTAACCAATACACAATGACAAAAATTAATAGCGCAAAAATAAAAGCGGCCATCAGCATACTTACTACATATTTCATAGCATGGCTTTATAACTCTAATATAATAACTATTTATAATTTGGTATAGTAATTGCAGAAGTTTTAAGAAATAAACCACTATGAAGAAAAACTTACTATTCCTGCTTCTTTTATCATCGATTACTGCTTTCTCTCAAACAACAGCAAAACAACCCAAAAAAAGTATCTCAGATCTTGGAATCAGCCTTGGCACTTCATTAGATAATTTGGGTGGATTAAGTTCAGGTGTTGATATTCGTTTTATTCCAGTAAGAACACCAAAAATAAGTTGGACAGTAACACCCGGATTTACCTATTTCAATAAAAGAAATGGCGGGTTTGTTGTTTTGAAGTCTGGCGTTATGTTTCCGGTTACCGATCGTTTATATGTATCAGGCGAAACAGGTATTGGCTTTTTTACAGAGGGTGGAGAGAGTTTTATTCTTTCGCCGGGTATAGGTACCAATAGTAAAAACCTGGACTTTAGCTTACGGTATGAGAGATTTAGTAGTTATACTTCTCAACTGGCATTTAGATTAGGCATCAGCTTATAAGATAAGATTAACTAGCAGCTTTGATTTTTTGCAAAGCTGCTTTT
>OFDN01000976.1_pt1 | contig 20823 bp, 18 predicted proteins | sample 1520971 | NCBI WGS metagenome assembly OFDN01 (sample SAMEA94257418, study PRJEB24077) | hot springs metagenome | biome: Aquatic biome; feature: Geographical feature; material: Water | place: India | collected 2012-06-12 | depth 5 m
GCCACGGCTGCTGCTGCTCAGCGGGCCGGAGGGCGGGCTCTCTGCCGCGGAGGTGGAAGCAGCGCGGCGCAGCGGCTTCCTGCCGACCTCGCTCGGCCCCGCGGTGCTGCGCGCAGACACCGCGCCGCTGGCCGCACTGGCCGCACTGGGCCTGCTGGCTGTGGTGCCAAACGCCGCAGGCTGAAGGCCCTTCGTGCGCTAATGCGCAGGCCGCCCCGGCGCGCCGGGCTGCGGCGCGCTGCGTTCCCACAATCCGGCGCTCTTTCATCCATCACGAGGAGATCGACATGGGATTGCTGGACTTGGCCATCGGCATGCTGGGCAACAACAACGGGCAGGGCGCGCAGGGTGGCGGCCTCGGCGGTGCGCTCGGCGGCATGCTGGGCGGCGGCCACGGTGGCGGTCAGGCCGACCTGCTGCGCATCGTCGCGCTGGTGCTGTCCCAGGTGGGGCAGCAGGGTGGGCAGGGCACGGGCGGCGGGCTGGGCGCGCTGGTGGAGCAGTTCACACGCAGTGGCCTGGGCGACGTGGTGTCGTCCTGGGTGGGCACCGGCGCCAACCAGCCGGTGTCGCCGGGGCAGCTCGGCCAGGTGTTCGGCGACGATCTGCTGGGCCGGCTGACGCAGCAGACCGGCCTGTCGCAGGGCGACCTGCTCAGCCAGCTGTCGCAGGTGCTGCCGCAGGCCGTCGACCAGATGACGCCGCAGGGCCAGCTGCCGGCCGATGGCGGGCTGGGCGAGATCGGCTCGATCCTCGAGCGCTTCGCGCGCTGAGCGTCTGCGAGGGCAGCTCGCCGAACATCTGCTTGTAGTCGTGCGCGAAGTGGCCCATGTGGAAGAAGCCCCACTGCGCCGCCACGTCCTGCACCGTGGCGCCGCCTTCGCGCAGCTTGCGGCGGCAGGCGTTCATGCGCACTGCCTTCAGGAAGTCGGCCGGTGAATCACCGACCACGCTGCGGAAGTGGTTCTGCAGCGTGCGGCGGGTGAGGTGCAGCTCGGCGCACAGCTCGTCCACCGTCGTCGTGTGGTTCATCGGACGGCTCACCAGTTCGCGCGCCAGCATCACGGTGGCCAGGCGGCGGCTGGCGGCGGTGTCGGCAGGCGGGCCATCCTCGGCCGCCCGGCCGCACAGCAGCCCGAGCAGCTGGTCCAGCAGCGTCTGCAGTGCCATGCGGCCGCCGGGCTGGGCCGCCTGGCCGGCCGCACCCAGGTGCAGCATCGATTCGATGGTGCGGCAGATGGCCCGGTGCACCGCCGGCGTCACCTGCACCGCCTGCAGCGCCGCGCGGTGGGCGCCGGCATCGTGCACCGCCAGCGTGTCCAGCCGCCGGGCCAGCCAGTCGGCGTCGATCACCACGCCATAGATGCCGAAGTCGGCCGGCGTGCGCAGCGTGAACGACGCATCGGCCGCCGCGCGCAGCACCGGCCGCGTGGCCTGCGGCGCCTGCAGCCGGCCGCAGAAATGCAGCGCATCGTGCTGGCGGCCATCGGGGATGCCGAACCACACCGCGCCGCGCCAGGGCTGGCACTGCTGGCTGGTCTGCTGGCGCGTGTGCTCATGGAACACCTGCAGCCGCGGGCCGTCGTCGGCCCACAACTCACGCACCGTGCCGGCGAAGCGGCCCTGCGAGAGCTGGTCGTACTGCTGCTGCCAGCACGACAGGTGGCTGGCGTGCTGGTCCACGTCATTGCTGGCCAGCGCCTGGTAGCGCAGGCCCGGACCCTGTAACGGTGACACGGCGAGCTCCCCCCGGACATGTCCTGTGCTTGTGGCCGCCAGCATTGCAAGAGCGATGCCACGGCGGCCGCGCCTTGCGGATTTCCGTTTTGGGATAGGGCGGCCGCAGGCGGCTTGCTTCAATCCGCCGCATTGTTCGGCTACCTGCGAGGATGACCATGGTTGCTTCCCCCACCACCGCCGCCGCGCCGGGCCTCAAGAAGGTGCTCGGGCCCTTCCAGCTCTGGGGCATCTGCGTCGGCCTGGTGATCTCGGGCGAGTACTTCGGCTGGAGCTACGGCTGGAACAGCGCCGGCACGCTCGGATTCCTGGTGGCCACGCTGCTGGTGGCCACCATGTACACCACCTTCATCTTCAGCTTCACCGAGCTCTCCACCGCCATTCCGCATGCCGGCGGGCCGTTTGCCTATGCACGCCGGGCCTTCGGGCCCACCGGCGGCTTCATCGCCGGCTTTGCGACGCTGGTGGAGTTCGTGTTCGCGCCGCCCGCCATCTCGCTGGCCATCGGCGCCTACCTGAACGTGCAGTTCCCGGCGCTCGACCCGAAGCTGATCGCGGTGGCCGCCTATGTGGTGTTCATCGCGCTGAACTGGGTGGGCATCGGCATCGCCGCGGCCTTCGAGCTGGTGGTCACGCTGCTGGCCATCTTCGAGCTGCTGGTGTTCATGGGCGTGGTGAGCCCGGGCTGGTCGCTGGCCAACTACGTGGCCAACGGCTGGGCCGGCAGCGACGTGTTCAGCGGCGCGGCGGTGGCGGGCATCTTCGCGTCCATCCCCTTCGCCATCTGGTTCTTCCTGGCCATCGAAGGCGCGGCCATGGCGGCGGAGGAAGCGCGCGATCCGCAGCGCACCATCCCGAAGGCCTACATCGCCGGCATCCTCACGTTGGTGGTGCTGGCGTTCGGCGTGATGATCATGGCCGGCGGCGTGGGCGACTGGCGCAAGATCGCCAACATCAACGACCCGCTGCCGCAGGCGATGAAGGTGGTGGTGGGCGAGTCCAGCGGCTGGCTGCACATGATGGTGTGGATCGGGCTGTTCGGCCTCATCGCCTCGTTCCACGGGATCATCATGGGCTATTCGCGGCAGATCTTCGCGCTGGCCCGCGCCGGCTACCTGCCGCGCTCGTTCGCGGTGCTGTCGCCGCGCTTCCAGACGCCGCACCGTGCGCTGCTGGCCGGCGGCGTGGTCGGCATCGCCGCCATCTTCAGCGACCAGTGGATCCAGTTCGGCGGCCAGTCGCTCACCGCCAACATCGTGACGATGTCGGTCTTCGGCGCCATCGTCATGTACATCACCTCGATGGCCTCGCTGTTCAAGCTGCGCGCCACCGAGCCGATGCTGGCCCGGCCCTACCGCGCGCCGTTCTATCCGCTGTTCCCGGCCATCGCACTGGTGCTGGGCGTGGTGTGCCTGGGCGCGATGGTGTGGTTCAACCCGTTGCTGACCGTGGTCTTCCTGGGGTTGATGGCGATCGCCTACGCTTACTTCCGCCTCACCTCCCGCTCCCGCGACGAGGCCCCGCAGGACAAGCTGCTGCAGGGCGCGCTCTGAACCCGGTGTCCCCCCACGATGACCTACCGCTCCACGCTCGCCGGCGAGGTCCATCGCTTCGATGACCTGAAGCAGGTGATGGCCTGCGCCAGCCCGGCCCGCTCGGGCGACCAGCTGGCCGGCGTGGCGGCCGCCACCGCGCAGCAGCGCATGGCCGCCCGGCACGTGCTGGCCGACCTGCCGCTGAAGGTCTTCCTGCAGGAAGCGCTGGTGCCGTACGAGGACGACAACATCACCCGGCTGATCATCGACACCCACGATGCGGCCGCCTTCGCGCCGGTGTCCCACCTCACGGTGGGCGCCTTCCGCGACTGGCTGCTGGGCGACGGGGCCGACACCGACGCCCTGGCCGCCCTGGCGCCCGGCCTCACGCCCGAGATGGTGGCCGCGGTGAGCAAGCTGATGCGCAACCAGGACCTGATCGCGGTGGCGCGCAAGGCCCGGGTGGTCACGCGCTTCCGCAACACCATTGGCCTGCCCGGGCACCTGGCTGTGCGGCTGCAGCCCAACCACCCCACCGACGACCTGCGCGGCGTCGCCGCTTCCACGCTGGACGGGCTGATGTACGGCGCAGGCGATGCGGTGATCGGCGTCAACCCCGCTTCCGACAGCCTGCCGGTGCTGGCCGGCCTGCTGCGCATGCTGGACGAGGTGATCCAGCGCTTCGAGATCCCGACCCAGAGCTGCGTGCTCACCCACGTGACCAACACGCTGCAACTGGCCGAGGCCGGGGTGCCGGTCGACCTGGTGTTCCAGTCGATCGGCGGCACCGAGAAGACCAACCGCAGCTTCGGCGTCACGCCCGAGCTGCTGGCCGAGGCGCAGGCCGCCGCGCTGGCGCAGCAGCGCGGCACGGTGGGCAGCAACGTCATGTACTTCGAGACCGGCCAGGGCAGCGCGCTGTCGGCCAATGCCAACTTCGGCGTCGACCAGCAGACCTGCGAGGCCCGCGCCTATGCGCTGGCGCGTCGCTACAACCCGCTGCTGATCAACACCGTGGTGGGCTTCATCGGGCCGGAGTACCTGTACGACGGCAAGCAGATCATCCGCGCCGGGCTGGAAGACCACTTCTGCGGCAAGCTGCTGGGCCTGCCCATCGGCTGCGACGTCTGCTACACCAACCATGCCGAAGCCGACCAGGACGACATGGACACGCTGCTGGTGCTGCTGGGCGCGGCCGGCATCAACTTCGTGATCGGCGTGCCGGGGGCGGACGACGTGATGCTCAACTACCAGAGCACCTCGTTCCACGACGCGCTGTTCCTGCGCGAAACACTGGGCCTGAAGCGCGCGCCCGAGTTCGAGGCCTGGCTGCAGCGTATGCAGATCACCGACCGTGCCGGCCAGGTGCTGCCGCCTTCGGCCAACCACCGGCTGCTGTCCGACATGGGCGCGCTGGCGCTGGGCCATGGCTGAGGTGCTGCCCGACCCCTGGGACGGCTGGCGCAGCCACACCTCGGCCCGCATCGCGCTCGGCCGCGCCGGCGTGGCCACGCCCACCGCCGAGGCGCTGCGCTTCGGACTGGCGCATGCGATGGCACGCGACGCCATCCATGCGCCGCTCGACGTGCCGGCGCTGGAGGCCGATCTGCAGGCCGCCGGCTGGCCGGTGCTGCATGCCCGCAGCCGCGCCGTCGACCGCACCGAATACCTGCGCCGCCCCGACCTCGGCCGCCAGCTGCATGAGGAGGACGCCGCGCGCCTGCGCACCCATGCGCAGCATCAGCGCGCCGCCGGCGAGCCCGTGCCCGACCTCTGCCTCGTGATCGGCGACGGCTTGTCCTCGCTGGCGGTGCAGCGCCACGCGCTGCCGCTGCTGGCCGCGCTGCCGCAGCACCTGCCGGCAGGCTTCAAGCTCGCGCCGCTGGTGGTGGTGACGCAGGCGCGGGTGGCGGTGGCCGACGAGATCGCCGAGATCCTCGGCGCATCGCTGTCGGCCATCCTGATCGGCGAGCGGCCGGGCCTGAGTTCACCCGACAGCCTGGGCATCTACCTCACCCACGGCCCGCGCCGCGGCCGGCACGACGCCGAGCGCAACTGCATCTCCAACGTGCGCCCCGAAGGCCTGCGCCCCGAAGCCGCCGCCTTCAAGCTGGCCTGGCTGATGAAGCGCGCGCGGGTGCTGGGCTGCAGCGGCGTGGCGCTGAAGGACGAAAGCGACCTGGAGGTGCTGGAGGCGCCAGCCGCGGCCGCGACGCCGCCGCTGGCCGCGGGCTGACTCAGCCGGGGTGCACCCTCAGTCCGAAGGCTCTTCGGCCGCGCGCGCTGCAGGTGCCGGCCGGGCCGAGCCGGCCACCAGGTCGAAGCGGAACAGCCGGCATTCGATCGGGCCGTTCCACATCGGCACGCGGCGGCTTTCCTTCAGCCGCATCATCGACGGCAGCTTCATGTCGGGGCTGAGCACCCAGGCCGTCCAGCCCGAGAACTGCCGCTTCCAGTGCGTGGCCAGCTGGGCGTAGAACTCGGCCGGGCTGCCGCCGCCCTCGAAGGCCTGGCCGCCGCCCTGGCCGGTGCCCTTGGCATCGATGCGCTCGCCGTACGGCGGGTTCATCATCAGCACGCCACGCTCGGCCGGCGCCGGGCGCTGCAGCGCGTCGGCGGTCTTGAAGTCGATGGCATGCAGCACGCCCGCGCGCTCGGCATTGCGGGTGGCGAAGTCGGTCATGCGGAAGGACACGTCGCCCGCGAAGATCGGCACCGCGGGCGCATGCACCGCGGCCTGCGCGTCGGCCTGCATCTGCCGCCAGGCGGCCAGGTGGGGGCGGAAGGGCAGCAGCTTCTCGAACGCGAAGCGGCGCTGCGAGCCCGGCGCGATGCCGCAGGCGATCTGCGCCGCCTCGATGGCGATGGTGCCGGCGCCGCAGCAGGGGTCGAACAGCGGGCCGTCTTCGGCGCGGCCCTGCCAGCCGGCGGCGGCCAGCATGGCGGCGGCCAGGGTTTCCTTCAGCGGCGCCTCGCCCTTGGCCTCACGCCAGCCGCGCTTGAACAACGCTTCGCCGGACAGGTCGACGTACAGCGTGGCGTGGGTGGCGGTGAGGTGCAGCGCCAGCGGCAGGTCGGGCCAGCGGGTGTCGACGCTCGGCCGCTCGCCGGTGGCTTCGCGCAGGTCGTCGCACACCGCGTCCTTGATGCGCAGGTTGGCGAAGTTCAGGCTGCGCAGCGGAGAGCGCTGGGCGGTGCTGTCCACCCGCAGCGTCTGCCGCGCGGTGATCCATTCGCCCCAGCGCACGGTGCGGGCCAGCTCATACAGCTCATGCTCGTCGTGGTACGGCCCGTGCGCCACCGGCCACAGCACCCGCTGCGCCAGCCGGCAGCCGAGGTTCAGCCGCATCGCGTCGCGCTCGTCGCCGTACACGGTCACGCCGCCGCGGGCGGTTTCCATGCGCGGCTTGTCGCCCAGCAGGCGCCGGCATTCGGCGGCCAGGAATTCTTCGACGCCGGCGGCGCAGGGCAGGAACAGGGCGGTGGTCGGCATCTACATGGCCTTGCGCAGGTTGGCGGGCGCGATCTTCAGGGCTTCGCGGTACTTGGCGACGGTGCGCCGCGCCACCTGGATGCCTTGTTCTTCCAGCATCTGGCTGAGCTGGCTGTCCGACAGCGGCTTGGCCGCGTCTTCCGCCGCCACCAGCTGCTTGATGAGCGCACGCACCGCCGTGCTGGAGGCGTTGCCGCCGGCATCGGTGTTCAGCGACGAGCCGAAGAAGTACTTCAGCTCGAAGGTGCCGAACATCGTGGCCATGTACTTGGCGGTGGTCACGCGGGAGATGGTGGACTCGTGCAGGCCCAGCTCATCGGCGATCTCGCGCAGCACCAGTGGCTTCATCGCGATCTCGCCGTGGGTGAAGAAGTTCTTCTGCCGCTCGACGATGGCGCTGGACACGCGCAGGATGGTGTCGAAGCGCTGCTGGATGTTCTTCATGAACCAGCGCGCTTCCTGCAGCCGGGCGCCCAGCGCGCCGTTGCCGTTCTGGCCCCGGTTGCCGCGGATGGCCTGGGCATACAGGTCGTTGATGCGCAGCTTGGGCATCACGTCGGGGTTGAGCACCACCTTCCAGCCGCGGCCGTTGCGCTGCACGATCACGTCGGGAATGATGATGTTGGCCTCGGCCCGCGAGAACGGCCGGCCCGGCTTGGGCTCGCAGCGGCGGATCAGCTCCTGCGCCGCCTTCAGCAGCTCTTCGTCGGCGCCGGTGGCGGCGATGAGCTTCTTCAGGTCGCGCCGCGCCAGCAGCTCCAGGTGGTGCTTGCACACGATGATGGCCACCGCCTGCGCCTCGCAGCGCGTCTGGGCCTTGAGCTGCAGCACCAGGCATTCGGGCAGGTCGCGTGCGCCCACGCCCAGCGGCTCCAGGCTCTGCAGCCACTTCAGCGCGCACTGCAGGCGTTCCAGCAGTTCTTCCTGCTGCTCGGGGTCGGCCTCGCCGGCCAGCTGCGCGACGATGTCTTCCAGCCGGTCGGCCAGGTAGCCGTCCTCGTTCAGCGATTCGATCAGCACGTGCAGCGCCGCGGCGTCCGCCGGCTCCAGCCGCATGCCGGCCATCTGCGCGCGCAGGTGCTCCTGCAGGGAGATGCCGCTGCCGCCGCGTTCCTGCGGCTCGAAGTCGTCGTTGTCGCTGCTGCCGCTGCCCGAGGAGGGCGTTTCGCGGATGCCGTCGAAGTCGTCGCGCTCGGTGCCGTTCTCCCAGTCTTCGCGCTCGGTGGTGCCGAACTCCGCGCTGTCCACGCCCGGCGCGTCGGCGCCTTCGGCCTCGCTGCTGCCGCTGGGCTCGCTGCTTGCCGCGAAGTCACCGTCGTCGCTGGCGGTCGCGCTGGCGGCCGGCCGTTCCATCGACTGCTCGAACGCCGGAACGTGTTCCTCCTCGGTTTCCAGGAAAGGGTTCTGCTCGAGCATCTGCTCGACTTCCTGGTGCAGTTCGAGCGTCGACAGCTGCAGCAGCCGGATGGACTGCTGCAGTTGCGGCGTGAGCGCCAGGTGCTGCGAGAGGCGGATCTGCAACGATGGTTTCATGACATCAACCGGGTTGCTTCAATCACATGCGGAAGTGCTCGCCAAGGTAGACCTTGCGCACGTCCGTGTTGTCGACGATCTCGTTCGGCGTGCCTTCGGCCAGCACGCGGCCTTCACTGATGATGTACGCGCGGTCGCAGATGCCCAGCGTCTCGCGCACGTTGTGGTCGGTGATCAGCACGCCGATGCCGCGTGCCTTCAGGAAACCGATGATTCGCTGGATCTCGATCACCGCGATGGGGTCGACGCCGGCGAACGGCTCGTCCAGCAGGATGAAGCGCGGCTGCGTGGCCAGCGCGCGGGCGATTTCCACCCGCCGCCGTTCACCGCCCGACAACGCCGGCGCCGGGCTGGCGCGCAGCTTCTCGATGCCCAGGTCGGCCAGCAGGCCTTCCAGCAGCCGGTCGATCTCCTTGCCGGGCAGCGAGCGGCCGTCGGCGCCGCGCTGCAGTTCCAGCACGGCGCGGATGTTCTCCTCGACGGTGAGCTTCCGGAAGATCGACGCTTCCTGCGGCAGGTACGACAGGCCCATGCGCGAGCGCTGGTGGATCGGCTTGTGCTGCACCTCGGCGCCATCGATGCGGATCTCGCCGGCATCGGCGCGCACCAGTCCCACCACCATGTAGAAGGTGGTGGTCTTGCCGGCGCCGTTGGGGCCCAGCAGGCCCACCACCTCGCCGGCGCCCACCGCCAGGTGCACGTCCTTCACCACCGTGCGTGTGCCGTAGCGCTTCTGCAGCCGGCTGGCTTCCAGGCGGCTGTCGTTGCGCGGCGCCGGGGTGGCGGGCAGCGCGCTCACCGGGAGGCTCCGGATGCTGCGGGCTCGGCGGCCTCGGAGCCCTCGCGCGGGGTGAGGATCACCCGCACGCGGCCGTTGCCCGGGCCGCTGGCACCGCTGGCCGGTGCCGGCGCGGTGCTGCCGGCCACGCTGAACACCTCGGTCGTGCTGTCGTAGGTGATGCGTTCGCCGGAAATCTGGTCCGCCGCCACGCCGTTGCGCAGCCGCTGCACCTGGGCGCCGCCGACGAAGCGCACCACGTCGCCCCGGCCTTCATATTCGATGCGATCGGCTGTGCCCTGGATGAATTCATCCAGTCCTTCGCGCTTCTGTCGAAAGCTGGCCGGCTGGCTGGCCGTGCCCACCGCCACCGCCGAGCGGAAGCCATCGGCGCCCTCGCGGATCTCGGCGCGCTCGGCGCGGATGGTGATGGTGCCCTGGGTGATGACCACGTTGCCGTTGAACACCACCACCTGCTTGAGCATGTCCACCGTGCCGGGCTTGTCGGCGTCGATGGTGATGGGCTGGCTGCGGTCTGCCCGGGCGGCCTGGGCGGCTGGGGCTGCGGCCAGCAGGCCCACGGCGGCCATGACCACCGCAAGGCTGCGCAGGCTGGACGGGAACGAATGGCGTGGGCGTTGGGTGGTCATAAAGGCATGAAACTTGCATGGCCATTCTAGCCACAGATTCATGACCGTCACCTGACGTGCAGCCCGGCACCGTGAATTGGGGCGGGTCGGGCCCGCCCCGGCCGGCATCAGGCCGGCTTGCGGGCCATCTGGATCAGCGCATCGCTCACCGCCAGCGCACGCTCGGGCGAGCCCGCCAGCGACGGCGCGGTGAACCAGCGGCCGGCCACCCCGATGGCCGGCACGCCGTCGATCTTGTATGCCTCGGACAGCGCCTTGCCCTGGCGCACCTTGGTGGCCACGCCGAACGACTTGTAGGCCTCGGTGAACTTGGCCGCATCCACGCCGTTCTGGGTCATGAATTCGACGATGTCGGCTTCCTTGTCCAGCCGCTTGCGCTGCACATGCAGGGCCGCGAACACCTTGCGGTGCAGCGCCTCCACCTGGCCGAGCGACTCGAGCGCGTAGAAGATCTTGGCATGCGTCTCGTGCATGGCCGAGAAGCTCACCGGCACGCGCCGGAAGTTGACGTCGGCGGGCAGCTTCTTGGCCCAGGCGTCCAGCGAGGGCTCGAAGGCATTGCAGTGCGGGCAGCCGTACCAGAAGAACTCCACCACATCCACCTTGCCGCCGCTGGCGACCGGGGCGGCGGTCTGCAGCTTGACGTAGTCCTTGCCCTCGACGAGCGGGGCGCCCTGGGCGTGGGCGGCCTGGCCGACCAGGCCAAATCCCAGGGCGAGGCCCGTGCCGGCGGCGCGGGCGGTGAAGTCACGACGGTTCATGCAATTCCTCTTGGTGTCTGTGTGCTGGCAGGAACGCAGGTGGACTGCTGCGCGCTGCCTTTGGTTCGCCAGGCGGGCGAATCAGCGTTCCACCCGCACCAGTGCCGCCTCGGTGCCGGTGCCTTGCAGGCGCTGCTGGGCCGCCTCGGCGTCTTCTTTCTGTTCGAACGGGCCCAGGCGCACCCGGTACACGGTACGGCCCGATTGCTCCCGCTCGGTGACACGGGCCGCCAGGCCCTGCATCGCCAGCCTGGCGCGCTGCTGTTCCGCATCCTCGGGCTTGGCGAACGCGCCCGCCTGCACGAAGTAGGTGAACGCATCGGTGCCCGTTCTGGTGGACCGCGGCGCCGAAGATGCACCGCCGGATTGGCCGGACAGGATGGCCGCCGGGTCGCGGGTGGAGCCGGTCGGCGGCGCGGCAGGCGCCGGCTGCTCGGTGGGCGGCACGGCCGGGGTGGGCGCCGGTACCGCCGGCTGCGACGGATAGGCCGGCTGCTGCACCGTGCCGGAGGCGCTGCGCGGCGGCTTGCCCGCCAGCGGCGCGTTGGGGTCCCAGTTCTTGTTCTTCTCGGCTTCGGCGGCGTCCTGGTCGGCGGAGCGCTGCGGCACCTTGTTGACGAAGGGCACCGGCACCTTGGTGACGTACAGGGCCACGCCCAGCGCCAGCGCCAGGCCGACCAGCAGGCCGACGATGAGGCCCATCACGAAGCCTCCACGTTGCGACTTCATGCGGGTTCCTTCTGGGCTTCTTCGGCCCGGTTCATGCTCTCGGGGGCGCTCACGCCCAGCAGCGACAGGGCATTGCGCAGCACCTGCCGGGTGGCAGCCAGCAGCGCCAGGCGGGCGCGGGCCAGCTCGGCATCGTCGACCAGAAAACGCTCGGCCGCGTAATAGCTGTGGAAGGCCGAGGCCACGTCGCGCAGGTAGAAGGCCACGTCGTGCGGGGCCAGGCTGGCCGCGGCGCGGGTGAGCATGGCCGGGTAGTCGGCCAGCTTCAGCATCAGCGACAGCTCGGTGGGCGCCACCAGGCGGGACAGGTCGGCCTGCGCCAGCTCGGCCGCGCTGGCCTTGGCCAGCACCGAGCAGATCCGCGCATGGGCGTACTGCACGTAGAACACCGGGTTCTCGTCGTTCTGCTTCAGCGCCAGGTCGATGTCGAAGGTGAATTCGGTGTCGGCCTTGCGGCTGATGAGGAAGAAGCGCACCGCGTCGCGGCTGGTCCAGTCGATCAGGTCGCGCAGCGTCACGTAGCTGCCGGCGCGCTTGCTGATCTTCACCTCGTTGCCGTCGCGCACCACCCGCACCATCGTGTTCAGCACGTAGTCGGGGTAGCCCTGCGGGATGCCGACGTTGGCCGCCTGCAGGCCGGCGCGCACCCGGGCGATGGTGCCGTGGTGGTCGGTGCCCTGGCAGTTGATCACCTTGGCGTAGCCGCGCTCCCACTTGGCGATGTGGTACGCCACGTCGGGCAGGAAGTAGGTGAAGCTGCCGTCGGACTTGCGCATCACGCGGTCCTTGTCGTCACCGTAGTCGGTGGTGCGCAGCCACAGCGCGTTGTCGAGCTCGTAGGTCTTGCCGGCGGCCACCAGGCGGGCCACCGTCTGATCGACGCGGCCGGAGGTGTACAGGCTGCTTTCCAGGTAGTAGCTGTCGAACTTGACGCCGAAGGCCTGCAAGTCCAGGTCTTGTTCGTGCCGCAGGTAGGCCACCGCGAACTGGCGGATGTCGTCCAGGTCGTCGGGGTCACCGCTGGCGGTGAACTCCCGGTCGTCGGCCCGAACCGTCTTCCTGGCCATGAAATCGGCGGCGATGTCGGCGATGTAGTCGCCGTTGTAGGCCGATTCGGGCCAGCCGGCGTCGCCGGGCTTCAGGCCCTGGATGCGCGCCTGGGTGGAGGCGGCCAGGGTAGCGATCTGCACGCCGGCGTCGTTGTAATAGAACTCGCGGGTGACGGCGAAGCCCTGCGTCTCGAACAGGTGGCTCAGGCTGTCGCCCAGCGCGCCCTGGCGGGCATGGCCCACGTGCAGCGGGCCGGTGGGGTTGGCGGAGACAAACTCCACCATCAGCTTGGTGCCGTTGGCGGGCTGGCGGCCGAACTGCTCGGCGCCTTCCAGCACCTCGCGCACCACGGCCTGCTTGGCGGCTTCCTTCAGGCGCAGGTTGATGAAGCCGGGGCCGGCGATTTCCAGCGCCGACACCCAGCGCTCCACCGCGGGCTGGCGCTTGAGCGCCGCCACCAGGGCTTGTGCCAGTTCACGCGGATTCTTCTTCAAGGCCTTGGCGAGCTGCATCGCCACGGTGACGGCGAAGTCTCCGTGGGCGGCCTGCTTGGGCGATTCGAATTCGAGGCTTTCGAGCGGGGGGACAGACGGGCCGGCTTCGGGCGCCAGTTCCGCGACTGCTGCGCGCAAGGCGGCGAGCAAGTCCTGCTTGGCTTGGATCATGGCGGCGATTCTAAGTTGGGGGGTGGCGCACCCGCCTCAAGCCGGCGGGGCGGGCGGCCGAAGATACGGGGCCATGTCCGCTGCCGAACGAACGACCCTGATGCCCGTCGCGCCGGCCGCCGCTGCCGAGCCGCACCTGCCCGCGGCCATCGGCAAGTACCGCGTCAGCCGGCGGCTGGGCGAGGGCGCCACCAGCGAGGTGTTCCTGGCGCGTGATGAATTCCACCAGCGCGACGTGGCGTTGAAGCGGGTGAGCCTGCCGGCGCACGACGGCGGCACCGAACCCCGCTACTTCGAAAAATTCTTCGCCGCCGAAGCCGCACTTGTCGGGCGCCTGCAACACCCGAACGTCGTGCAGATCTACGACGCGGTGGAAGACCCGGTCGCGCCCTACCTGGTGATGGAGTACGTGCCCGGCCACACCCTGCGGCGCTTCTGCCGCGCCGACCAGCTGCTGTCGCTGGAGCAGATCGTGGAGATCGGCTTCAAGTGCGCGATGGCGTTGGGCTACGTGTACCGCCAGGGCCTGATCCACCGTGACGTGAAGCCCGCCAACCTGCTGGCGGTGGTGGAGGGCGACCAGGTCATCGACGTCAAGGTGACGGACTTCGGCAGCGTGCTCAACCTGCGCTCGGACCGCACGCAGATCTTCCGCGTGGGCTCGCTGGCCTACATGTCGCCCGAGCAACTGGACGGCAGCACGCTGGATTGCCGGGCCGACATCTATTCGCTGGCGGCGGTGCTGTACCACCTGGTCACCGGCCGGCCGCCGTTCGACGCCGATACCCAGCCGGCGATCATGAACCAGATCTACCACCAGGACCCGCCGCCGCTGATGGCGCTGCGCGACGGCGTGCCGCCCTCGCTGGACCGCCTGGTGCGTGGTGCGCTGGCCAAGCAGCGGGACGACCGGCCCGCCGACTGGGATGCCTTCGCGCAGGCGCTGTCCGCGCTGGTGGCCAACCGCGAGGTGCCGCGCGGCAAGCTGCAGGGCGTACTGGACTCGGAGCGCTTCACCATGCTGCGCAGCCTGGAGTTCTTCGCCGGCTTTGGCGACGTGGAGCTGTGGGAGGTGGTGCACCGCGCGCGCTGGCAGCGCTTCAAGTACGGCCACGCCCTGTACAAGCGCGGGCAGGAAGGCAACACCTTCCACATCGTCGCCCAGGGCGGGGTGGACGTGTACCGCGACGGCGCCCGGGTGGCCGAGCTGGGCGCGGGCACCTCGGTGGGCGAGATGGCCTACCTGGCGCCCAACCCGGAGCTGCGCCGCCACAGTGCCGACGTGCTGGTGACCACTTCCACCACCACCGTGTCCTTCACGCCCGAGACGCTGGAGCAGCTGTCGGTGGGCACCCGCCACCTGTTCGACAAGGCCTTCATCCGCGTGCTGGTGCGCCGGCTGCATGCCGCGCACGAACAGCTGGCGCACCCGCGCCGCATCCTGTAGCCGCCAGCCGGCCGGGTGCACCGCCGGGCAGCCTGTCGCGTTGAGCCCTTGCCGGCGGGGGCGTGGAGCGCTCCAATCGCGCCGCAACCATCACCCCAAGCGAGGAGAGTCCATGAAGCAGCTGTTGTCCGCCGCCGCCCTGTGCCTGGCCGCCGCCCTGTCCATGCAGCCGGCCCTGGCTGCCGACGAAGCCAAGGCGCCCACCGCCCAGCAGTCGAAGATGAAGACCTGCAATGCCGACGCCAAGGACATGAAGGGCGACGAGCGCAAGGCCTTCATGAAGCAATGCCTGTCGGCCAAGCCGGAGCCCACCACGCAGCAGTCGAAGATGAAGACCTGCAACGCGGACGCCAAGGACATGAAGGGCGACGAGCGCAAGGCGTTCATGAAGAGCTGCCTGTCGGCCAAGAACCCGGCTTGAATGGAGCCCCCAAGCTCGCTGCGCTCGCTGCCCCCCAGGGGGGCGCCCCGGTCCCTTGGGGCGGCCCGGTGGGACCGGGGGTGGCGCCATGGCGTCGGGCTCAGCGTGCACCCGACCAGTAACGGGGATCGGCATACGTCTGCTTGACGAAGTCGATCCACAGCCGCACCCGCAGCGGCAGGTGCTTGGCATGCGGGAACACCGCGAAGATCCCGTTGGGCGGGGCGATGTAGTCGTCCAGCACCGTCTGCAGCTCGCCGCGGGCGATTTCCGCCTCCACCTCCCAGGTGCTGCGCCAGGCAATGCCCAGCCCGGCCAGGCACCAGTCGTGCAGCACCTGGCCGTCGGTGCAGTCCAGCCGGCCGGTGGGCCGCAGGTGGTGGGTGCGGCCCTCCATCGCGAACGCCCAGCCGCGGGACTGGCTGGCGTCGGAACTCAGCGTCAGGCATTCGTGGCGCGACAAATCGGACGGCTGCTTCGGCACGCCCGCCCGCTTGAGGTAGGCCGGCGTCGCCACGCACAGCCGGCGGTTGTCTGCCAGCCGCACGCTGACCAGGCTGCTGTCGGGCAGGTCGCCCACGCGGATGGCGCAGTCGAAGCCCTCGTGCACGATGTCCACCACCCGGTCGGCCAGGTTCAATGACACATGCACGTCGGGGTGGGCGGCCAGGAAGCGCGGCACCAGTGGCGCCACATGGCGCCGGCCGAAGCCGGCCGGCGCGGTGATGCGCAGCAGGCCGCTGGCCTTGGCGCCGCCGGCGCTGACGCCGGATTCGGCATTCGCCAGGTCGGCCAGCAGGCGTTGGCAATCCTCGAGGAAGGCGCTGCCTTCGTGCGTGAGCGTGATGCGCCGCGTGGTGCGCACCAGCAGCTTCACGCCCAGCCGCGCTTCCAGCGCGTCGATGCGCCGGCCCACCACGGCCGGTGCCACGCCTTCGGCTTGCGCCGCGGCCGTCAGGCTGCCCTTGGTGGCCACCGCAACGAAGGATTCAATCTGTTTCAGCCGGTCCATTGCCGGAAAATACCTGTTGCCGGCGCATGAATCAACCGGGTGCCGGGACCGATACCTGGTGCTGGGCGCATGAATCCAGCGCTGCGATTCATGCGCTGCGGGTAAAGATGCTGCGTGGGCGGCACCACCAATCCGGGCGCCTGGCTGTCATAGAGTGCGCAGCATTGCCGAATCTCCGTGAGGACCGCACCATGACCGATCGCACCGAACAACGCACCGCCGCCCACCGCCTGCAGGTCTCGACCGACCTGTTCCGCTTCATCGAAGACAAGGTGCTGCCGGGCACCGGCGTGGACAGCGCCGCCTTCTGGCAGGGTTTCGATGCCATCGTGCACGACCTGGCGCCGAAGAACGCCGCCCTGCTGGCCGAGCGCGACCGCCTGCAGGTGGAGCTGGACAAGTGGCATGCGGCCAACCCCGGCCCCATCGCCGACATGCCGGCCTACCGCAGCTTCCTCGAGTCGATCGGCTACCTGCAGCCGCAGCCGGCCGACGTGCAGACCACCACCTCCAACGTCGACGCCGAGCTGGCGGTGCAGGCCGGCCCGCAGCTGGTGGTGCCGATCCTGAACGCCCGCTATGCGCTGAACGCGGCCAATGCCCGCTGGGGCTCGCTGTACGACGCCCTGTACGGCACCGACGCCATTCCCGAGACCGACGGCGCGGGGAAGGGCAGCGGCTACAACCCCGCCCGCGGCGCCAAGGTCATCGCCTTCGCACGCAAGTTCCTCGACGAATCGGCGCCGCTGGCCAGCGGCTCGCATGCCGACGCCTCCGCCTACCGCGTGGAAGGCGGCCAGCTGGTGGTGCAGCTGAAGACCGGCGCCAGCGGCCTTGCGAACCCGGCGCAGTTCGTCGGCTACCAGGGCGACGCGGCGTCGCCCAGCTCGGTGCTGCTGGTGCACAACGGCCTGCACATCGACATCCAGATCGATCGCAGCACCGCCATCGGCCAGACCGACGCGGCCGGCGTGAGCGACCTGGTGCTGGAAGCCGCGCTGTCCACCATCCTCGACCTGGAAGACTCCGTGGCCGTGGTGGACGCCGCCGACAAGGTGGTGGCCTATGGCAACTGGCTCGGCATCCAGCAGGGCACGCTGACCGAGGAAGTGGCCAAGGGCGGCAAGACCTTCACCCGCCGGCTGAACCCCGACCGCGAATACACCGGCGCGAATGGCGGCACCGTGACGCTGCACGGCCGCTCGCTGATGTTCGTGCGCAACGTGGGCCACCTGATGACCAACCCGGCGATGCTCTGGGACGGCGGCAAGGAGATCCCTGAAGGGATCATGGACGCGGTGGTCACCACCACCATCGCGCTGCACGACCTGAAGCGCCGCGGCGAGACCGGCGGCGTGCGCAACTCGCGCGCCGGCTCGGTCTATATCGTCAAGCCGAAGATGCACGGCCCGGCCGAAGTGGCCTTCGCGGCCGAGCTGTTCGACCGTGTGGAAAAGCTGCTGGGCCTGCCGGCCAACACCGTCAAGCTGGGCATCATGGACGAGGAGCGCCGCACCTCCATCAACCTGAAGGCCTGCATCGCCGCGGCCTCGGCCCGGGTGGCCTTCATCAACACCGGCTTCCTCGACCGCACCGGCGACGAGATGCACAGCTGCATGCGCGGCGGCGCGGTGCTGCGCAAGGGCGACATGAAGAGCAGCGCCTGGATCCAGGCCTACGAGCGCAACAACGTGCTGGTGGGTCTGGGCTGCGGCCTGCGGGGCCGCGCGCAGATCGGCAAGGGCATGTGGGCCATGCCCGACCTGATGGCCGCCATGCTGGAGCAGAAGATCGCCCACCCCAAGGCCGGTGCCAACACCGCCTGGGTGCCTTCGCCCACCGCGGCCACGCTGCATGCGCTGCACTACCACCAGGTCAACGTGGCCGAGGTGCAGAAGACGCTGGAGCAGACCGATGCCGACGCCGAGCGCGACACGCTGCTGAACGGGCTGCTGCAGGCGCCCATCGCCGCCGAGCGCAGCTGGTCGGCCGCCGACATCCAGCAGGAGCTGGACAACAACGCGCAGGGCATCCTCGGCTACGTGGTGCGCTGGATCGACCAGGGCGTGGGCTGCTCCAAGGTGCCCGACATCCACGACGTGGGCCTGATGGAAGACCGCGCCACGCTGCGCATCTCCAGCCAGCACATGGCCAACTGGCTGCTGCACGGCGTGGTGACCGAGGCGCAGGTGCACGAGACCTTCCAGCGCATGGCCGCCGTGGTGGACGGCCAGAACGCCGCCGACCCGCTGTACCGGCCGATGGCGGGGCACTTCGACACCTCCTACGCCTACCGCGCCGCGCTGGACCTGGTGCTCAAGGGCCTGGAACAGCCCAGCGGCTACACCGAGCCGCTGCTGCACGCCTGGCGCCTGAAGGTGAAGGCGGCCGCCTAAGCCAGCCGGAACACGGCCGCCGCCTCCACCAGTCGCACCGCCTGCTGCTGCAGGCTCTCGGCGGCGGCGGCGCTCTGTTCCACCAGCGCGGCGTTCTGCTGCGTGGCGGTGTCGAGCTGGCTGATGGCCACGCCCACCTGGCCGATGCCGGTGTTCTGCTCCGCGGTGGCAGCCGTGATCTTGCCGATCAGGTCGCCCACGCGTTTGACCTGCGCCACGATGTCGGACATCGTGCTGCCCGCCGTGCCCACCAGCGCCGAGCCGGCTTCCACCTTGCTCACGCTGTCGCCGATCAGCGACTTGATCTCGCGCGCGGCCTGCGCGCTGCGCTGCGCCAGGCTGCGCACCTCGCCCGCCACCACCGCGAAGCCGCGGCCCTGGTCGCCGGCACGTGCGGCCTCCACGGCCGCGTTCAGCGCCAGGATGTTGGTCTGGAAGGCGATGCCGTCGATGGCGCCGATGATGTCGGCGATGCGCCGCGCGCTGTGGCTGATCGCCTCCATCGTGCGCACCACGTCGCCCACCACCTCGCCGCCGCGGCCGGCCACCGCCGAGGCAGCGCTGGCGAGCTGGTTCACCTGCTGCGCGGTGTCGGCGTTGTGGCGCACCGTGGCCTGGAGCTGTTCCATCGACGCCGCGGTCTGCTGCAGGCTGCTGGCCTGGCGCTCGGTGCGCTCGCTCAAGTCGGCATTGCCCGCCGCGATCTCGCCGGCGGCCAGCCGCACCGAAGCCGAGGCCTGCTGCACCGCCGACAGCGAGGCCGAGAGCCGCTGGCGCACCGCTTCCAGGTCGCGCATCAGCCGGCCCACCTCGTCGCTGCCCTGCGCCTGCAGCGGCACCGACATGTCGCCAGCCGCCATGGCCGCCACCTGGGCCGACAGCCGACGCATGCGCCTCAGCAGGCCGCGTGCACTCAGCACCGCCAGCGTGCTGCCAGCCGCGATCGCCAGCAGCGTGCACACGCCGATGGCCGCGCGCGCCCGGGCGGCGCTGGTCCCCATCGCCCTGCTGCTGCTGGCGACGCCGTGGCTCTACCGCGGGTTCATCCGCGACACGGCGTTCTACGAGATGCGCGAGTTCGACTTCGTGCGCCGCGCGGCGCCGCGGGTGCCGTGGTCGTGCCGGGTGCTGGAATTCCGCGGCGTGCCCGACCCCGCGCACCCCGAGCACCACTTCGACTCGCGGTGGCAGCGCTTCGCCCCGCGGGTCGTGCGCGGCGTCCCGCGTCTGGGCATCGAGGTGATCACCGCCGATGAGGCCACCCCGGGGATCACCCGCGGCGCCTCGGAGCGGCTCTCGCCCGCCGCGCGCGCGGCGCTCGACGCCCCGCCGGACTGCCTGATGGTGTACCTCGGGCTGAGCTGCGTCGCGCAGCGACCCGAGGGGGCGGCGGAGTCGCCGGTGTGCACCGCGTTGCGCACCTCGGGGCGGCTGCAGCCCGTCGCGGAAGAGACCATCACCGGACGGGTCTACGACTCGATGAACATCGGGTACCCCACCGATCGCCGCGCGCGGGTCTGGGGCACGCTCGACCTGCTCCCGCCCAACACCCCGGTGCGCCTCGGGCTCTACCGCTACCTCGGCCGCGCCCCGCGTCGCTGACGTGCAATGACCGTCGCGAGGTGCGGTGGTTCCCGCGGGAGCGGGATGGGTGTATCAACCTCCGCATTGCTGCGGGCGCGGCAGACCCGGGTGGGCAGCGGTTGTCGCGCCTGGACCGCGCCCCTCTGAAGGAGAAAGACCCCCCATGCGATTGAAATGGCTTGGACGGTCCCTCCCCTTCGCCGTCGCCGCGGCCCTCGCCGCGTGTGACAGCGGAACCCCGCCGGCGGGCAACGCCGACGTGGTCACCGCTGACGACGTTGCGGATGGTGGGACCCAGAACGACGTGCCGGTGGGCACCGATGTCGTCAATCCCCAGAACGACGTGCCGGTGGGCACCGACGTGCCCGTGAGCACCGACGTACCCGTGGGCACCGACGTGCCCGTGGGCACCGACGTGCAGGCCGACCCCGACGTGCCGGTGGGCACCGACGTCGTCCCGGGCGAAGACGCCCCCGACGTCTCGGTCTGCCCCATGGGCCAGATCGACTGCTCGGGCACCTGCGTCGACCCGACGATGAACACCGCGAACTGCGGCGTCTGCGGCCGCGCCTGCGGCACCGGGCAGATGTGCGTCGCGGGCATGTGCCAGTGCGCCATGGGGCAGATGTTCTGCAACGGCGCCTGCGTCGACCTGCAGTCTGACCCCGCCAACTGCGGCGGCTGCGGCACCGCGTGCATGACCGGCCAGCGCTGCACCCGGGGCACCTGCGCCGCGAGCTGCGACGCGCCCAACATCGTCTGCGGCTCGGCGTGCGTGAACCCCACGACCGACGCGATGAACTGCGGCGCCTGCGGCACCGCCTGCGCCACGGGGCAGTCCTGCACGAACAGCGTGTGCACCTGCGCCGGCGGGCAGCGCGCCTGCACCGCGGGCGGCATGAGCACCTGCGTCGACACCCAGACCGACAACGCCAACTGCGGCGACTGCGGCAACGCCTGCGGCGCCGGGCAGACCTGCACCGCCGGCACCTGCGCCTGCCCCTCGGGGCAGCTCTTCTGCGGCACCGGCAT
>OFDN01000977.1_pt1 | contig 20823 bp, 22 predicted proteins | sample 1520971 | NCBI WGS metagenome assembly OFDN01 (sample SAMEA94257418, study PRJEB24077) | hot springs metagenome | biome: Aquatic biome; feature: Geographical feature; material: Water | place: India | collected 2012-06-12 | depth 5 m
GGTCGGCTGGAAGGGCGAGGCCGCGCCGCGCAGCACGGCCCGGTCGCCGCTTTCGCCGGGCCCATCGCGCCAGGCGAGCGCCCCGTCATCGGCCAGCATCGGCTCGCGGGTATAGGCGTCGAGCCCCTTGCCCCAGACGGTCTCGACATCGCCATGCAGCAGGCCGGCCCCCAGCAATTCGCGGATGACGAAGCCCATGCCGCCGGCCGCGTGGAAATGGTTCACATCGGCCTTGCCGTTCGGGTAGATGCGCGTCAGCAGCGGCGTCACCGCCGCGATGTCGGAGAGATCGTCCCAGCTCAGCGCGATCCCGGCCGCAGCCGCCATCGCGACCAGATGCAGGGTGTGGTTGGTGGAGCCGCCGGTCGCATGCAGGCCGACCACGCCATTGACGAAGGCGCGCTCGTCGAGCACGCGGCCGATCGGCGCATAGGCGTTGCCGAGCGCGGTCAGCGCCATCGCCCGCTCGGTCGCGGCGCGGGTCAGCGCATCGCGCAGCGGCGTGTTGGGATTGACGAAGGAGGCGCCCGGCAGGTGCAGCCCCATGATCTCCATCATCATCTGGTTGGTGTTGGCCGTGCCGTAGAACGTGCAGGTGCCCGGCCCGTGATAGGACTGCGCCTCCGCCTCCAGCAGAGCGTCGCGCCCGAGCTTGCCTTCGGCGAAAAGCTGGCGCGTCCTGGATTTCTCGTCGTTGGACAGTCCCGACGTCATCGGCCCGGCCGGGATGAACACCGCCGGCAGATGGCCGAAGGACAGGGCGCCGATGACGAGGCCGGGGACGATCTTGTCGCAGATGCCGAGGAAGACCGCCGCGTCGAAGGTCTGGTGCGACAGCGCGACCGCCGTCGAGAGCGCGATCACGTCGCGCGAGAACAGCGACAGCTCCATCCCCGCCTCGCCCTGGGTGATGCCGTCGCACATCGCCGGCACGCCGCCGGCGACCTGGGCGACGCCGCCGGCGGCGCGCGCCGCCTGCCGGATCAGCTCGGGAAAGCGCTCATAGGGCTGATGCGCCGAAAGCATGTCGTTATAGGCGGTGACGATCGCGAGATTGGCGCCCTCGCCGGCCCGCAGCATCGCCTTGTCGCCCGGCAGGCAGGCGGCGAAGCCATGCGCCTGGTTGGCGCAGCCGAGGCGCTGGCGCCGCGGCCCGGCTTCCGCCGCGGCGGCGAGCCGGTCGAGATAGCGTGAGCGCTTGTCCTGCGAGCGCCGGACGATCCGCTCGGTGACCTCGCCGATTCGGGCATTGAGCACGCCAGGGTTCATTGCGATCTCCTCGCTGTGATGGTCGTCGCCGATCGGTAGCGCAGGAATGCTGCGCCACGATGTCGGCCCGCGCCGGCGCGTCCGCCATGCAAGCTCATGGCCGCAGGCTCGCCGCAACCTCGGCGGCCGTGGGCAGATCCGCGCCGCGCCGCCCGACCGTGATCGCGGCCGCCGCCGTGGCGTAGCCGATCAGTTCGCGGATCGCAGCAAGGTCGAGCGTCGCGATCGCCGGCTGGCTCAGGCGCCCCGTCCGCCAGAGCTGCGCCAGCAGGGCGGCGTGGAAGCTGTCGCCGGCGCCGACCGTGTCCTGGACTGGGACGGGCCGGCCCGGCACGGCGATCCGCCCGGCGGACGAGAAGGCGACGGCGCCGTCGCCGCCGGTCGTGATCACCACGAGGCTGGCCCCGCGATCGAGCCACCAGGCGCCGGCGTCCGTAACCGAAAAGCGGCCGCCCCAGGCGATTTCGACATCCTCGTCGCTCGCCTTGACTATCGTCGCCATGCGGTAGAAGGGCTCGGCCGCTTTCTCCCAGAGCGCCATGTCGCCCAGCACGCTCGGGCGCAGGTTGGGATCGACGCTGATGACGCGGCGGTGGCGCTCGCGCTCGGCCAGGGCGGCGAAGCTCGCGCCGACCGGGTCCACCACCATGGTGTAGGATCCGAAGGTCAGCGCCTGCACAGCGTCGGGCAAGCTCGCCGGCATGTCCGCCAGCGTCAGCGAGCGGTCTGCGGCGCCTTCGCCGTGAAAGCTGTAGCGCGGCTGGCCGTCAGCCGCGGTGGTGACCGCCGACAGGGTGGTGAGACGGTGCGTGCGAACCATGAAGCGCTCGTCGACGCCTTCGCGTCGCAGCCGCTCCGCCAGCCATTCGCCGAAACGGTCGCGCGAGACGCCGCCGAGAAAGGCGGCCGGCGCGCCCTGCCGGGCGAGCCCGATCGCGACATTGAAGGGCGAACCGCCGGCGACGGCCCGCGCCGGCATCTCGGCACCCTCCGGCTGCCCGACGAAGAGATCGATCAGCGCTTCGCCGCAGACCACAATCATGAGAGCGCTCCGCGGATCTGACGCTGGCGGGCGCCGACGGCGCCGCATCCTTGATGACGGGCCCCCGGATTTCGGTCCTCGGCGGCCGCCATCGGCGTCTGCTCGGCCATTCTCACCATCCTCCCGGCCTCCGCAACGCCGAGGATGTGTCATCGGCGCAACCGCGATGCAGTTCGGGCAACGGCGTCGCGGCGGTTAAGGTCCTTGCCGCCGGCGGCGGCAAGCAGCAGTCATAGCCGGGCCTCGGTTTCTTCAAAACCGGCGTCGAGCCGGCGACGGACAAGCCGGCCGGCGGGGTCACCGCAATCGACGACGCGGCTGCGCTGATGCGTGGCGGGGCTGGCGCCGGGTCGCCCTGACGCGCCGGTTCCGACGCAGCCTGTCAGGGTTTTGCGCGAAACGCTCTTTCAAGACAGCGCCGGCAAGCTTAGTCTTACCTTAGGTCATGTGGAGCTCCGGCTGGAGCGAGGTGACGTCGAACATCACCGGCCCGCCATGGCCAACCAATTTGCAGAACCCCGAACACGCGACCTCGCGCACCCACTCAGAGCAGAGCAAGGAGTCGACGATGAACCCCCGCCTGACGCCGTTCATGGCGATCGCCTTGGCGCTACTGGCTCCGACGCAGCTGCGGGCCGCCGCCGCAGAAGAGGCCTTCTTCGCCTGTGGCAGCAATCAGGTCGTGCTCTATGGCGGCGCCCCCGAGGGCTTCAAGCCCGGCTGGAGCTGGAAGTCGGACGACCCCGCCTTCGCCAAAATCGACGAATGCAAGGCGGTCGATGACGGCGCAACGCTGCTGGTGACGGCTTCGACGGGCGGCGTGGCGATCGTCGAGCGCAAAGATGGCGGGATGCGCTTCCGGACCGACGCATTCATGGCCCATAGCGCGGAATTGCTGCCGCTGGGCCGGCTGGCGGTCGCCGTCTCCGAGCACGACACGGGTAACCGACTGGTCGTTTACGATCCGCCACGCCGGGATCCGATCATCACGATCCCGTTTTATGCGGCGCATGGTGTCCTGTGGGACAAAAAGCGGCAGCGCCTCTACGCCAGCGGCGGCGACCAGCTGGTGGAATACGGTCTCGGCGATTGGAGCGGCGCCAGTCCCGCACTGACGCAGATGGCCTCGACACGGATTCCCGGCCGGGCGGGCGGTCACGATCTGTCGCGTCTCGACGACGATCATCTGCTCCAGACCACGACAGACGGCGTCTGGGTGTTCGATCAGGCGACGGGCCAGTTTGCCCCCTTCGAGCCGCTGAGCGCCTTGCGGGACGTCAAGTCCGTCGATGTGGAGCGCAACAGCGGTCGCATCGTCTACCAGAAGGCGACGACGAGTTGGTGGGCGCATGAGGCGCGGCTCGCGCGGCCCGACGACGCCGTCCCGACTCCCGGCATCCGGCTCTACAAAGTGCGCTGGCTGCACTCGGCCCGTTGACATTCCGTTGTCGGGCCGGGGCTGAACGGGCCTGCAGCCGGCCAGTCAATCCGGCCGGGGCGGGGACCAGAGGACAGAGGCTGGCGAGGACGGTCTCGTTCCCGCTCAGCCTTCGCCGCCGCCTTATCTGCTCGCAGCCGCGATCGCGCCCAGCGATTGACCTAGCGGCCCGAGCGGACGGCGTACAGGCTCTTCCATGCTGGCTGAAACCCAAGACGGCGCCGAATCGCCCGCCTGACGACCGAGATACAACAAACGGTCGAAAGCCAGCATCGACTCGAACCGGCAGAACTCCGCCGGCCCGAGCCGCACATCGTTCAGGCGCTCGATCGCGAAACTCGACGCGCGAGCGATCGCCGTCGCGTAGCGCTCCCAGTCCGGATCATCCTGCGGCTGGACCCGATAGGCCAGAGTGATGTGGAACTGATAGCTGTCGTGATCGGGCCGCCGGATGCCGAGGACCGAGGCGATCCGGTCGCGGAAGCCGCGAATTCTGGCTGTCTCGACCGGATCGACCGGTTCGAGCGCGATGGTCAGGCTTCCTGTCCGCCGGGCGGCGATGCCGGTCGCGCGCATATGGAACAGCTCGGGCGTCCAGGGCGCCGCCGCCGTCAAGCGCCGCGCTGCCTCGGCATGACAGGCGTGTGGATCTGCCGACAGGTCCAGCCCGGGCAACCAGCGTTCTTTGCTGCGATCGGTAAAATTCATGACCTCGAAGATGGTCATATGCCAGCTGGAGGCCGGCAGGAAGGCATGGGCCGGCGACTCCGCCGCGCCGGTCAGCATCGCTCGGATCTCGGTCAAATGGTCTTCCAGCGAACCGGGTCGTGGAACGTGGCAGATGATCGTATTGCCGGGAAAGAACCGCGCCGTGCCATCGGGGTTGAACTTGGGACTGCGCCATTCTTTCGGGTCTGCAGAACTCATGGTCGCTCCTTCGATCAGATTGGTTAGCCGGCGAACCTGCCGCGGAGGCTCAGGGCAGGTACAGGGAATAGAGCGGCAGCATCGCGGCGCCCGTCGCCGCCGGGTCGCCATTGGCCTCCGATAGGACCAGCCTGGGCAGCTCAGGGCCCACCCCGTATCTGTGCGGCCCCCAGATGGTGACCCGCTCGATCAGCAAGGCCCCGAGGGCGGGCGGGATCTGGCCGCCGAAGACGATGGCGTCGGGGTCGATGAGGCCTGAAATCGCGTTGACCGCCCGGTCGAGCTGCGGCAGCGTCCGCCCGATCCACGCCTCCACGCCGGGCCAAGCCGGGTCGAAGCGGTCCTTCAGATCGGCCACGGAATCGATGGCGATGCCGTTGCGATGCAGCTCCTCGATCAGAGAACTCAGGGCCGGCCGGTTCTCGACCTCCCCCTTGGGGAACAGATGCACTTCGCCGGCATTGCGATGGCTGCCAAAGAAGGGGCGTCGATCCAGAACCAGGCCCATCCCGAAGCCGTAGTTGAACGAGAAATAGACAAAGGTGTCGGCCCACTGGCCGGCGCCGCGCAGCCGCTCGCCAATGGCGCCGGTGGTGGCGCCGTTCTCGAGCCAGACAGGCAGGCGGAAACACTCCGTCAGCTCGGGCTGCAGGTCGATGAGCGACCAGTCGCGCAGCGGTTCGGGCGCATTGACGCCTCCCCCCGGCACGAAGAAGCCGGTCATCGCGACCCCGGCGCCGATGAGCTGCGCCTGCTTTATTTCGTTGCGCCGGAGCATGCGTTCGAAGGTATCGCGCAAAACCAGCAGGGATGCCCGGCGGTTGACCGGGGCCTGGCGCAGGACGGTTTCCTCGATCGTCCTGCCGCCCAGATCGATCAGCGTCAGCACCATCGAATCCGTGTTGATCGAAACACCGACCGCGACGGCGGCCCGGGGAACGAGTTCGAGCACCGCGCTCGGCTGTCCCCGGCCGCGGCGCAGCGGCGCGCCGGCCTTGATCAGCCCAGCCTGAATCAATTTTTCGGTGATGCGGTGCACCGATTGCTGCGTGATCTCGACATGGGAGGTGATGTCGGCCCGCGGGATCGGCTCCAACCGGCGGACGGCATCGAGAACGGCGCGTTCGCTCGGCAACAGCGACGCCCGATTCGACTGTTCGGCGGAAGGCATCAGCGGTCGTCCTCCATATTACGCGTCATGAGTGAATTTAGCCCCGAGACCCGCCATGCGCGCGCCGGCGTCGACGCGCTGATGCTTCGCTAGGCGAGTATCGATCATTTGTAAATTTGATTTTTTTTCGAGATTTCCCTTGCGTTATCCATGTCACAAAAATAATACAAACGACAAGTAAAAATGGCTTGGACATCGTCCCAGGCTCGGAGGCACGCTTATGAAAACCCCAATTCGGATTGTCGTCGCGGCATTGGCGCTCGCCGCCATGGGCGGCGCGGCGCAGGCGCAGAGCGCCTTGAAGAACGCCAAGTTCGACCCGTCGAAGATCACGCGCGAGAATTTCTATGACGTCATCGTTCCCTTGGCCAAAGCCGAAGGCACGGTGGTCATGTATAATTTCGCGGGCGGCTGGGCCCGCACCTGGCAGGAAGGGCTGATCAAGCCGTTCGAGGCCAAATACGGCATCAAGGTCGAATATTCCGACGTCAAGAGCGATCAGGCCAATCAACAGCTGATGGCTGTCCACAAGGTCGGGCAGGATGCGCCCGTGGACGCCTATTTCGCAGGCGGAGGCGACTATCCGGGCCTGTCGCGCGCTGGCGTCGTCGGCAACGTCAATCTCGGCGCCATCCTGCCGAACCTTGCCAAAGTGCCCGATGAGTTCAATACCATCGTCTTCGGCGTCAAGGTCAACGGCACGTTCCCGATCGTTCACCGCAACCAGACCGCCATCGGATATGACAGCGCCGCCATCGCAGCGGCGGATGTGCCGAAATCCTTCGACGAACTGCTCGCCTGGTCGTCCAAGCATCCGAAGAAATTCGCCATCACCTTACCGGCTAAGGGCGGCTCCGGCGGCGGTTTCCTGTTTTCGGTGGCGCTGAACTACGCCAAGGGAGACTGTCGCGCCCGGCTGCTGGACTATTCGAAGTCGCGCGAGGAGAACAACGACTTCGCCATGAACTCACCGTGCCTCCAGCCGGTTTGGACCTATTTCACCGATCTGCTGAAGTCCGCCGAAATGACCAACGGCAATGCGGATACGTTGAACCTGATCAACAACAAGCAGGCCGTCCTGGGCACGGTCTGGGAAGATCAGGTCATGGCCTTCCTGAGGGATCATCAATTGCCGGAGAGCTTCCGGATGACCCTGCTCAAGGGCGGGCAGGTCGGGTCCGGCGACGCCTTCTTCGTTCCCGCCGACGCCAAGCACCCGGCAGCGGCCATGCTGTTGATCAACGAAGCTTTCGGCATGGATTACCAGGCCTTCAAGATGGACACCAAGGCATCCCGCTCGCCGCGCAGCGACTTCGACAACGCCAAAGTCTCGAAGCAGACCCGCAGCCATCTCCTGCCGGAGGCGGTCTACCCTTCGCTCTCGCTGCCAGCGAATTGGCAAATGACGTCGGCCCTCGCCGACGCGCTCGACGAAAAGGTGCTCTCCAAGCACTGACCCCCTTCGCAGCTTTCGCCGGAAGGGCGCGTCGGCGCCCTTCCGGACAGGATACGATTGACCCAGCCCATGCCCGAATTGCAGCTGACCGCCATTTCCAAACGATACGGCTCGACTCTCGCTCTGCACCCGACATCGCTCACCGTGGAGAAGGGCGAGTTCGTCACCGTTCTCGGCCCGTCGGGCTGCGGCAAGTCGACCTTGCTGCGCATTCTCATGGGCATCACCGAGCCCAGCGGCGGCGAGATCGAACTCGCGGGCAAGCGGATCGAGGCCTTGCCGCCGGAGCGGCGGGACATCGCCATGGTGTTCCAATCCTATGCGCTGTTTCCGCATATGAACGTCGCCGGCAATCTCCGCTTCGGGTTGAAGATGCGCCGGGTGCCGCGCGCCGAGCAGCAGCGCCGGATCGCCCATGCGGTCGAGATCTGCAATCTCGGCGGGCTCGTCGAGCGCATGCCGCGCCAACTCTCCGGCGGCCAGCAGCAGCGCGTCGCGCTGGCGCGCGCCATCGTCATGCAGCCGGCGCTGATGCTGTTCGACGAACCTCTGTCCAATCTCGACGCCCAGCTGCGCGAAAGCCTGCGGCACGAGCTGATCGATCTGCACCGACGGACGGGGGCGACAAGCCTTTACGTGACGCATGATCAGGCCGAGGCCATGGCCATGTCGGACCGGGTCGTGGTGATGGATCAGGGCCGCGTCGTCGAGATCGGCAAACCGGTCGAGCTGTACCGTCATCCCAAGCATGTCTTCACAGCCGGCTTCATCGGCCAGACCAATCTGCTGCAGCTGGTTGCGTATGGCCGGACGGTGGCGCTGCCCTGGGGCGGTTCGGCGGCGATCGACGAGGACCGCTGGGGCGCGATCCGGGTGTCGCTGCGGCCCGAGAACATTGCGCTGACGCCGCATGATGAGGGGCAGGGAGAAATCCTCTCGGCGGCGTTTTTCGGCGCGCAGGCGCATTATGTCGTCGGCATTGCGGGCGAGCAGCTGAAAGTTGCGCGGGCCGGCGGCGAGCCCTTGCTGCAAGCGCGGATGCGCGTCGCGTTGGATCTGGCCGGCCCGGTCTGCGTGCTGCAAGACGGGACGGCCGAGGTGACGGCATGACCAGCCTGGCGCGCCGCCCGACGCTTCGGGCCTTCCTCTTTCTGCTGCCAGGCATCGGCTTTCTCGCGCTGCTCTTCGGCTTCCCGCTCGTCTCGGCGTTCCTGGGCAGTTTCGGCCTCACCGACGGTCCGGGCGAGTTCACCACGCGCTACTATGCCAAGGTCGCCAACAGCGCGGTGCTGCGGCGCGGGTTCAGCGTCACGGTCTATTACGCGGTGGCGCCGGTCGTGATTTCGACGATCCTGGCCACAGGCGTAGCGCTCGTCATCCGCCGCCCATTCGCCGGCCGCTCCCTGTTCAGCGGGCTCTACAAGCTGCCCATGGCCGTGCCGGGGATCATCGTTGCGCTGATGGTCCTGACGCTCATCGAACGCGGCGGCTTCTTCGATCGCCTGCTGGCGCCTTTCGATCTGACGCTGCCGCGATTGGTCCGCGATCCCCTGGGCATCGGCGTCATCGTCGCGACGGTCTGGAAACAGATGCCATTCCTGACCCTGGTCATCACCGGCGCATTCGCCGGCGTGCCCGAAGACGTGCGCAATGCCGCGCGCTCGCTCGGAGCCAACCGGATTCGCGCCTTCTTCCTGGTCGAATTGCCGCTCGCCCTGCCGGCCATCACGGCGGCGGTCCTCATCACTTTCGTCGGCTCGTTGGGCGGGTTCGCCATTCCGGATCTGATCGGCGCGCCATCGCCCCTGCCTTTGTCGATTCGCATGGTTCGCGCCTTCAACGAGGGGAATTCGTCGGAGGCCTATGCGCTGGGCATGGTGATCGCAGGGTTCGGCTCCGCGGTCTTGCTTTTGTATTATGCGCTGACGGCGGGCATCGCACATCCTCGGAGACAGCAAGATGCCTGAGCCGTCGCGCCAATTTCGCCATGCGCAGAAGGAAGAGCGCTGGCTCGTCACGGTCTGTCTGTTCGCCGGGCTGTTCGTCGCGATCGGCCTGCCGATGGCGCTGATCGGCATCTGGAGCGTCGCTGACCGTTGGGGTTATCCGGCGCTGCTGCCGGAGAGCTACACATTGGACCATTGGCAGCGTGTCCTGACCGAAGCCGGCGTGCTGACGGCCTTGAGCAAGAGCCTGGCCATTTCGACCGTGGTGACCATCTTCACGGCCTTGCTGGCCATGCCGACCGCCTGGGCCATGGCCCGGTTCGACTTGCCGGGCAAGCGGGCGCTCGAGCTGTTCGTGCTGGCCCCGACGATCATTCCCGGCATCGTGGTGGCGGTCAGCGTCGGGCAGGTCTTCCTGGTGCTCGGGCTCGCCTATTCGATTCCCGGCGTTATCCTGGTCCAGACGGTGGGGACGCTGCCGTTCATGACGCGGCTGATGATCGCCGCATTCGAAACGCTGCCGGATGAAATGCTGCAGGCGGGCCGGTCGCTGGGCGCTGGCCCCCTGGCGCTCGCCTTCCACATCGTGCTGCCGCTTTCCATCCCAGGCCTGCTCGCCGGCGGGCTTTTGACCTTCGTCCATTCCTTCGAAGAGTTCGACAAGACCTTCGTGGTCGGAAACCCGGTGGTTCAGACGCTGCCGATCAAGCTCTACACCTATCTCGACCCGTATTCGCTGCAGTTTCCGCTCGCAGCGATCGTGTCCCTCATCCTGCTGCTGCCGGTTCTCATCGTCTTCATCGTTTCGGGGCGCATTTTGCGCGACGACGTCTTGGCCGGTGGGATGGGCAAGGTGTGAGGGGCCAGGCGCTCGATTTTGCAGGCGGCCTAGCGGCGGGCGGCGGCGCCGGGATTTGTCTCAGCGGCGAAGCCGGCGCGCCTTGGGTATCGTAAACTCCAACATTGCAGGATTAGAATAAAATACTCGTCTCGCTGACGCCCGCAGGCGCCGGCTCCGAACCGGCCCCCGTGGACGCGCTGCGCATCGGAACGATTGAGATCGGAGGCCAGGACTTCCAGGCCCTCTCGGCGGCGATCCGCAGCAAGACAGGAAGCGGCTCGTTTGCGGAGGAGCCGGCATTGCTGAAGCAGTTCGTCGAAACGCGGCTGTTGGCCGAAAGCGCCCGCCGCAACGGACTGCCGACCGATCCCGAGATCAGAGCGCGCCTTTCGCTCGCCCAGGACGAGATCCTGGCTCAAGCCGAACATGACCGGATCTACAATGCGGCCGATGTCGCCGATGCCGACATCGAGCGCCGGCTGGCCGAGAGACCCGGCGCCTATGATGAAATCACCCTCAGCCATATCTTCATCGCGGTTCGGGCCGCAGGCGCCGATCCGGCCCGTCCTGAGGCTCGCTCGGACGCCGAGGCGCTCGACAAGGCGCTATCCGTTCGGCGCGCGCTCCTGGCGGGGCTGGATTTCGCCGCCGCCGCGTTACGCGAGTCGGATGACCCGGCGAGCGCAGGGAGCGGCGGTCGGGTGGATCCCATGCTCGGAATGTACGTCGCTCCGGAATTCGCTTCCGCCGTCTTCTCGTTGAAGGAGGGTGAGATTTCCGAACCGGTGCATGGGTCGGGAGGCTACCATCTGGTGCAGCTGGTCAAGCGCGTGCGTGCGGACCCTCGGACGAATCGGGGCATGGTCGAGGCGGTGCTGCGCGGAGAGGCCGTTCAGCGCGCATTGGACACGATGCTGCGGCTGCATCCGGTGGCGCTGTCCCGAGCCAGCGCAACCGCGCCGACGGGATCGTCCGGAGTCAGAAACAAGAATTGAAGACGCCTCGGGCGCCGCGGCGCCGCCGTGGAGCATCCGCAACGATCGACCGACAAAAGCCGGGAGGCGGTCGGGCTGCCTGCGCCAACGTGCTGGGGAAGGCCTATCGGCGAGGGCAATGAACGAAGCGCGTTGCGCATTCGTTCGCTTGATCCAAACAGATTGGCGGCGCCAACGGCTTTTGGTCGGTGAGTGGCGGACAGGGAGGGATTTGAACCCCCGATACCCTTGCGGGTATGCCGCATTTCGAGTGCGGTGCATTCAGCCGCTCTGCCACCTGTCCGGTGCGAAACCCCTTTGGAATCAAGCGCTTATCGAAGTGCTTGCTTGTACCTAAGGCTGTCCCTAAAGCGTGTTCCTAGTAGGTGGGCCTACCAAGGACTGGCTGATCGGCGTTCTCATACAGAGGAGGGGTGTCATTGTCCAGCAGGAAGAAACGCGGACAGAACGACCATCTGCGCCAGCGCAATGGCGTCTGGTATCTCCGCTTCCAATATTCTGATGCACTGCGAGCCAGCGCGCGGGCGTACTATGGCCGGGAGGACTGGCCGAAGGAGGAGGCTCGTTCGCTCAACACGAAGGACAAGGTTGAGGCCGAGGTTCTGGCGCAGCCCTACATCGCGCGGCACAAGAGCCTGCTGCTCTTCCACGCAGCGGCCAGCGACGAGACCAAGAAGTGGGGCGATTTTATCGCGGTCTGGCAGATGGAGCCGCATACGCGCGTCAATCGCCCAGACGGAAGTTCATCAGTCGCGAGCGAGGCGACGATCATCCATACCGCGCCGGACGGGACGATCACCTCCGAACCCAACCGCCGCCGTTTGGTGATCAAGTTCGATGAGAAGATTGTGGCCAAAGAGCCTGCGTTCATCGAAGCGAAGAAGGCCGTCCAGGGCGTGAAGAAGACGGTCTACAAGGACGTGGACGCGGACATGATGACCACCTACGTGCTGGCATCGAAGCTCAGCAAGGATGACCGCGTTCTGGCAGAGCGTGGTCTCCAGAAGTTCAAGCTGGCCAACGGCGGCAAGACGATCGCCAACAGTCTGCGCTCCGATGTGGCGAAGCTCATCGAAGCCGAGTTTCTGGCGCGCGGCCCCAATGGCGGCGAGCGCATCAAGAAGATGATCGCCTACCTCCGGGCCGCTGTGAACTTCAACATTCGGAAGGCTGACGTTCCGCTTTACCGCTCGAACATCTTCGAAGGGCACGACATCGACACCAACAACCTCAAGAGGCCGCCATACTCAGAGGCGGACCTACGCCTAATCAAACAGGGTTGGGCGCTGTTCACCAACCAAGAGAAGCTGATGGTGGCGTGGCATATCGCTTCGTCGGTGAGGCCGGTCGGCCTTTACAGCATTCGCCGCGATGAGATGACCGAGGAAGAGGAGTTCGACGAGGCCACGGGCCGGTCGTTGGGACATCACGTCACGCGATCGGTCATGATCGAGAGCGACAAGGACACTCGTCGTGGCGGCGCAGACTATGGACATCGCCGTTTGCCAATCCCTCAGGCCGTCCTGGATGCCCGCTGTGACGACGGCTCGCCGCTCCTCCCAGACCGCATAGACGGACCCCTCTTCAGTGCCCCGTTGGACCAACTGCTCAACTCAATCAATTCCAAACTCCTCAAGATCGGCGTCAACACGGAGGACAAGGTCGATGAGAACAAGCGCATCGTAGAGAAGGGTAAATCGCTCTACTCAGGACGCCACCGGGCGCGCGATCGTTTCCGTTCGATCAAGCCCCCCGAGGAGATGTCTCGGGCAATAATGGGCCACACGCGGCGGACCTCCGATAGCCATGGGAACTATGGTCACGGCTTTACCATGTTCGCCATGAAGCGGGTCATCGACCTGATCCGGTTCTGACTGCTCAACAAGGCACTGCACGGACCCGATCGCACGTAGACGGCAGTAGGCGCAGAAGCTGGTTGCCCCTGGCCACAACCCGCCATGTCCGGTCAGTGGTGACATTGCGGTCGGGCAGGTACCAGCCGAGTGTCTTCGAGTGCTGGTCCATGATCTTCACCCGGCCAAGGCTGGGCTCCTCCTCAAGATAGCCGATAATGCAGTTGTACTGATCGCGCAGCGTATGGCGGGACATCCATTCCTCCTTGACTTTCTGTTCTTATTTTCTCAGAACAGACGACATGAAGCAAGGCTACGTCATTGATCATGATGAAGAAATTGGGAAGAGAGTTGGTCAAGGCAGTGGCCTATTTGCGCACCTCGTCCGCCAGCAACGTCGGGGCCGACAAGGACAGCGAGAAGAGGCAACGGCACGCAATCCAGACCTTCGCTCGCCACTCGGGCTTCGCCATCGTGGGCGAGTTCTATGACGCGGCAGTTTCTGGCAGCGATCCCGTCGAGACCCGTCAGGGGTTCTCAGACCTCCTGGATAGGATCGAGAGCAACGGCGTCAGAGTGGTAATCATCGAGGATGCTTCGCGCCTCGCCCGATCGGTCCTGGTCCAGGAACTCGCCATCTTGGCGCTCCAGACCCGAGAGGTGCGGGTCCTCGCGTCAAACGGCGACGATCTCACCGAGACTGACGACGAGATGAAGGTCGCGATGCGCCAGATCGGGGCGGCGTTCGCGCAGTTGGAGAAGACGAGGCTCGTCAAGAAGCTCCTTGCAGCGCGACAACGCAAGCGCGCGACCGGCGTCAAAGTGGAGGGCAGGAAGGCGCTGGCCGAGCTTCAACCGGAACTCGTCACCTTCGCCAAGCGGCTGCACCGCCGTAACCCGAAGACGGGGGAGCGCCGCTCCCTTCGCGCTATCGCGGACGAACTCGCCCGTCAGGGCTACAAGAGCAAGTCAGGGAGTGCGCTCGCCCCCTCAGTGGTGAAGCGGCTTCTGGACGGTTGAGCCGGGAACGACACGATGCCCTCGTCACTGACCCTTCGCTTGAAGCTTAACCTTGGCCCGGACATTGCCATCGGACCGGGCAAGGCGGACCTCCTCGAACACATCAAGGACGCAGGTTCCATCGCCGCTGCCGGGCGGCGTATGGGCATGAGCTACCGGCGCGCATGGCTGCTCGTCGAGACTATGAACGGGTGTTTCCGCGAGCCGCTCGTCGTGTCCGAGCGCGGAGGCTCGGGCGGCGGTGCGGCCCGGCTTACGCTGGTGGGCGAGGAGGTGCTCGCCCGCTTCCGATCCATCGAGGCCCGCAGCCTAGAGGTGAGCGCCGCCGACCTCGCGGTCCTCGAACGCTTAACCTCCCGAACGGCGTAGATCGGGGTTGCTGTGAGCATGGTGCCATGCTTCGATGGCGATATGTTCATCTGAATATATCGAGAGTTCTCATGCTCCGACGCTCCCTGATCCGCCCTCTTACCGTCCTCCTCGGCGTCGCCCTGTACTCGGCCCTACTCGTGCCCGCACAGGCCCAGGCCGATCTGCCCGCCATTGCAGGCGCGTCCGACCTCAAGTTCGCGCTAGACGAGATCGCGGCAAAGTTCCGGGCCGACACGGGTCGCGAGGTGAAGCTCGTCTACGGGTCGTCAGGCAATTTCGCCACGCAAATCCAGAACGGCGCGCCGTTCCAGATGTTTTTGTCGGCGGACGAGGGCTTCGTCTTCCGCCTCGCCGATGCTGGCAAGACCCTCCAGGGCAGCAGAGGCGAACTCTACGCCATTGGGCGGATCGTGCTATTGACGCCCACCGGCTCCAGCCTGCGCGCCGACGCCGAACTCAATGACCTAAGGGCAGCCCTGAAGGATGGACGCCTCAAGCGCTTCGCCATTGCCAACCCGGAGCACGCCCCCTACGGGCGGGCCGCAGAGGAAGCCCTGAGGCACCGGGGCCTTTGGGAGGCGGTGAAGCCCACCCTCGTGCTGGGCGAGAACATCTCGCAGACCGCGCAGTTCGCTACCTCGGGATCGGCGCAGGGCGGCATCATCGCTCTCTCGCTCGTCAAGGCTCCCGAGATCGGCAGGCTCGGCTCCTTCGCGCTCCTGCCCGACACGTGGCACCAGCCCCTGCGCCAGCGCATGGTGCTGCTGGCGAACGCGGGCGAGACCGCGAAGGCGTTCTACGCCCACGTGAGCGCCCCCGCCGCCCGCGCTATCTTCATCCGCTACGGCTTCACGCTGCCCGGCGAGAGCAGTTGAGCACCAGCGCGATGATCGACATCAGTGCGTTCTGGCTCTCGATCAAGCTCGCCGCCGTCACGGTCCTGATCCTCTTCCCTATCGGGGTCGTGGTGGGGCGGTGGCTCGCGTGGACGGGCTTCCGGGGCAAGGGCTTCGTCGAGGCCCTTCTCGCCCTTCCGCTCGTGTTGCCGCCCACCGTGATCGGCTACTACCTTCTCGTCTCGGTCGGCGGGAACTCCGGGGTCGGACGCACCTGGGAGGCCGTGTTCGGGCGCGGCCTCGTCTTCACCTTTGAGGGGCTCGTCCTCGCCTCCGTGCTGGTCAACCTGCCCTTCGCGATCCAGCCGATGCAGCGCGCCTTTGCCGCGATCCCGCGCGATGTGCGGGAGGCGGCAGCCTGCTCGGGCTTGACGCCCTGGCGGGTGCTTTGGGCGGTCGATTTACCGCTCGCGTGGCACGGCATCGTGCTCGGGCTCATGATCTCCTTCGCCCACACGCTCGGTGAGTTCGGGGTGGTGTTGATGGTCGGCGGCTCCATTCCCGGCGAAACGAAGACGGTGGCGGTGGCGATCTACGACCGCGTGCAAGCGTTCGACATGGGCGGGGCTGGACGGATGGCGGCCCTCCTCCTGGTCTTCTCCGGCCTGACGCTCGGGCTCTCCTACGTGCTCTCAGAGCGGGTAGGCCGCCGGTATGCGTGAGGCCCCACCCCGATCCCTGCTGGTCGAAGCCCAACAGGATGAGCCGATCCCGCTCGACGTGCGCTTCACGTGCCATCCTGGTGAACTCGTTGCGCTCGTCGGCCCCTCGGGCGCGGGCAAGACCACGCTCCTGCGCACCGTGGCCGGGCTCTACGCGCCAGCGCAAGGCAGGGTGGCGGTAGGCGAGGAGGTCTGGTTCGACACTTTGGCGGGCACGAACCTGCGCCCGCATCAGCGCCGGGTCGGGATCGTGTTCCAGAACCACGCCTTGTTCCCGCACATGACGGCACTCGGCAATGTGGTGGCAGCGATGGGCCACCGTCCCGCAGGCGAGCGGGTCGAGCGCGCCCGGCTTATCCTCGACCGGGTGCACCTGACGGGCACCCACGACCGGCTGCCCTCGCAACTTTCCGGCGGCCAGCAGCAGCGGGTGGCGGTGGCGCGGGCGCTTGCCCGTGAGCCCGCTGTTCTGCTGCTGGACGAGCCCTTCTCGGCAGTGGACCGCCTCACGCGCGAAGACATCTACCGCGAACTGGATGAGCTACGCGCCGGTCTCGACATCCCGGCGCTGCTCGTGACCCATGACCTCGACGAGGCGGCGCGCCTTGCCGACCGCATGGTCCTGATCGCGGAGGGGCGTCTGCTGCAAGAGGGTGTCCCGGCAGAGGTGCTGCAACGGCCTCCGTCGCTCGCCGCCGCGCGGCTGGTCGGGTTCAAGAACCTGATCCCCGGAACCGTCATCCGACACGACGCCGGTAGGGAGATCACGGTGGTCGAGACCTGGGGGCAGCGGCTTGCTGTTGAGATCAGGCCCGACCTTGAGCCAGGAAGGCCGGTCGTCTTAGGCGTGCGCTCGGGAGCGGTGCGGCTGGACGGGACGAACGCCAAGCAGGCGATCCCGTGCCGGGTTCTCTCGGTGCGCGATCATGGCGACGATACCGTCATCACGCTCGAACCCGAGAGGGCACGCGGCGAACGGCTCGTCGCCCGGTGCTCGCTCGGGACCGAGGTAGATGGCGAGGTGGTCCATGTGCATCTGCCGCCGTCCGCTGTGAGGCTGTTCGTGGACGAGGGGCGGCGAAGATGAGGGAGCGCCTTGGCTCGCCCGCCACCAACGCGCTCGTCGGCTTCGTCGTGGGCGTCGCGGGCGGGCTGATTGGGCTCGGCGGCGCGGAGCTTCGGCTACCCTACCTCGTAGGCTTCCTGGGCCTGACGCTGCACCGGGCCGTGCCACTCAACCTCGCCGTGAGCCTCTTCACCGTGCTCGCCGCCATCCCGACGCGCTTCGCTGCCCTGCGAGGCATCGACCTCGGGCCGTTCCTCGCCGAGACCGCCGCCATCGCGCTCGGGGCCGTCGTGGCGGCCTATCTGGGCGTCGGTTGGCTGCGCCGCGTGTCCGGCGCTGCGCTGGCCCGGCTGATCTGTGCGCTGCTCGTCGTGCTCGGTCTCGGCATGGTCGCGGAGGCTTGGATCGAGATGGCTTCTGATGGGCTTCTCCCCGCCTCGCTGCCGGTGCGGCTCCTCACCGGGGTCGCCTTTGGCTTTATCATCGGCGCGATCTCCTCGGTGCTCGGCGTCGCGGGCGGCGAGGTGATCATCCCGACCCTTGTGTTTGGCTACGGGGTGCCAATCAAGGCAGCGGGATCGCTCTCGATGCTGATCTCGCTGCCCACCGTTTTCACCGGGATCGTCCGCCACGCCCGCGCTGGTGCCTACGCCGATCCGGCGTTGCTACGCCTGCTCGTGCTTCCGATGGGAGTAGGGTCGGCTCTGGGCGCGGTCGTCGGCGGTCTTCTTGTCTCAAACGCACCTGCCACGACGCTGAAGCTCGTGCTTGGCGGCCTCCTGATCTGGTCCGCTCAGAAGGTGCTCACGAAGCACTGGTGATCGTCAACGGTGCATGTACCGCTCGATCATGACGGCTTGGTCGATCTCCTCGACCACCGACATCATCTCGCGAGCCGCACCTTCTGGCGCTATCGCAGCCACGGCGGTAAGGCGGTCGCGAAGCCGACCGACTACGGCACGAGGAACCGTGGCACCCAGGCGGTCGTGGCCGACGTAGTCCCGTAGGTAGTTCCGCCCCTTACCGCACCAGGACAGGGAGAACTCCCTCTTGTTCGAGACGAGGCCGATGATGCGCATCCGCTCGTAGACGGCCAGCAGGTTCCGGGCATTCATGTTGCTCTCCCAGCATAAATAGTGACGTGAAGTCGTATAGACGTTATTCTTCACGTAATCGACTGGAAGACTGGCGACATGGCTAAGAATATTACGAGAATGAATAATGCAGCGAGAGGCAATTCAACCGGAGACTGGTGGGATGAATTCTACATCGCGAACTGCATGGGCGCACAACGTATTGTCCGTTATTTATCCCCGTTCGAGGTAAATTCGTGGTTGGTGGAGGAGGTAAAGGTTACGGCGAAGAAGGTCGCGAACCGAACCGGCGTTCCTGCCACGGCCACGACGTGGGCATACACCTTCAAGACAGACGCCTTCAGCGTCGTCGTAAGGGCGGTGTGGCACCGAGGAGACCTGTTCGGCCCTGTCAAGACGCACACCCGCGTCACAAAGGTGATGCCGAACGATGAGGGCGCGCGACGCGCTTTCAACGAATGGCTGCGTTCCATCTCGGCGCTTTGACCGGCGAAGCCCATGAACATCGAGACGTGGCGCGAAGGTGTCCGAGCGTCCTTCGCCACGTTATCAAGGACGCCCCGTGATCGGATGCGGTGGGTGACGATCATTCTCGCTGTCCGGGTCGTCCGGTTGTCCGAGGAACCCTCAGGCGCGGTCTTGGAGCAGATCGAGCAGTTCCGCCGTGACCTCCGCAAGACGGCGATGCGGTCGGGGCAGATCAAGCGCGGCACCCGTTGGACCGGCGTCGTCGAGATCGACCTGCTGCATCCCCGGCTGCTCGGCGGGGCAAAGAAGCGCGACCTCCTCGGGAAGCTGGCCGATGTTGATCCCAACACCCTGAGCCCGGACCACCGCGTCATCGTGGTGCACTGGCATGGTGTCGTGGACACGCAGGGACACGACTGCCCAGACGACCTCATGCGCGACATGCGCACCACGTGGACGGGGCCGCGCCGCGTTCATGCGGCCTCGATCTGGGACGAGGGCGCGGTCGCAGATCAACTCGACCGGTTGGCGTCCTACTGCACCAAACTCCGACACCGCTACAGCGAGGCTTGGGAGGGCACTAGGACGCGGTTCTTTGCGCCGTATGAACCCGCATGGCGGGACTGGATGATGGGCCTCCTGGACCGCGTAGGGCTGTCCAACATGGTCGTATCGTCGGTCTCGTCGCGGGCCGCCCGGTGTCCCTTTGAAGAACCAGAATTGGCTGTTTCCACTGCGGCGAAGGCTTCTCCAGCGGCATTGCAGTTGATCACGTCCGAGAGCATCCGAGAGATCAAGCAGACCTTCATCCCGACATCCTCAGAACCCTGCAACCAACTATCATTACGACAAGGGGACGATCATGAAGGCAAAGCACTTCATCACCTACATCAACCGCCAACGACATTCCGCCAACCTTCGGAGGGACATCCTGGTTCGAAGAGCAACGCAGGACATCCAGGCGGTCGAACACCAGATCGCCGAGTTGGTGCATCTGATCCAAGACATACAGCGCGATCGCCTTGCCGAAGCGAAGGCGGTAAAGCCGCTCAAGCCGGAGGAGAGCCAGAAGCGGGCCGAGAAGGATCGCGAGCGCCAGCAGCGGATCAGGGACATCCAGAAATCGGCGTCAACTCGGATAGCCCGGCTCAGGGCAAAGGTCGGAATTTGAACCGTAATTACCTGCTAGAGATTGTCCCTAGACGATGTCCCGTGTGTCCCTATTACTGCATGCAACCCATTGTTTTTGTTCGCTCCACTCGCCTTTCGAGTGCGGTGCATTCAACCACTCTGCCACCTGTCCGCGGTCGCTCTCGGTCGAAGCGGGCTGGTTACTACACGCCGTCGCCGATGCAGACAAGCCTTGTGATGCGCGCCGTTCGAGCGAATGTCACAAATGCCGGCCGATGCGGCGGTTTTGCTTGACCTGAGGCGTCGCTGCGACTATCGAGCCTCGTCCGGCGTGGGGAAACCCGCGCCCGATCTCTTTTGGCGTTTGGCGCGTGCCTCCGGGCCAGCCGCGCCGCAAAGAGCAACCAACCACGCAACCGACTGCCAAAAAGCCGTCCCGCGTGCGCCTCCCTCGAGGAGGTTCGCGACAGGGCGGGGCTGAACATGGAGAACAATGATGTTCGCAGTCATCAAAACCGGCGGCAAGCAGTTCCGCGTCGCCGCGAACGATGAAATCACCATCGCCAAGCTCGTTGGAGAGCCTGGCGACACCGTCGCCTTCGGCGAGGTGCTGATGCTGACCGATGGCGACAAGTCCACCGTCGGCGCGCCCTTTCTGAGCGACATCACCGTCGCCGGCGAGATCGTCAAGCAGGCCCGCGGCGAGAAGGTCATCGCCTTCAAGAAGCGTCGCCGCCAGAACTCGAAGCGCAAGCGCGGTTTCCGCGCCGAGCTGACCATCGTGCGCATCACCGACATCCTCACCGGCGGCAAGAAGCCGGAGATGAAGAAGGGCGCCGCTTCCGTGGCCGCGGTTTCCGCCGCGTCGGACACGGTGAAGCCGAAGGCCGAGAAGAAGGCCAAGGCCGATGCCAAGAGCGAGGCGGTCGACGCGTCGAACCTCTCGCTGATCTCGGGCGTCGGTCCGACCATCGAGAAGAAGCTGCGCGCCGCCGGCATCGCCTCTTGGAACGATATCGCCGCCTGGAGCGAGGCCGATGTCGCCAAGTGGGACGAGGAGCTCAAGCTTCGTGGCCGCGCCACCCGCGAAGAGTGGGTCGAGCAGGCCAAGGATCTTCTGGCCGGCAAGCCCCCGCGGGCCAAGGCCGACCAGGCCGAGCAGGCCTCCGGCGAGGA
>OFDN01000978.1_pt1 | contig 20796 bp, 20 predicted proteins | sample 1520971 | NCBI WGS metagenome assembly OFDN01 (sample SAMEA94257418, study PRJEB24077) | hot springs metagenome | biome: Aquatic biome; feature: Geographical feature; material: Water | place: India | collected 2012-06-12 | depth 5 m
CAAGGTCCGCAAGTTTGCCCAACAGGAAGGCGTCGTTGCGTACTCATCCAACTATCCACTTACATATAAGTTCATGATCAAAATTTCTGACCTATAAGTTTCAGTGGAGTACAGTCTTCAATCCTTCAGAATTTCTGCCAAATGCTATTTCAATTAGACGAAACTAAATGCACACGATGATCGTATGGTCGCGAAAAGCAAGAAAGAAAACTTAAAGTGCCGGGCAAGTGCTATTTATGCGATTTAGATTTTAATGACTCTTTAGTGCTCAAGCATGGAGATCATGTCAAACAAAATGCAATCGGAGGAGCACTCATTTCGGAGGAAATTTTGTCTGAGAATTGTGGGAGTAAGCTAGGCACTACAGTTGACAAGCAATTTTTACTCGCTCTTGCACCAATCACTTTGCTATTAGACCCTCCACGTGATCGAGGAGAACTGCTAAGGCCGAAACAAAAATTGTAACTTCCACTGTTGATGTTGCGCCACTTAATCAAGTGCGACTCTATCTTAAGAACAATTTTTCAATCATCCCAAATTGACCAGTACTTATTAAAAGCGAGAGTGAAAAACTAACCGAATAGCAAAATAGTTTCAAAAGTGAGTTCATGTGTATCTTTGTTCAACCCACTAATATCGTGCTCAATAACTTGGCCCGTATCAGTTTCAAAACGATACACAGTGCTTTTGTAATCCTCATATGTGTAAGTTGCATGGGATATGGACTTTATCCTGATCAATGACCAGTTTTCTGCTGCAATTAGATGTCCTGGACTAGCCACATAGGTTTTAGCAATCTTATTCGCGCTTGCAAAGTCTGAAAGGTCTTCAATATCGCCAATCAAATGAGTGGTCGTGCAAACTGCCTCTTCTGAGTCATCTTCGAATTCAGGAACTTCACAAATGAACCAGGGCATATAGCCGGTTAGCTCAAGCTTGTTGAAACTGAAACTTTCCCCATCGAAAAATGCTTTTCTCAAATCATTGTGGCTGACAAGGAACATAAATTCAGTCCAATATGTTGTGTGTGTCCTTTAGATTATAGTCCTTTAGAGCACATGGTGGCTATATAAAGTTCTTTATGAGGACTTTATATGGAATTTCAAAAAGCATTAGGGCTTGCAATTAGAGATGTAAGAGTTAGCCGAGAGTTAAGCCAGGAATTCTTCAGTGATATTTCAAGCAGGACATACATGTCGGTTTTGGAACATGGTAGGAAGCAACCCACGGTTTCGAAAGTAAATGACCTTGCACGAGCTATGGGCGTACATCCTTTGACAATATTAACTTTAGCCTATCTCAAAGCTGATGAAATATCGACCGTAAATGAGCTACAGCAAATTGTTGGGGAGGAGCTTATAACGATAGGGAAAGAGAATAAATAAATAAATAAATGCTTATATTTACTCACAGGCGCTGGGTGGTAATCAGATTCAAATTTAACATAAATCTGAATCGCCACTAATTTTATAAATACCGCTCAGCTGGTTGATTGAAAATAAGGGCTCAAGCGGGCATGAGCTATGCTATGTAAGACTTTTTTGTTGGTCGGGGGGGCTAAAATGAAAAAACCAGCTTTCGCTGGCCTTTCCCCCCAAGGTCAGAGTGGTCAAGCCACAATATACTATGGGTCAGTTGTTGCAAATATAATATTGGCTTTACTAAGCTCAGTCAAGTAAGCTTATTGCTTGCCTAACTTTTCGAAAACCTTTCGTAAAACGAGACTATTTTCTCCCCAGTCATGGATTGATTAAGTTTAGCCCACTCAGCTCTTTCCTCCCACAACTGCTTGATCAGCGAAATTTCACGAGCTAATGATTCTTCGTATAAAGCCCTGAACTTAAGCATTTCTCGATGCTTAGAGCGGACTTTCTCGATCAATACTTTATCCGACTTAGTGTTAGATCGCTTATTTGCCTGCTCAGATGCTGCCGCATCAATCGATTCGATCAAGATTGTATTGGATTCTCGTGCACGCCTAATGGCGCCTTTCTTGTATCCGGCTTCCAGTGCAACTGCATCCAGAGTGATTGGAGTATTTTTTGGAACAATATTAGGTCGATTGGTCACTAGCCGATGTAGTGCATCAAAACATCTCTCAGTCATGAGGGACATACTACACTCCCGAATTAGTAGAAATCTGAAGAGTTTTATTTCTCCAGTCTATCTCAACAGTTTTCAGAGCCTCTAACTCCTCTTGCTCCAGTTTATATTCAATCGAGTCGTTGCTAATTTTGCTGAGAAAGTTTTGCTTAGCCTCAATAATCTTGATGAGCTTCGAGTGTTTTCCCACCATATTCTTGCAACTCTGGCTGACACAAACTATGTTTGTGATTGCTAATCCCATTTTTTTGTCACAGGGTCCTACTTTGGTGCATCCTCCTACTGGCGTCGATGTATAAGACAAAGTACCATTTTTAATTTCCTGCGCGACTTTCTCTCTAGTAAAGACATTTCCAGCTTTCATTTGGACGAAATAAAAATTACCTGCTCCACCGAACAAGGGCTCACTACTTCTAATTACTTCTTGATCAAACTCAAGGGTCTCGACTTCCTGCTCAGCATCCTGCCAATCTCTTGCAACATGCATTGAGAAACTCTCAGGATCCTCGTTAATCAAATCTGTTGCAAATACACAACCTTTACCGTAGTAAACCGTCATATCATTGCTATAGTGTTGTAGCTGGCGCCTTAAAGAAGATAAGCGAACAATCCCGCTTGCCCTTGCATAAAGAACTATTGAGCGCCTTAATTGATGAGTCGTTATTGGCCACCGACTATTAATTTGATAGCTGGGATCACTCCGATAATCCCTAAATGGTTCAATTTCCTCTAACTCCGCAATATCCTCGCTTTCTATTGTTGGGATGAGCAACGAGTCAAGCTCTTGCATACGTAAAAAAGACAGAGATACTTGCCCGGAGACTTTGAAAGCAGCTTCTCCCATAGGTAACCTCACTCTTTTCCCTGCCCAGGGAAAATAGGAATTCGAAATAAATAATGGGCACTTCTCGATGGATTCTGTTTTGGGATTGATACCATTTGACGCGTAAATAACGTCTGAAATTTTTTGAACGATACGAATAGCACGAAAACCACCCTCATCTGTAGTAACCCAGGTTACGGTTCGCTTTCTACCCTTATTTAATTTTGTAGTAACACCTTCAATTAAACAGAATAAACGGCCAACCCCTTTTTCAGTGCGCATGCATTTGTAAGGTAAATAAGCCACTTCACTGTCTCTCATTCCAGAGAAAATATGAATCTGATACTTACAAATCATAAATATCTGATTCAAAAGTCGCCTCAGGGCTTTAGCGTTGATACGATTGCCATAACGCTCGAGCAACGGCGTCACTTTACTCTCTCGTACTATCCATGTAGGAAGCTTTGTATATTCCCAACTTTTAGGATCCTCAGTTTTATAAAAATGATCTAAGCGCTTAAGTACTTTAATCAACGCTGGCAAATGCAGTTCGATCAATGATAATTCCTCGTCAAAATTAGTTATTAATTCTGAGTAAACTCTAGTCGGCAAAGGTGTCGTTTGTTGTTGATTGTCTCTGTATTCGCGAGCGTTCTTGACTAAGGCTTTTAATAACGTTGGAGTGGCGACTAGGAATTCTTTTTTGGATCTCAACAGAATCTTCAGAAATGTCGCTAATCCCTCTTTATCTACATTCCGATATTCAGCAATAAATTTATCCAGATACTCTGAATTCGCTAATATTTCGAATACAGATACTAGGTTAGATTCAGCAAATATAGCTATTCTTCTAACGACATAGGAAAAAGCCAGCAATCGTGTAATCCCAATTTTATACCTGCTGTCCGAATACATCAGATGACACATAATATGTTGCATCTGCCTGATATTCTTAAGTCGCTCTGCACTCACTGTGCAATCACTTCTAGGATGTGATTGCCAATAAATGAAAGAGACCCGAGTTGTTTTTTTTCTCGGATGATAAGGTGTAAGAGTCCATAAAAAATCGGAAACAAAAGATAAAGCTGCTCCGCTTTCATCTCGAGAAATAACAAGATTTTGTTCAGAGCCTGGAACCCCAAAACGCCAATCATCAGGCCAATTCGCCTGCTGCGGAATCGGAATTTTTATTTTGAGTGTTGGTTTCATTTTAAAACTCCTAATTCAAGAAACTGGTGATATTTTGCCGCCCAATAAGTGCTTAACTTTCCCAGTTCAAACACTTCGTCTCTTATCCGGCCAATTAGTTGACCATCCTCTACAATCCTCCCGATCTCGCGTAAATCATCCTCGCATTTTTTTATCATTGGCCTGAACAAGGTTTCATGCGCTGGGTCCGTGATGGATTGCTCCATGACAAACATGGCGGAAGTAATCTTTCGGACATCCTCGTCGCTTGCAACTAAGCATCGATTGGCGCAAAACAGACAGCCACCAGTACAGCTTGGTTGAGAATGCGATTCGGAGTCTATAGACTTAGGATTTCCAAAATTCTCACATGCTCCACCTGCCTCGAGAATCTGAAAGTGCCGCATGTCACTTTTTGTGCGAACGACTTTTTGCCTAATTGCAAACTCTGATACTTTCAGTAAAAACTCAGAAATATCTTCAAGATGATAAAAATACGACCCACGGCCATAGCGGGTTTCTTCTGTTTTTTTGGAATGCCCCATAACTTTGGCAGTGATAGAAACCCCGTGATTGTTTATCATCCAATCATTGGCTGTTGCACGAATTTTCCGAGGTCGAATCACCTGAAAATTAGGATCCATGTTTTTTAATATTCGTAAAAAAATACTCAACTGATCCTCATTTAGGGGAGTAACTCGACGTACCCTGTCCTTGGAGTGCGTAAAGAACAAGAAAGGGAACTCCATGTCACCCAAGACATATCTGCGCAACTTTATGTAGGTACGCAAATGGGGCATGAGGGATGTGGGCACACGAATGGTTACGACAGCACCATTGGCTCTATATTTAACAGCCCGAAAATTCTGCGACAGTACATCAGCATGAATTTCCTCAGAAAATTCGATGCTTGAAACCACACTTAAATTTGCTCCTGTGCTGGCAATGAACAACATTGCAAATGCACTAAGAGCCAGTCGCGCAAGCCTGATGCGTCTGATCGCTCTGGGATTAGCATTAGCATCCTTAATTTTCATTTCTGCCTTTTTCACAGCAGTCATAGCATTGTATTGCTTGTCGCTCATCCCCCCTGATTTATAGAGCATGAAAATATCTTCTGGCTTATTTATCGTGCCCTCCTTATAGTTATAAGCCCAAAAAGGATATTTAAGTGCAGCTCTATAAGCTCCCCACTGATGAGGCGGTAGATACCAAAGATGTGTTGGGAATACCCACAGATGGTTACCGTTTTCCCAATCAAGATAACTAGGCAAGTTCAATTTAAAAGGGAAAGGTCGTTGATTTAGCGCAAAATCAGATAACCCTGTAAAGATGGCTGTGGAAATTGCCAAAAGCCGAGCAAAATCCTCATATGGTGCAGGTGTGGTTTCTTTACCAGGCAACCAATCGAGTAAACGAATGTCTTTACCGAAATCTGGTTTATTTATAAAAACCCGCACCATATCCAGAACAAATAGATGAACTGAATTAACAGCCGTTGACTCGCCAACGCCCTGGAAATATTTATCGTGCAATGTAGATAAAAATGCTTGAAATGCATTTTCTATCCCATCATCAGAAATAAAGTAATCCAGTCCAAGACATCTATCTGACCAATCGATAAACCTTCCAAAAGAGGTCAGTTTACTTATTACAGTGGCTGGTCTGAGCCCTTCAGAGAGTACAGAAAGATCAAACACAAACTGTTTTATTTTGGCTCGACGTGCTGATATGAGTGAAAGCTCGTTAACCAATCGAGGTTTAAAACGGACTCGGTGTTTATTTGATCTATCGCCATAGCACAGAGCTCCTATATCGTAAAAGTATGATCCTGTTTTAATTAAAATTTTCTCAGGATGCTCAATATCCACTCCATTTGTTATGGGTAGTTCCACTAGCGAGATTGTTCGCATGGTGAAGTGACTTTTCTTAGATTTTTTCAACTTAAATCTCCCCGCCGACGGACCTTATCCAATCCAGGACTTGCTCACCATACTCATTCACCGCCGCGAAAACTTCCTCATTTTTTAATCTGTAATTCAGATATTTATCTGTTGTTTCCGAAGAAGAGTGCCACATCAGTGTTGCCAAAATCTGCCTAGCCTTATCCATAGTTAGCTTTCCTTCATGTACTAACCTGACCAGCCGTGACTCAACATTCATGCCAAACGTTGCTCGCAAATCGTGTACTCGAAAGCTAAACTCTCCTTTGAATTTTTTCTGCACGTATGGAATTAACTGCTCCTTAAGATATTGCCTAATCGTTTCACCCTTCTTGAAATGATGCCTGTCAAATCCCTCGACAGCCCCCACGATGTCAGCGCGAGATTCGTAATAAGGGGAACCTTGTTGAGTCAGAAACAAATACTGGGCTTCATCCCAACCCAGCTCGGTTAGCGCACTACGCTTTCTAACTCGGGGCGAAATTGCGTAGTGATGAAGTGCTTGGTAGAGTGCTCTGGGAATCATTAGCACTCCGCTCTTGTTGAATTTAGTATCTATGCCTGTGCCAGGGCCTGCCTTTAACTTGATGACCTCACCAAGGCCTTTGATTGAGGATGAATACTTCGGATATGGATTTGTGAAGTGACCTATTTGAAAGGTACAAACAGTCTGAATTCGAGCGCCGGTTAAAAGCATCACCAACAGAATTAAATTCATCTCGATGTTTCCTAGGGCATTTAGACTATCGAATACCCATCTTTGTTCTTCTTGAGTTAGAGGCCTCAGCTTTCCTCCATCTTCAATAAAATCATCAAATGTGTGGTTGAGCTTCGAGGTGTTTAAGCTCAGATTGGTAGTTTTTATTTTTTTGTAAAAGGACACTCCATGTTGATCTGAAATTTTCAAAGTTATAGTTTTCTCCTCCCAAGGAGAAAACATTGGGTTGAGATAATTCTTTTCGATGAGCCAACTATAAAACCTGATGACATTGTTAAATCGCCTTTCAGAAGTAGAAGTTTCTGAAAGATTCGCCATGACCCGCTGGCGCAAATATGCAGCATATCGATAGGTGACTCTCCCTTGTACAAATCTTGGGAAATGAGAAAATAGCTCTGGAGTATCCACATTCTCATCTAGCCATACTCTGAAAGCCCTAAGATCCGTAGCAATTGATTTATACGTTTCCATGTTGGGGGCAATATCTGCTTCAATTCGATCGAAGATATACAGACACGCGAAGGCCCAAGGGCTGCCATCGCTATTCAAAACCACTGGAAACAGCTTAAAACTGTAAGAAACACCAGAAGGTTCATCTACAAAAGGCTTGTAATGGTAAGTGAGTGAACTTTGTTGATTCGGAGATTCAATCCTTCTCTGCCTTGCACATGCATCAGTCTCTGTGCATATTACCGATAAAAAAAATGACGGAAGAGAGGTTACTCTAGATAAATCCAATGTCATTTAGCTGGCCCCTCAGAATGGCGTGGAAGTCTTTGAGTGACCGAAATACTCGCAAGAAGCGTCATGCACAGCGATCGAGAATTTAAGTTTATTTGGTCATCGCTAATATCAATCGCATTAGCTTCGATAAGCATTAATTTTCTTTTTTTCATCAAGTAAGCCCCTGTATTAAATGGATGATCAGCCTCCTACGCAATGACACGTATCCCTTTGTATGGCTGACTGAGTACTAAAAATCAGGACGAAAATAACCGTTGGCTGTATAAATAAAGCCAATTATTTTTGGTCTGATGGAAGTGCAGCTTGACGCCCTAGGGAAAAAGAAACATACTTGATTTGTGGATCGGGTAATTTCTATTATCCGTTGGGGGCAAGCCGCAAGGTTTGCCCTTTTTACATTTTTGGTCTCCTATTTATTTGTTTTACTTCAAAGAGAATTGCTAACATTGCAGTTCAAGAGCAAACTTCACGAGTTCTAGCTGCTGTGGTTTTAAACTACCAAACTTTTCCCGGAAGAGATTAAAGACTTCATACTCGGTCAAGTCAGAGTCTACCGGTATGGCAAACATTCTCTGAGACTTCTGCAGTTCTCTATCGAGTTGAGTAATCTCTCCGTCAGTCAGATTAAATTTCGAAGTTAAGCTCGAAATGAAATTTCCATTAGGAGGCCCCTTCTTGCTGGTTTCAAGTGCACTCAAATAACTTTGCTCGTAACCTAAGATCAAAGCAGCATCTTTTTGAAGTAGCCGACGCTTACTTCTAAGTTCGCGCAAATAAATTGAAAAGGGACTCATTAATAACTTATAAATTGATTACTTTAAGGATTCTAAATATCATTTCTGCATTTTGGAACATTTTAATGTATTGATTTTTAATGAATATTTCTCATACCTTGCTTGTGTTAAATGCAAATTTTGGCAGCATTAGTTCAAAATCATTTAGGACTTACAGATTTGCGTCATTGCTCAAGGCACAAACCATAAAAACTCAATAAAAAGAAACTTAATGTAGAGAAAAAAATATTTCTTCAGGAGGTAATTTATGGGGATTAAACAACGTGTCAGCTGGTCAGATGAGGAAAAGTGCCATTACATCAAGATGTATGAAACACCATTAGCGAATGGCCAGCTGATGGGTAAAAGTGAATTTGCAGAGATGTACGGCATTGCAGAGAAAACGTTCTATCGTTGGCTCAAATGCTATGAAATGAAAGGTTTCGATGGGCTCAAATCTAAACCCAGAAAACTCAGAGAAAGCCGTGTTCACAGTAGTCATCTGGAAGTAGAGGTATTGGAAATAGCAAACGCTCAACCAGGATTAAGTGCAACATCCATTATTCAAAATTTAAGCCACTATAAAAAAAACGTCTCCATTCCTACTGTGCAAGAGATATTGAACTCAAACGCTTTGGGCACGCAAAATTCCAGATATGCGAATACTGAGAAGCAATATGTCTTCGGTTCAAGAAAATTAGACCATCATTTAATTCAGACTCTTAAGATCAATAATCCATACCTGGAGCTGCTAAAGTCTAATTCTGAATTCAATGGACTAAGTTTTCATCTCACAGCTTTCAGAATTGCCTACTACTTCGAAGACCAACCGGGTTACGTGCTTTTTGGCATCGAGACAAATAGCTTTTTTACTTATTTGTACTATTGGGATGGTTTAGACAAAAGCGAATTGAATGATTTCATTAAAGGTGTAATTGGTTTCTCGGACTCTACCAACTCAATCCCTATGCAGATTAATTTTAGTGCGGACTTTCCAAAATTGAAATTTGTTCTAGACGATGAACGCATTCAGTTCAAAACCGTGAATAAGGACTTTTCTAAGTTAATTCGACCTTTGATATTGAATTTTAAAAAAGAGTATATTAAACCGCACATATGGAAAGACGTTGAGCATTTTAGAGCCGCACTCTCCTGCGCTAGCTTGGCAATAATGGCGAGAAACATAACCAAAGGTTATCCGCAATTTGGTAGTAGTAGCTATGATGCACTCAGAAATCATAAAGAGCGCATTAGATTTTGAGGCTATTCAATTCATAGCCTACCACTTTCCTTTAGCCTTTTTCACTGGATAATCGAATTAAGGGAAATCACGCCAACTAGCCCAGTGCATGCCTAGCAAATGAATAACCTCCATAAAAAACTGGTAATAAGAAAACCAGGTATGGAAAGATACCGTAACTAATAGGTAGACTCTGACAAGAGTTGGTCCCTTTTTATCTCACTACTTTCAGTTTTTTTTGACTTTGCAGATAAAGAACGGAGCCAAAGTAACACTGCAGACAGCTCAGCTTCATCAGTCAAAAATTTCAGGCTGTTGATTGTCGATTGATGCGCTCCATGGATAGAGTTTTTGTAACTCAGAGACATACATCCATCAAACCTATTACAGCTTACTTCGCATGAATTTCCAAAAGCCATAAAACTGGCCCGCCAACTACCTTGGCTGGATGGATAATCCTCGAATGAAAGTATCTTGCACCCCAACTGATTAAGTGTTGAATACAGTTTGCTCTGATTCATGTTGCATACCCTTAATAGTATTTTAGTTATGCGCCTCTAATACCCACACACAACAATAACATATGTTAACAGTTTGATCTGTTAATCCGCAATATTAGTTTCAAAACCAATGAAATATGAATAAAGGAAATCCAGCGTAAAATTTATACACTCCGCCAAATAGTCTGTGAATCATATAGTTATAGACTTTACCAATACCTCATCCATGCCTTATCCACAGATTTTATGGAAACCAACAGGCATCAAATGGTGCTTATAATGAGTATTCTCGCTAAAAAAGCCACTCATTGCTGTTTGAAAAGAGCCACCTAAAACTGTTCAAAGTAGCCACTTGAAACTGATGCGTATTCCAGCCATCTGCCAGCCATTGCAGTACAAACCCTGCCAGTGATTCCAACACACCTTTCAATAAGTTTTCGCCTTACAATACCCGAATGTGCGTTTGTTATCGGCTGGTTTAGTGGCAATCCATAAAGCAAAGGCTGAAAGCGCGAGCGCCAGAGCATCGGCAAAGTTATGTCCAGCATCCGCCATTAACGCCAAACTGTTGGACTTGTAACCGACCAAGGCCTCGCCTAAGCAAAAAGCAAAAGTAATGGTGGTAGCAAGCCACATTTTATTGCTGGAGATGCCTTCACCGTGTGTATGTGAGCCTGACATTATTGATCCTCGTAAATCTAATTATTTATTGAACGGGTTTGTTATTTCTTTGAATTTTAATCCCTACACTTTGAGTATTTAACTGAGCCTTAGATTCAGTCTCGGTAGGTTCAGGCTGCCGCATGGCGACCAGTGCTTCGTGGGTGACATGCCAGGATGACTTTAAGAACAGTAATGCGATTGCCGTTCCCATGACTATATCTGGCCATTTGGATAGGAATACATAACTTAGCCCTGCTGCTAGCAAAACGCCAACATTCGCGAATAAGTCATTACGTGAGCATAGCCATGTTGAACTCATGTTGAGGTTATCTTCTTTGTGGCTATACAACAGAAAGAAACAAATTACGTTTGCAATAAGAGCTAATAAGCCGATGGCTCCCATCATCTGTATATCAGGCATTGCAGGATGAGTCAGCTTATACGTTGCATCGCCAAGTACAAACAAACCAAACAGTAGCATAAAGCCACCTTTGACTAGTGCTACCTGCGCCTGTTGTCGCTGACTTTTGCTCAAAACATACAGACTCATGCCGTAGACTAAGGCATCTCCCAGCATATCAAGCGCATCAGCCATGAGCGAGGTTGAATTTGCCAACCAGCCTGTCGTACCCTCTACTAAAAACATGATCGTGTTAATCATTAATACAATCTTCAGTACACGACCATGTTTCTCGCGTAGTGCAGTAATTTCACAGGATTTATCTTCGCAACAACTTGCCATTTTTAGACCTGACATTCATTTAATACATCAATGCTTTAGTTTAATTGCAGCACCTAGTAAACCATTGACAATGATGGAGCTCATGATTTGGTATCCAGTAAACCAGTGCTCCATAAGTCATTATGCTACTTCATTTCACCATTCGACATTGTTTCTTTAGACATTTTGTCTTTCTTCATCATATGTTTTTTCATATGATGATGTTTGGCCATCTCACCTTTTTTCATGCCATCTTTTGACATATCTGCATTTGCAGGCATGTTCATGTCTTTCATATCTTCAGCTTGTGCCGCCGCCACGCTAATCAACATACAAGATGCTAATAAAACTGCTATTAATTTAGACATTATCAACTCTCCATTAAAGTTAAAAAAGTTACTACATTGGGCAAAATTACCCGCAAACAAGCTCATGAAACCATGAGCTTGTTATCTAACAAATTCTCTCTGCCTACAGGACAATCAAAGTCACCTGTCAATATCTCGATTTTTGCGAGGCCGTCGCATCAGCAAATAGGCAGCTGGCACTACAAACATCGATAATAATGGGGCAGTCACCATACCGCCTACCATGGGTGCCGCAATACGCTGCATGACCTCTGAACCTGTTCCAGAAGCAATCATGACGGGTATCAGGCCTGCCACAATCACAGCGACCGTCATGGCTTTGGGTCTTACGCGTAGTACAGCCCCTTCACGAATGGCATCCAGCAAATCGGCTTCTTGCACCTTGCCTTGCTCAAGCTTGTCGTTCCAGGCACTTTTGAGGTAAAGCAGCATAATGACGCCAAACTCTGCTGAAACACCTGACAGCGCAATAAACCCGACACCACTGGCCACTGACAGGTTGTAATGCAATAACCACAACAACCATGCACCGCCAGCTAAGGCAAACGGTAGTGTCGCCATAATCAGCAAAGCTTCATCAAAGCGGGTAAAGGTCAGGTAGAGCAGTACAAAGATGATCAGTAGCGTAGCGGGAACCACAATCTTGAGTTTTGCGGTGGCACGTTCCAGAAACTCAAACTGTCCTGACCAGGAAACTGAATAGCCCGGTGGTATTTTGACTTCAGCAGCGACAGCTTTTTGCATATCGTTCACGGCCGACTTGAGATCACGACCACGAATGTCGATATACACCCAGCCTGATAAGCGCGAGTTTTCGCTTTTCAGCATAGGCGGGCCATCCGCAATTTTAATCTCCGCCACATCCCCCAACCGGATTTGTGCACCGCGCTCTGTCTGTACGGGGAGGTTACGCAGCTTTTCTACTGAGTCACGTACCTCACGTGGGTAACGCACATTGATGGGGAAGCGTTGCAAGCCCTCGACGGTTTCACCGATATTGTCACCCCCAATGGCCGCAGAAATTATGCTTTGCACATCAGCAATATTAAGGCCATAGCGGGCAGCCGCATCCCGGTCGATATTCACATCGATATAACGACCCCCCGTCAACCGTTCTGCCAAGGCAGAGGTCACCCCCGGCACTTTTTTGACCACTTGCTCAATTTCGGCGGTAACTCTGTCAATCTCGGCCAGATCAGCGCCCGCTACTTTAACTCCTACGGGACTTTTAATACCTGTGGCCAGCATATCAATCCGGTTACGGATTGGCGGTACCCAAATATTCGAAAGCCCGGGTACTTTAACCGTTTGATCCAGTGCTTCGATCAGCTTATCGGGTGTCATGCCGGCACGCCATTGGTCACGCGGCTTGAACTGGATAGTCGTCTCAAACATTTCCAGTGGTGCTGGGTCTGTTGCGGTGTCGGCACGGCCTGCTTTGCCAAATACGCTTTGTACTTCGGGCACGGTCTTAATCAACCGATCTGTCTGTTGCAATAATTCCGAAGCTTTGCCAATTGAAATCCCGGGTAACGCTGACGGCATATACAGTACATCGCCTTCGTCCAATGGCGGCATAAACTCACCCCCTAATTGGCTAATTGGCCATACACTGGCAATGGCCACTGCCAATGCGACAATCAAGGTCAGCTTAGGAAAGCGCAAAATGATTTCCAATAATGGCCGATACACCGCAATCAGTGCACGATTCAACGGATTCTTCTGTTCGTCGGGAATATGTCCACGTATCAGATACCCCATCAGCACAGGAATCAATGTTACGGATAGCGCTGCGGCTGCCGCCATTGCATAGGTCTTGGTAAACGCCAAGGGCGAGAACAGCCGTCCTTCTTGCGCTTCTAGCGTGAATACCGGTATGAAAGAAAGCGTAATAATCAGCAATGAGAAGAACAGTGCCGGGCCGACTTCTGCCGCAGCGTCACCGATGACCTGCCAGCGTGTTTCGCCAACCAGTTTCAATCCCGGATGGTCATGATGCCAAGCCTCCAGCTTCTTATGGGCGTTTTCAATCATGACCACTGCGGCATCTACCATCGCCCCAATGGCAATGGCGATACCGCCTAGCGACATGATATTGGCATTCACACCTTGATAACGCATGATGATGAACGCAGTCAGAATCCCAATGGGCAAAGACACAATCGCCACAAAAGCCGAACGCAGATGAAACAGAAAAATGCCGCATACGATGGCCACCACGACAAACTCCTCAATGAGTTTATGTTGCAGATTATCGACGGCGCGTTTGATGAGACTGGAACGATCATAAGTCGTCACCAGTTCAACCCCTGCGGGCAGACTCGATTTCAGCATCGCCAGTTTTGCTTTGACGGCTGCGATGGTTTCCATGGCATTTTTGCCTGAGCGCATAATGATCACGCCGCCCGCTACTTCGCCTTCCCCATTCAATTCGGCAATTCCGCGTCGCATCTCAGGCCCTACCTGAATGCGGGCGACATCACCAAGGCGTACTGATACCCCACTGGGTGTCGTCATCAACGGAATTTTGCGGAAGTCATCAAGCGTTTTCAGATAACCTGAGGCACGCACCATATATTCGGCTTCACCCATCTCCAATACCGAACCACCCGTTTCCTGATTGGCGCGCTGTACCGCTTCGATCACTTTGCCATGTGGCAGGTTGTAGGCACGTAACTTGTCAGGATCAAGCACAATCTGATACTGGCGTACCATACCACCGACGCTGGCGACTTCTGATACGTTGGGAACGGTTTTTAACTCATATTTCAGAAACCAGTCCTGAAGCGCACGCAACTGCGACAGATCCATCTTGCCTGTACGGTCAACCAGTGCATATTCATAGACCCAGCCGACCCCCGTTGCATCTGGCCCCAGTGAAGCTCTGGCTTGTATCGGCAGTCTGGATTGCACTTGATTCAGGTATTCCAGAACACGGGTACGCGCCCAGTAAGGATCAGTCCCATCCTCAAACAGCACATAAACAAAGGAATCCCCAAAGGAAGAGAATCCGCGTACCGTCTTAGCGCCAGGCACCGAAAGCATGGTGGTGGTGAGCGGATAGGTAATCTGGTTTTCGACAATCTGCGGTGCCTGTCCGGGGTAAGTCGTGCGGATAATCACCTGCACATCGGAGAGATCAGGTATCGCATCCAACGGGGTTCTGCTCAATGACCAGATGCCCCAGCCCGTGACCATCAGCGTGGCTAGAAGTACCAGAAACCGGTTGACTATCGACCATCGTATGAGTTTGGCAATCATCTTTTCATCTCCGTCATGTTTTTCATGTCATTGTTCGGAGATATAGTGGTAATCTGATACTCGCCTTCCGGCGTGGACTGAATACTAAATGTCACGGTATCGCCCACTGCAATGTTTTTTGGTAATCCATTGGCCGGAAGCTTGAACCCCATGGTCATCGCGCCCCAATGCAGCGTAGGGATGGGCTCATGCGATAGCGTGATGTCGTCTTTGCCAATAGCCTCGATTTTACCTTTGCCGTGATGCACCATGGGCGCAGGTGTCTGATCGGTTGCGGATGTCTTACTATCACTCATGCGGGTTGTCGTACCTCTCAGACTGGCTTCCGAATCGATCAGGAACTGCCCGGAAATCACCACTTTTTGCCCCGCCTGCAAGCCTTTGGCAATCTCGGTCATGCCGTTATTTTCAACACCTGTTTCAACATTAACGGGCATAAATTTGCCGTCACCTTGCGCGACCATGACCACAGAGCGCTGCCCGGTCTGGATAATGGCTTCGGAAGGCACCATCAATCGCTCTTCACCTGCTTTGTCTGGCGCAAGATTCACGTTCACAAACATACCCGGCACGAGGCTGCCATGCGGGTTTGCCAGTTCAATACGCGCCTGCACGGTGCGCGTTGTGGCATTGATTTGCGGGAGGATGGCATTGACCCGTCCCTTCAGTACAGCATTGGATAAGGCTGGGGAACGCACCTCCACCAGATTGCCAGGGCGTACCTGTGCCGCCATGTTTTCGGGAATTTCAGCATTCACCCAAACGGAACCGATGCCGTTAATGCGAAACAATGGGGCGCCTGCCATAACGGTCATCCCCTCACGGGCATCGAGTTCCGATACCACCCCTCCAGACGGCGCATAAATGGTCAGGCGAGCCTGCGTCTTACCCGCAGATTCGATCTGTTTAATCTGATTGTCTGTCATGCCAGCCAGACGCATGCGTTGGCGAGCACCGTCGAGCAAGCCGTCAGCAACAGCCGCTCCCATTTTTTTGACTGTGAGAAACTCTTCCTGTGCAGCCACCCAATCTGGAACATAAAGTTCGGCCAGGGCCTGTCCTTTTCTGACGGGGTCAAGTGGCGCACGTACATAAAGTTTTTCGATAAAGCCATTGGCACGGGCTTGTACCAACGCCACCTCCCTATCGTTATACGCCACATTGCCTACCACATTGATGGCAGGCGCCAGGCTGCCTTGGGTCACTTCAGCTAATCGAATGCCCAGATTCTGCTGGGTACGCGCATTGACTGTTACCTGACTACCATCATCCCCCTCATCGGCGTAAACGGGCTCTAGTTGCATGTCCATAAAAGGCGATTTACCCGGTTTATCAAATTTCTGTGATGGCACCATGGGGTCATGCCAGTACAATATTTTTCTGCTATCCGCCGTATGGTTTGTGTTCGCCATGGGTGACTGTTCTGTGGTCGTGGCAGCTGTTCCAGACGTTTGCATTCCATGATGTATGCCAAGCTGGTATGCACCATAGCCGCCGAGACCGGCAAGACTGGTCACAACGATGACCGTGAGTAGTTGATTCGTTTTCATTGGGTTTCCTTATTGGAAATAGTATTCGTCGTCTCAGGTTTTACAGTATTGGGAATTAGGAAAGTGAGTTGTGCCCATAGCCTGGCCGCTTCTTTTTCCAGTTGAATCGCCTGTAATTTCACTTCTATTTCATTACGGGTTGCGCTCAATACTTCGTTAAGCGTAGATTTTCCACCTCGATACGCACCGGTTGCCGCGGCGGTACGTTCAATTGCTAATGGCAATAATTCGTGCTGGATGCGGTCCTGACGTTCTTTGGCGCTCTCCCACTCGTTCAGCATGGTGCGCACTTCGGCCACATGTTGTCGCAGCATCTCTTCACGTGCTGCCCGCGCCTGATCAGCCACGGCGAGTTTGGCGGCCACTTCACGATCCTGACGGTTTTTCTGATCCCACTGCAATGGGATGGAAACACCCACTGACACCATGTCGGAATACTGGGAGCCACGTTGACTATAAGCCACCTCAACGCTCCAGTCCGCCAGTTTATTGGCTTGGGCGAGCTGGGCTTCTGTATCAGCCAGCGCCTCCTGTTTTTGCAGCACATCAATTTCAGGATGATTGGAGAGTTGGGCTTCAAGGCCATGTTTGTGCAAGGGCGTACTGTCTGTCGACGGTTTATTTGCCAAAGGCCGTTCAGCAGCATCGCCAATCCAGCGTGCCAGTATGGTGTTAGCGTTACGCAGTTTAAGATTAAGTTCGCTGGCCTGATTTTCCAGAGAAATACGCTCTGCCCGTATCGTTAATGCATCCGCCTGAGTACCGCGCCCTGCACGATAGGCACTCTCGGCTGCACTGATTTCCAGTTGAATCTGTTTTAGTTGTTCGGCCATCACTGCTACCATGGCTTCAGCGTAATAGCGATCCAACCAGGCAAAAGCCGTATCACGCTGAATATTAGTCAGTGTTTCAGACTTCTGAGCCAACCCTATGTCGGCTTCTCGCGCATAGCGTTCACCACGTAACTGGCGTTTGGCATCACGGGTGAATTCCTGCATCACGCCAACGCGCCGCATGGTCATAAAGTCACGACTGATACTAAAGCGATCATTACCATCTACCGGCAGGTTTTCAATACCGAAACGTAACACCGGATCCGGGTTCTGGGCAGCGGACACCGCCATTTCACGTGCGGCCGATACAGCCGCATCTTCACCCGACAGCTGACGAGATCGGTCGACCGCGATCTGCTGTGCCGCTTCTAGCGAGAGAGTGTTTTCGTTTTCGCCTGCCATTGCGGATGACATGACGCATACGGTCATGATCCATACAGAGAATAATGGTTTGAGGTTCATAAGCGCATCTTTAAAAAGTTAATCAGTAGAACAGGGCAGACACTTAATTGATAGTATCTGCCCGGTTGTCCTACTTATTTAATACTGGTGATAATGTAATCTTTCCCTTGCTGTTCCAGTGTGAATTGCACTTTGTCACCTTTTTTCACATGGTCGAGCAGCATCTTGTCCTTGACCTTAAACGACATGGTCATGGCACTCCAGCCAATAGCCGGGATCGCCTGATGCTTTAGCGTAACGTTGCCAGCGGGTTTGTTCTCGGAAACCACCACCCCTTTACCCGTGATGGGCTTCGCCATATCGGCTTTGGCAGTAGGCATGTCCATTTTCATATCATCGGCATAAGAGATCGCGGTGAAACTCATCATGGAAAGAGTTATTGCTACAAAAATTGCTTTTTTCATTTGAATCATCCTTAAAATTAAATAGGTTGTAGAGTGAGTGCGTTTGAGCACACTCACTTAGTTCATTACTTCTTGCTGTCACCACATGGGGCTGATGTCATTTGCAAATGATGTTCTTCCATCATTTGGTTCATGATTTCATCCATGATTTTTTGGTGTTCGGCATACCATTCATCACGCTCTTTTTCAGCCATATTGGCCTTGGGCTTCATTTCGCGGCATTTGCTCATGTTGTCGTGCAGCATTTGCTGATGCTCATCCAGAAACTTTTGGCGTTCTTCTGCCTTGGCTGCCTCAGCCTGTTGCAGTTTTTGTTTGGTTTGTGCCATTTGCCGGATAATCTGTTGCTGTTGATAATCCGGGCCGGCCATTACCGTGCTAGACAAACCTAGACTGGTAACAAATGTTGCTGCGATTAAAATATTTACTAACTTCTTGTTCATGATCATTCTCCTAATGTTGATACCGCCATCATTTCAGGCAGTCACTAAATTCTCGGGATACGATTGCAACAAGGTTTGGGGCGCTCGTTGGTTTGGCTGGCGATATTGGTATCGACAAAGTCATACCATGCCGCCTTGATGCGAAACCAGCGAGAAGTTTTTACAACAACCCCCAATGTAGGTAGCTGTTCCAGAATCTGGTTAAACTTAATTCGTGAAGCATCATAACGAGCCATTAGATCGCTGCCGTGATCAATATGTAGAGACACTTTAAGATCTGCCTCTATGATATGTCATTGCACTGGATTAAGTGCCGACTCCACAGGAATCGTCCTTGATACCATGCAATTAGTTTTGCGGTGATGCTGTTGAGTGACTTGTGACATCCCAATTCCTTCGCCTTAATTTCCGAGAAATATCTATACGCTTAGCAGTACATGAATGTACTTACGCCATACAGCGGTCATGCATTTGCTGAGCGAGGATTTAGTATTGTGGATGGTGGTGATACATCACGTCTCAGCTAAATCAAGACGCAAAAACCTATTCGCCACTATCCAAATACTAGGCGGATGTTGACTTGGGGGGATGAAACAGTGGGGGTGAGTAGATATGATAGGATCCGCTTATTGTATCGCGGTAGATCATTGCAGTATTGTCAGCTAAAACCAGCAGATGCGTGTTTGGGAGAGCAAACACACTTAGATGGCACGTGAAGCATTTCTGGTCAGAACACTGATGGCTATTGCTAGCAGGTTTGCAACAGCCATCATCACACGGCATGGATTGAGTCGTAGCGTGATCCATCGCCATGGAAGTCGAGTGGACGGATGTTGATACATTGGCATTGATTGAGGCGCTGGACGAGTTACAGGCAGGCATCATGACCGCAGCAAATCCCTGAAGAGGAATGCTGACAGCAAGTGCTACCGTAACAAGTAATTTAATCCAGTAATTCATTTTTAGTGATGAGTATGCATCTATTTCTTTAACGTATTATATGGCAATTATGACCAATTGACGCAAGGTGAGTTCAATAGTATCACTGAGCCTCCGCTTGCGCCAGATTATCCAAAATTGGGCACTCAGGCCGTGCATCGCCATGGCAACAACTGACCAAACGCGCTAATTCTGACTTCATCGCATTAAGCTCGCTTATTTTCTGATCCAGCAAATGAATATGCTCGATTGCCAATGTCTTCACATCGCTGCTAGAACGCGCCTGATCACTCCATAGCTCCAGCAAACTACTGATCTGTTTTACCGAAAAACCAAGGTCACGTGCATGTCTGATAAACCGTAGCATATGCACATTCTTGTCGTTATACACACGGTAATCAGAAAGTGTGCGTGAGACTTTTGGTATGAGGCCAATCTCCTCATAATGGCGAATCATCTTGGCCGAAATACCTGAAGCATGCGCTGCTTGCCCAATGTTGTATACACCACTTTGCATTATGCTATTCCTCACAAATCTTGATTTCTGGACCATTATCAACCTTCCCTATAGGGTAAGGTCAAGTGTTTTTATGATGATGTTCCATATTTGAATTGGGTGGTTGCCAGTTTCGTAACATCAACGCATTAGCAACTACGCTTACAGAGCTAAATGCCATGGCGCCCCCTGCGATAACTGGGTTTAAAAGACCAAATGCGGCTAATGGTATGCCAATCAAATTGTATATGAATGCCCAAAATAGATTCTGTTTGATTTTACGATAAGTCTGTCACAAGAACTATTTAAGCGTCATAAATCGAACCATAATATGGCAGTATAACGCGGAGTTATTCGTTTAGTATGGTGAATTCTTCTGCCCGGAAATAAGCATAACTTGTCGGTTAGACGAAATAGTAAGCATAATTCGTCCATATGACAGAAGCAAAATTTGACTAAGGGACGGAAGTGTAACTTGGCCTGTTTTCAATTCGTGCTTAACTCTTTAAACACATCGGTTTTCGCAGACTCTATTTAGACAACGTGACATATCGCCCTTGTCAGGCTTGGTACATGTTGATGGCGGTCATTTTGGCGGCAAGCCACGAAAGTCCAACCAACGTC
>OFDN01000980.1_pt1 | contig 20766 bp, 22 predicted proteins | sample 1520971 | NCBI WGS metagenome assembly OFDN01 (sample SAMEA94257418, study PRJEB24077) | hot springs metagenome | biome: Aquatic biome; feature: Geographical feature; material: Water | place: India | collected 2012-06-12 | depth 5 m
GGCGGCGTGATGGGCAAGATGATCGACGCGCAGAGCATCGTGGTGGCCGCCGTCGCCACGAAGTGGCACGGCCATGAGGGCACGATCCTGCGCTACGTCTTCTGGCACTCCATCGCGCTGGCCTGCCTGATCGGCGGCTTGATCATGCTGCAAGCCTATGTGTGGCCGTTCACCGCCATGGTGGTCGGCAACTGATTGCCTATATCGTTGGTGTGACAGACGATCCGGGCGGGGCAGCCCGTCCGGACCGCGAGCGGGAGGAAACAAGCGCGCCATGAGCCAGGAACGCCCGAGCACCGTCTATTACTTCGGCACCTGCCTGATCGACCTCTTCTACCCGGAGGCCGGCATGGCCGGCATCGAGCTGCTCCAGTCCCAGGGCGTGCGCGTCGTCTTCCCGCAGGGGCAGAGCTGCTGCGGCCAGCCGGCCTACAACTCCGGCTACCGCGACGAGGCGCGCACGGTGGCGCGCGCCCAGCTCTCCCTGTTCACCGAGGATTGGCCCATCGTCGTGCCATCGGGCTCCTGCGCCGGCATGATGAAGAAGCACTGGCCCGAGCTGTTCCACGGCACGCCCGACCAGGCGCGGGCCGAGGCGGTTGCCGGCCGCGTGTGGGAGCTGACCCAGTTCCTCGTCAACGTCCTCGCCATCCGGCTGGAGGACAAGGGTGAGCCGGTGCGGATCACCTGGCACGCCTCCTGCCACGCCCAGCGCGAAATGGGGGTGGTGGACGAGCCTAAGGCGCTGTTGCGCCAGCTCCGCAATGTCGAGCTGGTGGAGCTCGCCCGCGAGAAGGAATGCTGCGGCTTCGGCGGCACCTTCGCCGTGCGCCATCCCGAGATTTCCGCCGCCATGGTCGGCGACAAGATCGCCGACATCGAGACCACCGGGGCGACGGCCGTCATCTCCGGCGACTGCGGCTGCCTGCTGAACATCACCGGCGCCCTGGACGCCGGCAAGCGCCCGGTGCGCGGCCAGCACATCGCCCAGTTCCTGAAGGAGCGGACCCATGGTTGAGGCGGCCCACACGACGATCGATTTCGCCAAGGCCTCGCGCACGGCGCTGGCCGACCAGCAGCTCCGCGGCAATTTCCGCCGCGCCATGGACGGGCTGATGGGCAAGCGCGCCGTGCAGTTCGCCGACACCCGCGAATGGCACGCCATACGGGCGCTGGGCGCGTCGGTGCGGCTGCGCGCCCTGTCGAAACTGCCGGAGCTTCTGGAACGGCTGGAAGCCAACTGCACGCGCAACGGCATCCGCGTGCACTGGGCCTCCACCACCGCCGAAGCCAACGCCATCGTGCTGTCCATCATGCAGGGCGTGGGCACCCGGCTGGTGGTCAAGGGCAAGTCGATGGTGTCGGAGGAGATGCACCTCAACGCCTTCCTGGAAGACCACGGCATCGAGATCCTGGAAAGCGACCTCGGCGAATACATCGTCCAGCTCGACGAGGCGACGCCGTCGCACATCATCATGCCGGCGATCCACATGAACACGAAGCAGATCGCGCATCTGTTCCGGCAGAAGATCAAGGATGCCGAATACACCGAGGACGTCGCCCGCCTGACCGACCTCGCCCGCCGGGTGCTGCGCGCCAAGTTCGCCGCGGCCGAGGTTGGCGTGTCCGGCGTCAACGCCGCGGTGGCGGAGACCGGCACGTTGTGCCTGGTGGAGAACGAGGGCAACGGGCGCATGTGCACCACCGTGCCGCCGGTCCACATCGCGGTGATGGGGCTGGAGAAGGTGGTCGAGCGTCTGGAGGACGTGCCGCCGGTGATCAGCCTGCTGACGCGCTCCGCCACTGGCCAGCCGATCACCACCTACGTCAACATGATCACGTCGCCCCGCAAGGACGGGGAGCGCGACGGCCCGCGCGAGGTTCATCTGGTGATCCTCGACAACGGCCGCTCCAACGTCTACGCCGACGCCGAGCTGCGTGACACGCTGCGCTGCATCCGCTGCGGCGCCTGCATGAACCACTGCCCGGTCTACACCAAGGTCGGCGGTCATGCCTACGAGGCGCCCTACCCCGGCCCGATCGGCAAGATCCTGGTGCCGCAGATCGAGGGGCTCGACCGCCGCGGGGAGATGCCGCACGCCTGCACCATGTGCAACGCCTGCGTCGAGATCTGCCCGGTGAAGATCCCCATCGTCGGCATCATGGGCCGGCTGAGGGAGGAGGCGGTGCACCCGTCCAGCGCCGTGAAGGACGCCGGCGCCCGCGCCAGCCGCACCGAGGCCCTGGTGTGGAAGGGCTGGGCCGCCGCCAACGCCTCGCCGCTCGCCTACCGCATCGCCAGCGCGCTGGCGGCACGGCTGGGGAACCTCACCCCGTCCTCCTTGCCGCTCCTCAAGGAGTGGACGAACGTGCGCACGAAGCCGCGCTTCGCCGGACGCACGCTGCACGAGATGGCCCGCGAGAAGGGGATCGCCGATGTCTGACGCCCGCTCATCGATCCTCACCCGCCTGCGCGCCAGCCGCGACGCCAACCCGGTGACGGTGCCGCCCTCCGATTTCGGCGTGCTGGCCGGCATGCGCTGGTCGCCGGAGGAACGGCTGGAGCGCCTCCGCACGATGATGGAGGCGGTGCACACCGAGTTCCTGGAGACGACGGACGCCGACTGGCCCGCAGTCGTCCGCGATTTCCTGGTCGCCGAGGGGGCGAAGTCCCTGCTGCACGGCACGCCGACCGCGGCGGCCCTGGCCGCTGCCTGGAGCGCGGGCGGGCCGGAGCTGATCGCCTACGACCAGCCGGTGGAGGGCTTCAAGGAGCGGCTGTTCACCGGCATCGACGCCGGCATCACCACCACGCTGGGCGGCATCGCACACACCGGCAGCCTGATCCTGTGGCCGACGCCGGAGGAGCCGCGGCTGCTGTCGCTGGTGCCGCCGGTGCATGTGGCCTTGCTGCGCGCCGACCGGCTCTTCGACACCTTCTGGCAGGCGATGACGGAGAACCGCTGGTCGCAGGGGATGCCGACCAACGCGCTCCTGGTCTCCGGCCCGTCGAAGACCGCCGACATCGAGCAGACGCTGGCCTATGGCGTGCACGGGCCGAAGCGTCTGGTCGTGGTGGTGGTGCGCGGCTGACCGGTCAGGCGGCTTCCAGGGCGGTCATGCCGCGCGTGACGCGCGTGAAGAACTCCTCGAAGTCGGCGGCGGTGGCGGCGTCCAGCTCGAACTTGACGTGCAGGCTGCCGGCGGACGAGGACTTGACCACGCAGGCGAGGGGGCGGGCGAAGCCGCGGACCTCGATGGCACCGTGTGCCCCGGGGGCCAGCGTCGCCGCCGTCTCCAGCAGCGCCCCGCCTGCCGACAGGTTGCGGACGACGGCCGCCACGGCGGCTCCCGCCCCGGCCCTCACGGATCCCGGCAGGTCCACGTGGAAGCGCGGCTTCTGCCGGCGGTCCACCTCCGACGTGGCGGTGCGCACGACCCGCACCAGCGTGTCGCGCAACGCCTCGATGCCCTGCGCCACGTCGACCGCCACGGTTTCCACCTCGGCCGCGCCGGCGCGGGTCATGGTGGCCTCGTCGGACACCTTGGAGATGCGCGACGACACCTGCTGCGCGGCGCTGGTGGTCTGCATCACGTTGCGCGCGATCTCTGCGGTGGCCGCCTGCTGCTGCTCCACCGCAGAGGCGATGGAGGCCGAGATGCTGTCCACCTCGTGGATGGTCTCCGCCACGTCCGACACCGTGCCGACGACGGCGGTCGTCACGCCCTGGACCTGGCCGATCAGCCGCGTGATCTCCTCGGTCGAGCGCGCCGTCTGGTTGGCGAGGTTCTTGACCTCCCCGGCCACCACGGCGAAGCCCTTGCCCGCCTCTCCGGCCCGCGCCGCCTCGATCGTCGCGTTGAGGGCGAGCAGGTTGGTTTGGCTGGCGATCGACTTGATGAGTTCCACCACCTCGCCGATGCGGCCCACCGCCCCGGCAAGCTCCTCGATGGTGGCCCGCGCGTCGCCGGCCTTCTGCACCGCCCGCTCGGTGATGGCGCCGGCGGTGCCCACCTGCTGGCCGATCTCGCGGATGCTGGCGGCCAGCTCCTCCGCCGCCGACGCGACCGTCTGGGCGTTGCTCAGGGCTTGTTCCGCCGCGGCGGCCACACTCTGGGAATCGTCGCTGACCTTGATGGCGGAGTCGGCCATGTTGCGCGCGTTGGCGCTCATGCGATCGGTGCGCTCGGCGATGCGGTCGACGGCCGTGCGGGTCTCCACCTCGACGCGGTCGGCCATGTGGAGCAGGGCGGCGCGGCGGGCCTCCTCCGCCTCGTGGCGTGCGTGCTCCTGCGCGTCACGCAGACGCTCGTTCTCCTGGCCCGCCTGCTGGAAGACGACGACCGAGCGCGCCATGTCGCCCATTTCGTCACGGCGCGTGGTGAACTTCACCCGCACCGACAGGTCGCCACCCGCGAGCTGGCCCATGATCCCGCGCAGCTCCCGCATCGGTCCGACCACCTGGGTCTGGAAATAGACAACGCAGGCCGACGCGATCACGATCATGATGATCGAGGAGGCGACCACCGACCAGCCGACGTCCACATTCGCCGACCGGATCGATGCGACCGCGGCCGTCAGGCCGGCGGTGCGGCCGCGCATCTCGCCGGCGACGACCTCGGTCAGGCGCTCCACACTCTCGGTGAGCGATTCGGCGGCGCCGTCGAAGCGCCCCATGATGAGATTGCCCCGCTCGGGGCCGCCGTCGATGTAGGCTTGCGCCATGCCGCGGCCGATCTCGTAATAGGGAACGAACTCCCGCTGGACGGATTCGAGCGCGGCGACCGCATCGGTAAGCCCGAGTTCGCGCGCGATGCCGGCCGCCTCCTTGAGGCGCTCCTCGAACCGCTTGGCGAATTCCGCCGCCTTCTCCGGACCGTCGTCCAGCCCGTCGAGACCGCGCGTGGCGGAGATGTCGGTGAGCCATTGCTGAACCTGGGCGGTCGAATACCGGATGTCCTCCACCGCCATCAGCAGCGGAAGGTCGCGGCCGATCATCGCCTCCGTGCTCGCCGCGAGCTCGTCCACACGCCGCGACTGCGCCTCCAACTGCAGATTTGCGAATGCCCAGGTTCCGAAGGCGGCGACGAAGACCATGGCGGCGACGATCAGGACCTTCGCGCGGATGGAGACGATGTTCAGGAATTCCATGGCATCACCAGTGAGGAACGGACAGGTCCGACGACTGGCGATCGCCGGGCCGCGCGATCGTGTCCAAATCCACGGAACTGTTCAAACACAAACACACCGCGTCGGACGCATGGCGGCAATCCAACGACACGGTATTACAGCAAGAAACTTCGTTTCAAGGTTGTCATCGCTTCGATTCATCGCCCGAAATTTTACGTCCGACTGGAACATGGAGCCGCAACAAACGATTACCGGTGAGCGATGTCGCCGAGATTCTCCCTCCCACGGACCTTCCGGAGCAGGTCGCATTCGTCGCGCGACAGGAACGGACAAGCCGGAGAGCGAATCTCGCAGCCGCCCGTGCCCTGCCCGGCCACAAGATGCAACAGCGCGATCGCGGTCGACTCCGAGCCGTTCCTGCGGTGCAGGTCGAGGAGCATGGGCAGCGGATCGCGCCCGGCACCACGGCAGGCATGGGCGTATCGGCAACTCCAGACCAGCAGCCGGTCGCCGGGTTCGAGCGCATCGAAGCGGTTCACCATGGCGCGGATCGACCCGATGCCAGGCCGGCTGGTCAATGGGTCAGCCGCATGCCGCGGTCGGCACGCGGCACCACCACGCCGGGTCCGGGCGAAACCGTCGCCGGCGGCTGCCCGGTCAGGGTGAGACCGGCGTCCGCCAGTGCCATCGCCAGCCCGACGGCGGGCGGCAGGGCGAGGCGAACCGCCGCCGCCGGCAGCCACTGATCCAGGATCGCACCCGCGTCGGCATGGCGCCCCTGCTGGAGAAGGCCGACGATGCCAAGAACGCGGGCTTCGTCCTCGCCCAGACGGGGGCAGCGCGCGCAGCGCAGATCCAGGGGCTGCCGCGCTGTGCCGAGCACCACCCGCATGAACCGGTCGAACGCCGACAGCCCGTCTTCCCCCACATCGGCCGCGAGAAGGCCGTTGTGCCAATGCGGGTGCCGACGGTCCGGCTCGCGCAGGGGCGCCGCCCAGAGGCGGAGCACCGCGACGACGAGAAGTTCGGGCGTGCGCAGTTCATCCAGGGGGCGTTCGGCCGCGTAATGGCCGGACGGCGTGTGCGCGTTCATGGCGGGCTCCTCCTCATGGGGTCGCCCCGAGCGTAGCGAGGGATGGTGCAGTTTGCAAATCATTCTCATTCGCGGAATCACCGGGGAGTCTGGACTGTGGTCGGAATACCCCCGTAATCGTTTGACTTGCCCACATTGTACGTACTTAAACAAAGTAACGCCCGCCCGTCCGCCGTGACGCCGCCAGACAGGACGACCATGCCGATCGATATCATCGACATCCCGCAAAAATACGCGCCGGAAGCCACGCTGGTGATCTGGGAAAACCGCGACGGCGTCCGGGCGATGCAACATCCGGGTCACGCGGCCCTGCTTCTGCGCCGCTTCAACGTCACGACGCTGAACGGAGGGTGGGATCCGACGCGGGTGCGCTACGTCAGTTTCTTTCCGGGCGGCGGCCGGGAAAAGAAGTCGATGGCACGCCCGGCACAGTTCTCCGCCCATTACTTCTGGGACATGAAGTTCGAGATGTCCGACCGCGCCCAGCAGGGTCTGCGCGCCAAGACCATGCAGCGCCGCCGCGGCCAGTATCTCATCGAACACGACCTGTCGCAGGACGACCCCATCGAGATCTTCGGGCAGATGGCGGACGGGATTCTGCCGATGCCGGGCCTGTCGCTGTCCGACCGGTACCGGTGGGGCATCGATCTCAACCGCGTCGTCACGTGGGCGCTGAACTTCCGGACCAGCAAGGACTTCAACTACGAGTTCGTCAGCAAAAGCAACAACTGCGCCGGAGTGGCCATCCGCGCCCTGCGCGCGGGCGGCGGGGAGGCCTTCGCCTCGGTGATCGGCGGCGCGCCAAGCATGACCCTCTACGTCACCCCCAAGGACTGCATCCAGATCGGCCAGGCGGTGATGGACGGCATTCGCCGCGTCAATCACATGATGAGCTACCTGAACGCGGTCGTGGATCGCAAGTTCAACACGCTCGGCGGCGTTCACGCCACCCGCGACCCCAGCGAACTCTACGCGGCGGCCGACTGGAAGCGCGACAGCTACGTCGCGTTGAAGACCCGCGGGCTGATCCTGCGCGGCATCGACAGCGCTTTGGAGAAGTACCATCGGCTGAGCTGGGACCACGACTACCCCGAGAAGCTGACCGAATACATGGCGGTGCTCAAAGGCGTCTATGATCATTTCCAGGCCAGCACGAGCGGCAAGCGCGAGCCGGCCTTCGTCGTTCTGGCGACCCAGCTCCTGTTCACCTGGACCATCCTGGCTGCCGAGGCCGAGTCCGGATGGGACGCACGCTCCTACTACGGCACCCGCGATCCCTTCGACAGCAAGTCGGACAAGAAGACGGGGGGCTCCCCCGCGGCGAGCAATGCCGCGTCGCCTGTCGCCTTTTCCGCCGCACGTCCGTAGACTCCCGACCAACGGGACCGGGGAGGATGGCGCATGGGACAGGGGCCGCTGACGGGGTTGCGGGTGGTGGAGATGGCCGGGATCGGGCCGGGGCCCTTCTGCGCCATGATGCTGGCGGACCACGGCGCCGACGTGCTGCGGGTGGAGCGGCCGGGGCAGAGTTGGCCGCTGCCCATCGGTCCCCGCATCGACCCGCTGAACCGCGGGCGCGCGGTGGTGACGCTCGACCTGCGCACGGACGCCGACCGCGACGCGCTGTTCCGGCTGACCGACCGCGCCGACGCGCTGATCGAGGGGTTCCGGCCGGGGGTCATGGAGAAGCTGGGCTTCGGCCCCGAGGCGCTGCTGGCCCGCAACCCGCGGCTCGTCTACGGCCGCATGACCGGCTGGGGGCAGGACGGGCCGCTGGCGCGCATGGCGGGGCATGACCTCAACTACGCCGGCCTGACCGGAGCCATCGCCGCCATGGGGCCGGCCGACCGGCCGCCGCCGCCGCCACTGAACCTCGTTGCCGATTTCGGCGGCGGTGCCATGATGCTCGCCTTCGGCATGCTGGCGGCCCTGCTGGAGGCGCGCAGTTCCGGCCGCGGGCAGGTGGTGGACGCGGCGATGGTCGATGGTACCTCGTTGCTGATGACCATGTTCCACGGGCTACGCGCGGTCGGCGGCTGGTCGGAGCGGCGGAACGACAATCTTTTGGACGGCGGCGCTCCCTTCTACGCCTGCTACGAAACGGCGGATGGCGCCCACCTGTCCGTCTGTCCGATCGAGCCGCCCTTCTTCGCCGCCCTGCTCGATCGTCTCGGGCTCACGGGCGATCCGGAGTTCCAGGCGCAGTACGACCGCGGCACCTGGCCCCGGATGCGCGAGCGATTGGCCGCCATCTTCCGCGGCCGGACGCGCCACGCCTGGGCGGAGCACTTCGCCGGCAGCGACGCCTGCGTCGCCCCGGTGCTGACCATTCCGGAAGCCCCGGCCCATCCGCAGGCGCACGACCGCGGCGGCTTCGTGGAGCGCGGCGGCATCCTGCAGCCGCAGGCCGCCCCCCGGCTGTCGCGCACCCCGGCCACCGCCGGCGGACCGCCAAGGGAGATCGGCCGCGACGAGGCCCTGTCCGCGTGGGACGCTTGACCGCCTGCGGTCGAAGAAAGTTTTCACAAGCACAAGCTTCGCGTATCGTCGGGAAATGGACGCCAGCCCCTTCCTGCAGCTCCACCGCGCCTCCGTGCGGCCGGAATGGATCGACTACAACGGCCACATGAACGTGGCCTATTACCTGCTGGCGTTCGACCACGCCACCGACGCGGTGTTCGACCATTTCGGCATCGGCAAGGCTTATGTGGACGCCGCCGGCCGATCGCTGTTCGTGGTCGAGGCGCATCTCTCCTACGTGCGCGAGGTCACGGAAGGCGACGGGCTGCGCTTCGTCTCCCGCATTCTCGGTGCCGACAGCAAGCGGCTGCACCTGTTCCACGAGATGCGCCACGATGGGGACGGCTTCCTCGCCGCCACCGCTGAGTTCATGCTGCTCCATGTGGACATGGGCCAGCGCCGGGCCACCCCCTTCCCGCCCGACGTCGCGGCGAGGCTGGCCGAAACGGCGGCTCGCCACGGCGCTCACCCTACGCCTCTCCAGGCCGGCCGGGCGGTCAGGCCCGTACGTACGCCGCCTGCGTGATCCTCGAGGGCTGGCACCCGCCGACAATCCTCCTATCTATTGGGGCACCATGAGAGCATTCTTCATCACAGTCCTCCTTTCCGCCGCCACCCTCGCTCCACTGCCGGCCTGGGCCGACTGCACCGACGCGGCGCAGCCAAAGGTCAACTGGCGCCGCTGCTTCTTCGACGGGCAGGACCTGTCGGGCGTGAAGCTCGACGAGGCCATGCTGCGCGATGCCGCCTTCGCCCGCGCAACGCTCAACGGCGCCACGCTGACCGGAGCGGATGCCTATCGCGCCAAGTTCGTCAGTGCCACCATGAGGGGGACGGTGCTGGACGGCGCCCGGCTGATCGAGGCGGACATGACCCGCGCCGACCTGACCGGCGCCTCCTTCCGGGAGGCCGACCTGCGCAACGCCAAGCTGGTGAACGCGACCCTGGTGAACGCCGACTTCACAGGCGCGCGGCTGGCGGGCACCGATCTGCGCCATTCCGATATGACCGGTGCCACCTGGGTCGACGGCAAACGCGTCTGCGGTGAGAATTCCGTGGGCCAGTGCAACTGAGAAGGGGCTTTACGAAGGTCATAGAGCCCCTTGCGGGATTCCGTATCGACGCGCTACCGTATTTTACGGAACCATGCGGGGAGCGCGCCGTGGCGTACGACGAGGACATCGAGCGCGCGGGTGCGTTGGCCGACAAGGCCATCCAACGGCTGCGCGCGGAGCAGCTCGCCCCCAATCCGGAAAATTTCACGCTCTGGTACGCCCATTACAGCGGCCATTTTCCGGATCTGTCCCGCGCGATCGAGATGGCGCAGCGCGACGGGGGCCGGTTGACCCAGTTGCTGTGCGACGAGCTGTACAAGCGTTTCTTCACCCTGGACGCCGAATCCCAGGCGATCCGCGAAACGTCGGAACGGGCGCGCGCGTCGCTGTCGAAGATCATGGAGATGCTGGACGCCGTCGGCACGGAGACGAACCGCTACGGCACGGCGCTCGCCGGGCTCCAGGGCGAGCTGGACCAGCCGCTGGGCATGGAGGATCTGCGCGCTGTGGTGGCCGCCATCGCCGCGGAGACATCGGCGATCATCGACCGGCAATCACGGCTGCAGACCCAGCTCCTCGATTCCAGCCAGCAGCTCGCCGAAATGCGGGTGAGCCTTGACACCGCGCGGCGGGAGGCGATGACCGACGGCCTCACCGGGATTGCCAACCGCAAGGCGTTCGACCACACCATGATCGAGGCGATGCAGGCCGCGCAGCAGGATACGCAACCTCTGTGCCTGCTGCTCATCGACATCGACCGCTTCAAGCTGTTCAACGACACCCACGGCCATCTGGTGGGCGACCATGTGCTGCGGCTGGTCGCCCGCGCCCTGACGGAATGCATCAAGGGCCGCGACACCGCGGCCCGTTATGGCGGGGAGGAGTTCGCGATCGTTCTGCCGCTGACGTCGCTCCCGAACGCGGTCAAGGTGGCGGAGCAGGTGCGCACCACCGTCGGCTCCCGCCAGATCGTCAACCGCGGGCGCAGCGTGAATTACGGCACCGTCACCCTGTCCATCGGCGCCGCCGAGTACCGGCCGGGCGAGCCGCTGCCCGAACTGGTCCGCCGCGCCGACGCAGCGCTCTACCGGGCCAAGAACACCGGGCGCAACCGGGTGTGCTTCGAAGGCTGACCGCGGGTCAGCGCACCGGATCGCCGCCGGCTTGCCCGGTCAACGGCTCCAGGTCCTGCTCCTTCACGTATTTCTCCACGGTGCCGTCCGCGAAGCGCACATCGTAGCGGGGGTCGCCGGCCAGCGTGCGCGCGACGACCAGCGCGTCGCGTCCGTTGATCTTCACCGGTGTGCCGAGCCGGAGCATGGCGGGTCTCTCCTCAGCCGATGGGTCCCAGCCGCGACCATAGCCGCTCGGCCCACACTTGTGGGTGTACGAAATGGAGGGATGGGCTTCGGTCGTAGCGGACAGGATCGCCGGCCGGGGAATTCACCCGGTCGTCACGCAGGTGCAAAGAAAGCGTCATACGGCCCGGCTATCGTGCCGCCCGCAGGGTCCGCACCGGACCCGGCGGACTCAACGACCCCAAGATCGCGACCCCGGCGATTCCGGAAGAGGCGGAGGCAACAGCCATGGACACCCGCGACCCGCGGATGCTGCGCTCGGCGCAGTTCGAGGCCGACGAGGATATCGGCCGCAACACCAGCGCCAACCCGACGATGGGCGACATCATCGCTACCCGCTTCGGGCGCCGCGACATGCTGCGCGGCGCGCTGGCCGTGTCCGCGATCACCGCCACGCTCGGCCCGGCCGCACTCGCCGGCCTGAAGCCGTCCGCCGCGGCGGCCGCCGAGGGCAAGCCCAGCTTCGCCTTCACCGAGGTCGAGTTCGGAGTCGATGAGACCCACCATGTGGCCGAGGGCTACGACGCCGACGTGCTGATCCGCTGGGGCGACCCGGTGCTGGCCGACGCCCCCGCCTTCGACCCGCTGAAGCAGTCGGCGGAGGCACAGGCGAAGCAGTTCGGTTACAACAACGACTTTGTCGGCTACGCGCCGCTTCCGCTGGGCTCGCAGACGGCCGATCATGGCCTGCTCTGCGTGAACCACGAGTACACCGACGAGGAGGTCATGTTCCCCGGCCTGAACGGGGAGCAGCAGAAGGCCAAGTTCGCCTCGATGACCAAGGATCTGGCGAACATCGAGATCGCCGCCCACGGCGGCTCGGTCATCGAGATCCGCAAGGTCAATGGCAAGTGGACCTACGACCCGAAGTCCACGATGAACCGCCGCATCACCGGCGAGACCGAGTGTATCATCACCGGCCCGGCGGCCGGCCACGACCTGATGAAGACCTCCACCGACGCCACCGGCACCAAGGTGCGCGGCATGCTGAACAACTGCGCCGGCGGCATGACCCCCTGGGGCACCTGGCTGTCGGCCGAGGAGAACTTCAACGGTTACTTCTGGCACCCGGACGAGAAGGCCAAGGGCGACCGCTACGGCGTGCCGGGCCGCTGGTACAACTGGGGCGCCTACCACGACCGTTTCGACGTGACGAAGGAGCCGAACGAGGCCAACCGCTTCGGCTGGATCGTCGAGATCGACCCCTACGACCCGACCTCGACCCCGCGCAAGCGCACCGCGCTCGGCCGCTTCAAGCACGAAGCCTGCTCGGTCGCCATCACCAAGGACGGGTCGGTCGTCGCGTACACCGGTGACGACGAGCGCTTCGACTATGTCTACAAGTTCGTCTCCGCCAAGAAGTACGTGGCGGGCGACCGCGCCCACAACATGACCCTGCTGGACGAGGGCACGCTCTACGTCGGCAAGTTCAACGCCGACGGTTCGCTGGAGTGGCTGCCACTGGTGCACGGCCAGGGTCCTCTCACCGCGGAGAAGGGCTTCAAGGATCAGGCCGAGGTGCTGATCAAGGCGCGTCTGGCTGGCGACGCGGTTGGCGCCACCAAGATGGACCGCCCGGAGGACATCGAGGTCAACCCGAAGACCAACGCGGTCTACGTGATGCTGACCAACAACTCCCGCCGCAAGGCCGACCAGCTCGACGCCGCCAACCCGCGCGCCGAGAACCTGTGGGGCCAGGTGGTGGAGATGCTGCCGCCGGACGGCGACCACGCCGCGACGAAGTTCACCTGGAACATCCTGGTGAAGGGCGGGAACCCGGAGGCCGGCGTGGGCGCGGAATTCCACGCCAGCACCTCCAAGAACGGCTGGTTCTCCTGCCCCGACAACTGCGCGGTGGATCACCAGGGCCGGCTGTGGATCACCACCGACCAGGGTGAAGGCTGGGCCAAGGCGTCGGGCAAGGCCGATGGCGTCTACGCCATGGAGACCGAGGGCGCCCTGCGCGGCAAGTCGATGATGTTCTTCCGCGTGCCGGTGGGTGCCGAGATGTGCGGTCCCTGCTTCACGACCGACGACCAGACCCTGTTCGTCGCCGTGCAGCACCCTGCCACCGACGGCACGGACCTGTACAAGCCGTTCGGCAAGCTCTCCACCTTCGAGGAGCCGGCCACCCGCTGGCCCGACTTCAAGTCCGGCATGCCGCCGCGGCCGTCGGTCGTCGCCATCACCAAGAAGGGTGGCGGCGTGATCGGGTCGTAAGCCCCAACATTTCTGACGCGACGAGGACCGGGGCGGCTCCAATCGGGCCGCCCCGTCTTTCTGAAATCTCGTCCCCGCTTCCCATCCGCCCCCGGCGGTCGTATATGCACAGGCATGGTTCCGCCGTCCGACGCCACCACGCACGACCATGACCATTGCATCCACGACGCGCTGACGCGCGCCGAGGCGCTGTGCGCCAAGCGCGGGGCGAAGCTGACGGCTCTGCGCCGGCGCGTGCTGGAACTGGTGTGGACCGGCCACAAGCCGCGCGGCGCCTACGCGATCCTTGAGGATCTGAGCCGGGTGGAAGGGAAGGCGACCGCCCCGCTCACCGTATACCGCGCGCTGGAATTCCTGGTCGAGCAGGGGCTGGTGCACCGCATCGAGTCCCTGAACGCCTACATCGGCTGTCCCGAGCCGGGGGCCGCCCATTCCGGGCAGTTCCTGGTCTGCGAGCGCTGCGGCGACGCCGTCGAGATCGACGATCCCCGCATCCGCGCGGCCATCGCCGCGTCGGCCGCGGAGCACGGGTTCCGCGTGATCCGCCCGACGGTGGAGGTGCGCGGGATCTGCCCCCATTGCCAACCGGAGACCGACCGTTGAGCGACCACGCCGCCCCCGCCATCCGCCTGCCCGTCTCCGTCCTCACCGGTTTCCTGGGCAGCGGCAAGACCACCCTGCTCCAGGCCTTGTTGCGCCATCCCGGCATGGCGCGCACCGCGGTGGTGATCAACGAGTTCGGCGAGGTCGGGCTGGACCATCTGCTGGTCGCCAAGGCGTCGGAGAACATGGTGGTGATGGACAGCGGCTGCGTCTGCTGCACCATGCGCGGCGATCTGGTGAACACGCTGCGCGACCTGTTCCTGAAGCGGGTGCGCGGCGAGGTGCCGGAGTTCGACCGGGTCATCGTGGAGACGACCGGGCTGGCCGACCCCGCGCCGATCATCCACACCATGATCGCCGACCCGCTGCTGGCCGCGCGCTTCCGGCTGGACGGGGTGGTAAGCACCGTCGACGCCGCGCATGGCATGTCGCAGCTCGACCAGCACCCGGAAAGCGTGAAGCAGGCCGCCGTGGCCGACCGCATCGTTCTGACCAAGACCGACGTGGCGGTGCCCACCGCCACTCTGGCGCTGATGAAGCGGCTGGAGGCGATCAACCCCGCCGCCCCGGTGATCCCGGCGGCGCACGGGCAGGTCGATCCGGACGCGCTGTTCAACGCCGGCCTCTACAACCCAGCCACCAAGAGCCCGGACGTCGCCCGCTGGCTGAAAGAGGAGGCCTACCGCGACGAGCAGCGGCACGGCCACGACCATCACCACCACGGCCATGATCACCATCATCATGAGCACGACCATGCCCACGGTGAGCATTGCGGCCCGGATTGCGGGCACGAGCACCATGACCACGACGCGAATCGCCACGACGACCACATCCGCGCCTTCTGCATGGTGGTGGACGAGCCGATCCGCTGGAACGGCTTCGTCGACTTCATGGAAGCGCTGATCACCCTGCGGGGGGCCGACATCCTGCGCATCAAGGGCATCCTGAACGTGATGGAAAGCGAGATGCCGGTGGTGGTGCACGGCGTGCAGCACATGTTCCACCCGCCGGTGCGGCTGGAGGCGTGGCCGGACGACGACCACCGGTCCAAACTGGTCTTCATCACCCGCGACGTCGGCCAGCCGGTGATCGAGCCGATGTTCCGCCAGTTCGTGCAGGGCGAGGGAAACGCCACCGCCTGATCGGAGCTTGCCTCCGCCGCCGCTGCGGATCATCGTGGTGGGACGCGTTCCCACCCGGGAGGTGAGGTCAGTGGACGACCGCGACCTGATCGTCTTCACGCAGCGGCGCATCGCCATCCGCATTCCCCGCGGCGCCGGGTTCAAGACGTTGTACGCGGTCCTGCCATGGGCGGGGCTGGCTGTCGGTGCCACCAGCACCGCGCTGCTCCTACTCACGCGCCACGGCATCGGTGGCGCCCCGCCGCTGCCGGCCGTGACGCTGGGCGCGCTCGGCATGGGCGCGGCGGTGATGATGATCCTGTGCCAGGCAGCGCTGTCGCCATGGGTCCTGACGGGCGCGGTGCGGCCGGCCGAGGTGGATGGTGACGTCGCTTCCGGTGCGGCGGAGGGCTTGTCCTGGCGGATGTTGTGGCCTGCATTCCTGCTGCTCGGCGCAACATCGACGCTGGGCGTACGCTATCTTTTCTAGCATCGCTGCCGACCGCCACTCGGGATCTTGGCAAACACGGCGCATTCAATCTAGCATGGCGGGAATCTTCCTCCGAAAGGTTCCGCGATGCGCGTTACCGCCTTGGCTTTTCCCGCCCTTGCGCTGCTTCTCACGGCCTGCGCGATACCACCGGCCAGCGAGCGCTCCGCCTACGACCAGTCCATCCACCAGGCGGCCGTCTTCACGCCGTCGGCGGTCAAGCCACTGAAACCTCTCACCTACCCGGTGAAGGCCGCGACCTACACCACCTACACACAGTGGGCGGACGGCCGTGTCGGTCAGGCCGTCACGCTGAGCCGCGACACCTGGGTCACGATCGAACCGGAGTTGGCCGAGGCCTGCCGCAACTTCCCCAAGGCGGAGCTGATCCCGCGCCTGAACCAGTTCCTCGGCCTGCAACCGGCAACCGAGAACGACCGCAAGCGCATGTTCGTCCGGCTCGCCATCGACCAGCGGCAATCGGTGGGGCCGACCGGCCTGGGCATCTTCCGTCCCTGCGCCGACCCCGATCCCACCGCGACCAGTTGCGGCAACAGCCTGACCGGATCGCCCGCCTACACCCAATGGTTCGCCAGCAACATGGTGTCGTCCTACGCCGTGGGTCCCGACATGAAGTCCACCGGCTTCCCCTGGACGCGGCTCGGCTACACCTACAACTGGGCACCGGACGCGGCGGATCCGCGCGGGGCGCAGGAATACGTGATCCCGGCCGGCAGCACCGTCACGGTGACCGCCATCGTCACACCGGAAGCGTTCTGCGCGCCCTGAGCACCCGCCGATGAAAAACCCTCTCCCGTGCGGGAGAGGGTTCAGTCGTCGCGCTGCGTGCGCTCCATGCGCTCATGGCGTTCCTGCGCCTCCAAACTGAGCGTCGCAATCGGGCGGGCGTCGAGCCGCCTCACGGCGATCGGCTCCCCCGTCTCCTCGCAATAGCCGTAGCTGCCGTCGCGGATGCGTTCCAGCGCCGCATCGATCTTGGCGATCAGCTTGCGCTCGCGGTCGCGGGTTCGCAGTTCCAGCGCACGGTCGGTCTCCGCCGACGCGCGGTCGGCGATGTCCGCTTCCTGGATGCCGCCTTCCTGGAGGCTTTGAAGGGTCTCCTCCGACTCGGCGAGGAGTTCGGCTCTCCACTTCAGCAGCTTCTGCCGGAAATACTCCTTCATAAGATCGTTCATGAAGGGGTCGTCGTCGGACGGCTGGTAATCGGGCGGCAGTTTCACTGTCATGCGCGGTCATCCAAACGCGGTGGGGGTAGCCGGGCGGCGCGGAGTATAGGTAGGCGCAGGGCCGCCCGCAACCCTGCGGATGATCCCGCAAGATCGGACAAGCCCTTGGAGAATGGGAGGGAACGCACGCCGCCGCGGGGGCCCGCGTCAGGAGGTGAGTTTTGCCAGTTCCACCTGGGCGCGCAGGTCGATCTCGTCCAGGATCTGCGCCAGTTGGGGATCATCCACCTGCACCCGGCGCGACTGCACGACGCGGGCAAGCTCCACCAGCTTCGCGCCCGGAAGCACCCCGGCCAGCAAGCCGTGGCGGATCTCCTCCAGCTTGTCGAGCATCTCCTGCGCGCGCATCTTGCCGCGGGACGCGCGCGCGGTGGCGTCGTCCACCTCCTGCATCGCCAGCACGCCGGACAGCGCGTTCAGCGGCGAGGCCGCGTTGACACCGGCCGCCGCCGGGGCATCGGCGGAAAGCTGTTTCGCGAAGCTGGCGCCCGAACCGCCTTCGGCCTTGCCGGTTCGACGAACCGACGCATTGCCGCGAAGTTTTCCGGGTCCTTCGACTTTCATGTTCGCGCAACCGGTGTTGGAGGAACTGGCTCATAACAGATGGAACAAGCTTAACATCGGGTCAAGGCTTGCCGCAATCGGGCAAAATTTGCCGCCCTCCTGTGGCGAAAACTGGACATTCGGCGTCGCCGTCTGGAAGGGATTGCCGGCTGTTCTCCCGAAACGGGCAATGATCGCCCTTCCAACGACTGGCACAGGCTCTGCATGGTGGGCGCTGCCCCGGTCAAAGGACCGTCGCCTGGAGTACCGCCGCATGAACGCCGCCCCCGTCACCCGCCTGATGCTCGCCCTCGCCCTGCTGGCCGGCCTCGCCGCCGCACTGCCGGGAACGGCGATGGCCAACTCCGCCCGTATCAAGGATGTGGTCGATGTGGAGGGGGTGCGCGACAACATGCTGGTCGGGTACGGTCTGGTGGTCGGCCTCAACGGCACCGGCGACAGCCTGAACAACTCGCCCTTCACCCAGCAGAGCCTCGTCGGCATGCTGGAGCGGATGGGCGTGAACACGCGCGGCGCCAACCTGCGCACCAAGAACGTCGCCGCCGTGATGGTGACGGCCAACCTGCCGGCCTACGCCGCCCAGGGCACCCGCATCGACGTGAACGTCAGCGCGATGGGCGACGCCAAGAGCCTGCTGGGCGGCACGCTTCTGGTGACCCCGCTGATGGGTGCGGACGGCGAGGTCTACGCGGTGGGGCAAGGGCCGATCGCGGTGTCCGGCTTCTCCGCCCAGGGTCAGGGCGCCAGCGTCACCCGCGGCGTGCCGACCGCCGGCCGCATCGCGTCGGGCGCCATCGTGGAGCGCGAGATCGAGTTCTCGCTGGCCGAGCTGCCGGTGATCCGGCTGTCGCTGCGCAACCCCGATTTCACCACCGCCCAGCGGGTGGCGACCGCGATCAACACCCAGCTCCGCCGCAACGCCGCCCAGGCCACCGACCCCGCCTCGGTCCTGCTGACCGTGCCGGAACCGCGGCGCGGCGACGTGGTGGGCCTCGTCACCGAGATCGAGCAGCTCCGCATCACGCCGGACCAGGTGGCGCGCGTCATCATCGACGAGAAGTCGGGCGTGATCGTGATGGGCGAGAATGTCCGCATCTCCACCGTCGCCATCGCCCAGGGCAACCTGACCATCCGCATCACCGAGACGCCGCAGGTCAGCCAGCCCGGTCCGTTCAGTCAGGGCCAGACCGCCGTGGTCCCGCGCACCGACATCCAGGTGGACGAGCAGTCCGACCGCCGGCTCGCCGTGATGCCCTCCGGCGTCACCCTGCAGGAGTTGGTACAAAGTTTGAATGCGCTGGGAGTGGGCCCGCGCGACATGATCAGCATCCTGCAATCGATCAAGGCCGCCGGTGCCCTGCAAGCCGAAATCGAGGTGATCTGATGGACGCCGCCCTCTCCCTTCCCACCCTCCCCGCCCCGCGCGTCCACCCGCTGGTCGAGCGCGCCGGGCTGGACCGTCCGGCCCTGCGCCGCGACACCGACGAGAGCAAGGTGGACCCCGCCATCCGCGCCAAGCTGCACAAGGCGGCGAACGAGTTCGAGGCGACCTTCGTCAGCCAGATGGTCAGCACGATGTTCGAGGGGGTGGAGGTCGATGAGACCTTCGGCGGCGGCCATGGCGAGGAGATGTTCCGGTCCATGCTGGTGCAGGAATACGGAAAGACGGTGACCCAGCGCGGCGGCTTCGGCCTTGCCGGCCCGGTCTATCAGGAACTGTTGAGGGCACAGGAGGCCGCCAATGGATAAGGTCGATGTCCGCTTCCCGCAGAAGCCCAAGCCCGCCGCCAACCTGCCGAAGACCGCGGAGGAACGCGCCGTGGCCCTGTCCGACCTGATGGAGCGGCTGTCCGCCCACCTGGCCCGGGAGACCGCCGCCATCGCCGGCCGCCGCCACCAGGAGCTGGCGGAGCTGGTCAAGGCCAAGCAGCCGATGGTGCTGGTGTGCGAGGAGGTGTCGCGCATGCTGCGGATCGACCGCGAGGGCATGGCCGCCCTGCCCGCCGCGCTGAAGACACGGCTGAAGGCGGCCAACGCCGCCCTCAACGCCGCCGTGCACGAGAACGCGCTGGCGCTCCAGCGGATGACCGAGGGCCAGAAGCTGCTGGTCGACACGGTCGTCACCGCGGTCCGGCAGGCCCAGCAGGGTCTGAAACCGGCCTACGGCCCGGCCGCCGCCGGCTACCGCCGCACCACCTACGGGTCCGGGCTGGCCGCGCACGGCTCGATCGCCTCGGCCGCGCTGAACACGACGCTGTAGCCCGCCCCAGCCAGCCTTCTGCCCCAGCCAGCCTTCTGCCAAGGAAACGCTCCCATGGACGTCCGGTCGATCTCCTCACAGTCGCTGCTCGACGCGCTGACCTCCGGCCAAGCGACCGGCGACAAGGACGACGCCTTCGCCCGCATGCTGGACCGGCTGACCCGCCCGCGCGACGAGCCGGCCCGGGCCGCCACGCCGGACCGGGAGCCGGTGCGTCCCTCCATGCGCGACCGCGCGCGGGCTACGGCCGAGGCCGACGCCCGTTCCCGGGCGGACGCCCAGGCGCGTGCGGATGCCCAGGCGAGGACCGACGCCCAGGCGCGCGCCGACGAGCGCCGCGCCGAACGCGAGCGCGTGTGGGAGGACGGCGCCCCCAGGGACACGACCGTCGCCCCTGCCCCGCAACCGCGCGACACCGCCGCCCCGGTGGACCGGCAGCCGCCGCGACCCGAAGCGAAGACAGCCGCGAAGCCGGCGGCACCCGCGTCCGACCGCGCCGCACCGGCCGCCGGAACCGACACCGGGGCACACCCGGATCCGGCCGCCACCGACGCCGCAGGGGCGCCACCGGACGTTCGTCCACCGGACGAGTCGGCCATCGCGCAAGCCGATGCCGAGGCTGCTGCCGCGAACGCGACGGCGGACGGGTCGGTGGACGCCGACCTCGATCCGCCGCTCGAGGTGACGATCGAGGCGACGGTGACGGTCACCGAGACGGTGATCACCCTCGTCGGCCCCGGCGGCACCATCGGGATGTCCAGCATGACCTCCGACCTGGAGGTCGCGGTGACGCTGGAGGGCGGCGCCGAGCCGGTCGATGGCGCCGCCCCCCTGCTGTCGGCGGACGCCGGCGACCCGACCACGCCGCTGCTTGGCGGCCCCGGTGAGGATGCTCTGCCCGAGACGGACATCCAGGACCCGGCCATGGCGACGCCGGCTCCGCTGCCGGCGTCTTCGCCGGTCATGCCCGCCGCCGCCATGGCCGCCGATGCGGCGGACGTGTCGGCGGGTACGCCGGCCGCCGGCGACGACATCGCGGTGCCGACGCATCCGGCAGTCGCCGCGGCCGACGCCGCGGTGCCGGAGGAGGTGGTTGAAGCCGCC
>OFDN01000983.1_pt1 | contig 20715 bp, 16 predicted proteins | sample 1520971 | NCBI WGS metagenome assembly OFDN01 (sample SAMEA94257418, study PRJEB24077) | hot springs metagenome | biome: Aquatic biome; feature: Geographical feature; material: Water | place: India | collected 2012-06-12 | depth 5 m
GGTCTACCAGGCCATAAGCCTTGGCAGCGTCAGCACTCATAAAATTGTCACGATCGGTATCGTTGGCAATAGTTTCAATTTTTTGGCCAGTATGATGCGCCATAATGCCATTTAACTTGTCTTTGAGGTACAAAATCTCTTTGGCGTGAATCGCGATATCAGACGCCTGGCCCTGAAAACCACCCAATGGCTGGTGAATCATGACACGGGAGTTAGGCAGGCAGAAACGCTTGCCCTTAGCACCCGCGGTCAACAAAAACGCGCCCATGCTGGCCGCCTGGCCAATACACAAGGTGCTGACATCCGGCTTGATAAACTGCATGGTATCGTAAATCGACATCCCGGCCGTCACAGAACCGCCTGGAGAGTTGATGTACAAAGAAATATCTTTGTCAGGATTTTCAGCTTCCAGAAACAACAGCTGCGCGACCACCAGGTTGGCCGTCATATCATTGACCGGGCCAACCAAAAAGATGACGCGCTCTTTGAGTAGTCGTGAATAAATGTCATATGAACGCTCACCGCGGCCACTTTGCTCGATGACCATTGGGATATAACCAAGCCCTTGTGGCTCCATTGTTTGTTGCATCATGCCCTCGTTCGCGTTCATATAATTCATGGTTTAAGCACCTGCCATCATCAATTCATCAAATTTAATTTTTTTGTTAGTGACTTTGGCTTTATCCAACACCCAGGCCACTACATTTTCTTCGGTTGCCAATGCTGCTGGCTCATCCAGACGTTTAACATCTGCATAGTACCAGCTCACCAGCTCGTCAGGTTTCTCAAAGCTTTGTGCAAAGCTATCCACCATTGCACGGACTTGATCAGCTGTTGCTTGCAAGTTATTCGCATTCACCAACTCAGTCAATACCATACGCAATTTGGCGTTACGTTGCGCCTGTGTTTCAAACACAGAAGGCTCCATTGGCACTTGTGCTGGGTCTACGCCACGCTGACGCAGGTTTTGTGCGGCCACTTGCATCAAGCGGTTGGTTTCTGCAGAGACAATTGCTTTTGGCAATTCAAAGCTGGTTTCATCGACCAATGCCTGGAACACAGACTCTTTCACACGCGCTTTGATACGCTTGTCAACTTCTTGTTCAAGGCTTTGCTTGATTTCAGACTTCATGGTGTCGAGGTTGCCGTCTTCCACGCCCAGGTTTTTTGCAAACTCAGCATCGATTTCAGGATAAACCGGTTGTGACACAGACACGAACTTCACGTCGTAAGTCACTGTTTTACCTGCCAATTGTGCAGGATTGTGATCGGCTGGATAAGTAATATCAAATGACTTCTCAGTGCCGGCTTTACCACCGATCAAAGCATCATCAAACTCGCTCACACGGCCAGGCTCACCAATCACCAGATCAATGCCACGGTCGCCGGTGCTTTCAACCTGTTGGCCATCGATAGAAGCCGTCAAGGTGATGTTGATACGGTCGGCTTTTTTAGACGCACGCTTGACAGGCTCGTAGCTCACGCGCTGTTTAACCAGTACGTCCAGCGTTTTCTCTACGTCAGCATCTGACAACTCCAGTGTTGGACGCTCGATCTTCACTTTGCTCAGATCGCCAATGGCCACTTCCGGGAAAATCTCGAAAGTTGCAATGTATTCAAACTCTTCTGCGGCATCTTTAAATGGCAGGTGTTCAATATTCGGGAAGCCAGCCACACGCAGCTTGTTTTGCTCAACAGCCTCACCAAAGCTGGTTTCAACCGCTTTGGAGTACACCTCGTCACGCACCTGGTCACCGTAGTGCTGATTCACCAGGCCAATAGGCGCTTTACCCGGACGGAAGCCAGAAAATTTGGCTGTACGAGAAATTTGCTGTAAACGTTGTCTGATTTGCCCTTCCAGCGGAGCTAAAGGGACTTTGATAGTCATGCGACGTTCCAAGTTGCTGACTGTTTCAACAGATACTGCTGCCATGCTGAACTTCCTGTAAAAATCGTTTTAATAACGATGGGTTATGTAAGTAGACACATGCTTGTGCGTCTTAATCAATGTTTAAACACAACCTGATCACACTCTAAGGGGATTCGATTGCGATCAAATTATGAAAAAAGAACCTAAAAATATAACACAACTCTGAATTGAAATAAACTTCAAGCCGACAGCGATACTGCAAGCGGAGCATCAAGCTTGCACTAATAGACAGAGGCCCATCAAAAAGCCTGTGTTTAAAGCCAATATGGCGCCAGAAAAGCAGACTTCAAGCGCCAGACGCTGGCGATTAGCTTAAAGCAACAATCGCTTCGATTTCTACTAATACGTCACGCGGCAGTTTAGCCACTTGCACGGTAGAACGCGCAGGCGTGTGCGTCACAAAAGCTTCAGCGTAAATCTGGTTCATCGCGGCAAAATCGTCCAGGTTTTTAAGAAAAACCGTGGTTTTCACCACTTGCTGCAAATTGCCGCCAGCCGCTTCAATGATCGCCTGCAAATTCGCCAATACCTGACGGGTTTGCGCCACTATGTCGCCATCATTCAAGCTGCCATCTGGACGCAGTGCAATCTGGCCAGAAGTATAAAGGATATTACCAACGACAACCCCTTGCGCATAAGGGCCAATTGCAGCGGGTGCGTGCGGTGTTTGTACGATATTCATGTGCAATCTCTTTCTGCCAGCCGTCCAGCGGCTAATCAACCAAAGCTAAAAACAATAAAGGCCTCCTGCAACGGAAGCCTGTTATTTAGTTCATACACCACCTGATCACGCTTAGATCGTAAAGCCCGATCAAAATTTTAGGTGGTGCGAAAGGAGAGACTCGAACTCTCACGCCTCGCGGCGCTGGAACCTAAATCCAGTGCGTCTACCACAGGCTAAACGTACACTTATTCGGTTCGGGGTACATGTGATAGACTATGTACATACTACTCTCGAATAAGTATTTTGTCAATGTCAAAACCCTTCAGAAGCGTTTCTAGGCGCGTCTATATTCCGGATCTGAAAATCCAGGAAGTTAAGCTTGATTCGGAATCTGGAGAAGTCACTTACGTCACAGTTAACGACAGCCATTTATCTATTGTTCCAGACTTTCCAGTTCTAATTCAGAGCGATGGCATTCCCTGGACGTTGGGTAATATCTATTTGATTAAGAGACTTGAAAACACCCGTAAATACGAATCGAAGACTTGGGAAAATTTATCTAGCGATCTACTTCATTACCTAAGATGGCTGGAATCAAACGATATCGATCCACTCTACTTCCACAAAACAAAACGATTTGAGCGCCCCACTTATCGATATCGTGCGCATTTGATTAATGAAATTAACAGCGAAAATACGGCAAACAGCACAGCCTCTAACCGTATGAACACGATTATCAAATTTTACAAAGGCCTTGTTGCATACAACATTATCGACAACGACATTCTCACATTGGCTTGGGAAGATAAACAGCTACTCGTTAACATTCTTGGCAGGGATCTACAATCTAAAACGCTGTCCATCACAAGCACAGACCTAGCAATTAAAAAAGCATCCACCCAGGTCAGATCTGACCGAATCAATGATGGCGGGCAACTTAGACCATTGAGTGATGAGGAACAGAAAATTCTAAGTGAGAATTTACGTCACTCTGGAATGAGTTATCGCTTGATTTTTGCTATCGCAATCCTTACTGGAGCCAGACTTCAAACCATTTGCACTCTCAGAGGGAAGTCATTATTGGATTGCATTTTTGATAAGGAAAACAATCGATACTTGCTGCATCTGAAAGGTGGTAATCAGCTTGTAGACACTAAGAAAAGCCAACCTCTCACAATTGCATTTCCTGCACAACTTTACGACGTACTTCTCAGGCACTGGAACAGCCATGAATCAATCAACCGGCGCCTTAAGAGCTTTTATGGTAATTCTGAAACTAACTATCTCTTCTTGAACAAAGAGTCTGAACCGTACCAGACATCCAAGCAAGAAATAATAGACAGAAGAGATCCAAAGGTTCTTGCCAAAATGAGCCTAACCCTATCTGAAGCTCGATCCCACACTACTCGAAAGGGACAATCCATTTGGTCATTTATCAATGGTGTTTTGCTGACCCGCATTCACAAGGAGCATAGTGAATACAAAGACTTCAGCTTCCATGATTTACGTGCAACTTTCGGCATGAACACACTGGAAACATTGTTGCGAGTAGTAGATAGCCACAACGACTCCCTAAAGAAACAAGGTAAGGAATCAAACCTTGGTACAGAATGGGTCTTAGAGCAGGTACAGCAACGGATGGGCCATAAGGATATTGCTACCACCATGCGCTACTTGAATTTCCAGCGCAATCAACAATTCAGAGCTCAGATTCAAAGTAGCGTCGAAGACCAATTAATGAAATACATTCCAAGCCATTTATTTGATACAGATTATGAATAATGAATAAACTGACAACCAGAACAATAAAACATTATCTACCAGATGAATTCACGGACGAAAAACCAGTAAATTTGCATGATTGCATGTTCACTCTCAAGGATGGAAGCCATATTGATATTGGAGCTATGTGCTTCCGAGTCTTTTCTGAGAGAGTTAGTCGTAAAACTGATGACTCTCCCAATGTAAGGCAAGTAGACATCAGCACTTTGGACACGAATCGAAATTTGTTCTTGGCCAATTTGATTGACGCATTGAGGTCAAAACCGGATTTGAGACCCTCTTCTAAAAGAACTCATATCCTCCTCATAATTCAATTCATATTTTGGATTGGAAAACATTTGCCTGGCTTCGATATTACTGTCAAAGAACATGTTAAAAATGCCTATATTGAATACACTAAATGGCTATTTCATCGCATTAAACTGAAAGATGGTCACAAGTTAAAAATGAAGAACAACAGTGCTTCAGTTTGTCAGAAAGTTGCAAGATCGGCATGCAGTTACATGACAAATCAATCTGAACGAGAAATCGAGTTTTGGGGCTCTGCGATTAGATGGGATGACCGCGATAGCTTTGTTGGCACGCTAACTAACAAAATCATTTCTGATGACGACAAATTGAAAACATATGCAGCACTTTGCGATTTCATTCACCAGACATGGTGTGTGTTAATCGAAAAATCTCAAAATTCTATTAGTGTTGACCAGCAAATTTTAGTTTTTGATCAGGGACAAATAGGTTTTAAAAAGTTATATTCGAAAGTCTCAGTAGCAGCTCTGATGTCATTTATTGGAGCTACTGGAGCAAACCTTCAGGTGGCTCTGGATGCAGAGATTGATAAATTTGAATTCGATCAAACGCAAAAATATACTCGACTATCAGGGACGAAAGTTCGGGCTAACAATAAAACTGTTTTCCCTGAATTTGCTTCGAAATATCTTTCCGTATGGAAGAAATGGCTTGATATCAGAAATTTTTGGTTACAAAGATATGGCTTCACTTCGAACCTTGCATTTCCATTTATCAATGAAAACGGTCTTGTAACACCCATGCCCAGTAGCATGACAGATAGGTCCAAAGCTAATGCCACTTTCTTCGAAGATTTCTACTCAATAACTTGGATAAACGCCAGAATTTGGCGAGGCTTTAAATCAAAGTTAATTGGTAAAGCTAGTGAAAATGATATTTTCGCTAGTGCGGATATGCAGGGTCATAACATCAGCACCGCATTGAGACACTATAGCAATCGAAACTTAGCGGATGCATCCTTAGAGATTAGTAACGCTTTAAATGCTGTATATCAGAGCGCTATTGATAGAACAAGATATAAACCTACGATAAGCGTGCCCATTGTTGCCATCCATAACCCAAACACCACTACCGCTATCGGAGAATGCACTAGTGAAGGCAGTTTGAAGCCATATATGGCAGAAGGCTTTACTCTATTTGCACCAATCCCGAATTGCTCTGTGAAAGAAACATGCATATTTTGCGACAAGTATGCCGCACACGCAGATAGCATAGACATACGCAAGTTATTAAGCCTGAAATTCCTCATAAATGAATTGGGCAATTCGATGCCGCAAGATGAGTGGTCAACTAGATGGGCATCATACATCTACCGCATAGACGAAATACTCAATGAAATTGTTGGCCAGGACCCAAGTTTGATTAACTTAGTTGATCAAATCCAAGAAGACGTTGAACTTGGAGGTCTAGATGAATTCTGGCTGGATTACTACGAAACATTAACTCATCTCGGAGTAGTTGCGTAATGAGCATTTATTCAGAGCAAGTTAGCTTAGCGATTAATACTGAACTACCGCTTATTCATCCGCCATCAATTAACCTGGATGTAGGTCCAGAAACTATTATTTCGTATGACTCCAATGGTGTGGTCGCGTCAAGATTCAAAGATAATACTTGGGATTTCTCAGCAATAGGCACTAAGGGAGCCAGGCTCAATTTTGATGCCAACAAATATTCAAGCCAAGTGCTGCATGAAATCAAATCCATCATGTACGCAAGAATCTACTGGTCTCCATCAATAAGGTCAATACAAAGCTTGAGAATAACTCCTGTACATGCACTTGCTGATTGGGCCAGCAAGAATGGATTATCGATACAGAAGCTACTCAACGACGATAGACTTGTACTAGGTATTTCATCCAGCCTCGCGGCACTATCAAACAGATCTGCACAGGCTATTGGAGCGCTTGTAAATGAGTTGACCAGAATTAGGATTATCAACAGTAGCTTTGTCATTGCACCTGCTGATTTCAATTTATCAGATAGACTTGAAGGTATTGTTACATCCATACCAGAGGACAGAATCAAACAGACTGCAGTGATCCCGACCAGGATTTATGCTGAACTTATAACCAACTTAAGCTCCTTCATTCAGGACTATGCGGATAACGCTAAAAGAATCGAAAGCTTCTTCTTATACGTCAGCAATGGCTTAAGAACTGGTGGGCACTTGAAAACATATAGTGGATTCAAGAGTTGGTATAAGCGCCCGGAAAACTACCAAAAGATCTTGCAGGAATTTCAGTTGACTGAATTAGCCATCAAGTATGGATTGAGTGATAAAAAGCGCTGGAACGTGTTCTTAAGAGACATTCAAGAAGCTGCTAAATACTGGATTCACTTATTCACTGGAATGAGAGATCAAGAGGTGAATTCTCTCAGCAGAGAATGCTTAAGTAGGGTTAAAAACAATGGCGTATCCACTAAAATCATCCAAGGATTTACTACTAAAACTATTGGCTCTGGTGCTACTGCTACTTATTGGATCACCACTGACATTATTGATCTGGGCTTGAATGCAGCACTATCGTTGGGAGAAATATCTGCGATTGATAACCAGTGGGAATTACATCCCATCGAATTTCCATTATTAGCGCCATTAACCAAACCAGATAAAGAAAAACACTCTTCAAGGTTTCATGCAAATGCTCCTTTGCTAAGAGGTTTGAGTGGCGAGCGAATAGCAGATTTCTTGTCTAGATTTCCTAGTCTCAATGTCTCTGAATCAGATTTAGCAGAACTCCATGAATTCGATGGATTTAGGGACTGGAGTGAAGATGTAAAACTCAATGAGCCTTGGCCATTGACTACACACCAGTGTCGCAGATCTCTAGCAGTATATCTGGCTAGATCTGGCCTGGTTTCAATTGGATCATTGCAATTACAGTTTAAACACTTGCTAACAGCAATGACTAGTTACTATCGTCGAAATTCTTCCTATGCTAAGAACTTTATTCTGAATGACACTAAGGATGAATTTCATATGGCTCAATTGAAATTCATCGATTCAGTTGAGACTGAGCAGAGAGTTGCTCAATTCTTGGATTATGAGCAATCAGTCATTAAAAATCAGGATCAACTATGGGGCGGTGAAGGCTCCAGAATTCGTAGCGCATCCAAGACAGATAAGCCACTTATCATTGTCACCGACACGCTCAGAACAAAGGATAAATTTCTCAAGGGAGAAATGGCATTCAAGCGAGGTCCAATTGGTGGATGTACTAACGTGGGACCATGCGACAAAGTTAGCATCACACATGTTGGCACTCCCTGCATGGGATGCAGTAAGTTTATTGGTGATACAGAGAGTATTTCTAAGGTGGAAATTGCATTAAATCAACTATATAGGGTAAGAGATAAATACCCTGTATCAAGCCTTCACTATCAACAATTGCAGACTGATATCACTGAATTCGAATCAAAGCTGAAAAAGGCTAAAGACGCTCTAAATGACTGAACGGACGAAAATGGAAATTGAATACCTGGCTGCAATGCAGAGACTTTTGGACAGAAAAGAAACCATAAGTTTGAATGCAATTGCTATTGAGGCTGGGAAGAAAGCCGGCTCATTACGCGCAGCAAGGTATCCAGAAATCCTCAAAGAGATCAATCGCATCATAGAGGTTCAAGAAGCCAATTTAATACAGCATACAGCCCCAAAATTTGAGGAGAAGATTCGCCAGAAAGACGATGAATTGCAATCGTTAAAGCAGGATTACGCTATTACCGTACAGAAAGTTATTTCTTTGGAGCGTCAGGTGTTTAAGCTACAAGCTGAATTGGCTGGTTATAGGAAAGATAATCACAGTGTGATTTCATTCCAGAAGCCTAGGAAGTAATTTTTATAATTTGGTGCGAGAAGAGAGACTCGAACTCTCACGCCTTTCGGCACTAGTTCCTAAGACTAGCGTGTCTACCATTCCACCACCCTCGCATTTAGGGCATGTACATTTACGCTACAAAGTAACATCTTAACATGTACAAATTTGGCATGTACATATGTACACTTTGTAAAACTGAACAAAACCAGTTAAAACCTAGCGAAAGCATATGTACATGGTATGGGGCACTTTAGCCTGCTACCAATTCCGCCACTTTCGCATCTTGCCAGCCAAAACCAACAATTCGCTATTATAGCCCATTTTTAGCCATGCCCACAAACTTGTGGCGTTCACATTGACAAGCCTGGCGTTCAACTGCAAGATGCTGGATTAAATATCAACAATAAGTTGTTCATGGGACAGGATATGCATTCAGCCGAAGAAAACATGCTTAGAGCGGAGCTTGAGCTCTTAATGCGAGAGCGCGAAATTTTGCTCAAAATTACTGGCGTGGCTGCTGGTTTAATTGCGGAACTCAATACCGCCGACTTGCCGATCCGTACGGTTGAGGCTGCCGACTTGCTGGCAACCACCATCAATCAACTGCCGGAAGAGCTGTTGCAAGATGCGCTGGATGCCGCCCACGCGACCATCATCGAATAATTGCAGGTGTAGAAACATGCACGCGTCGAAGACACACTCGCCGGGTGCTGGTGTTTGACGCCAGCCCTGCACACGCCATGCGTCTGCTCGTTTATCTCTCACCGCTGTTATTGACAGCCTGCGGTATCGCCTTTCAGGCCAAGCCTATTCCGCAACAACAGAATATTGATACCATAGTAGAGGCCACGCCGTCTGCCGATGGCTTTAAAACCTTTGTTGCCAGCCAATCACCGCAAACACCTTGGCCAATTGATACCTGGGACTTGGATAGCCTGACGCTGTCAGCGCTTTACTTCCACCCTGCCCTCAAAGTTGCCAAATCTGATTATGCGGTCGCCTTAGCAGGGATCACCAGCGCGGGCCTGCGCCCGCAAGTCGGCCTCAATGGCCAGTTATCACACAGTAACCGTGCCAATGGCGATATTAATCCATGGTCGTACGGTTTACAGGTAGATATTCCGGTCATCACTGCCAACAAACGGCAAATCAATATTGAGATTGCACAATACCAGGCCGATATTGCCAAAATCATGGTCTCGGAAACCGCCTGGATGTTGCGCCAGCAACTGAGCCTGGACTTGATCCTGCTGGCCGAACAACAAGCCATGCAAGGTAGCCTGGCGAGATTGCAAAAAGCGCAGGAGACCTTACTCGCCGCCTACCAGAAACGGCTCGATCTTGGCGTTGCGGGCAAGTCGGATGTATTGCCTATTCGCCTGCAACACGACCAATCCGCCTGGCAATTGCAGCAACTGCGCTTGCAAATCAGACAAACCGAGCAAAAAGTGCTGCATGATGCCGGCCTGACCGAACAGCATAACCTGCCGCTGAATATTGCGCCGATTCAGTTGTCGCAGATACTCAAGGCGAGATTTGCACAGTCGCAAGCTTATGCCGATGCCCCGACCATCCAGAACACGGCATTAACCAACCGCATGGATATCCAGCGCGGTCTGGCCCAATACGCCAAAGCGGAGTCTCAGCTCAGACTCGAAATGGCCAAGCGCTATCCGGACCTGTCACTCAATCCAGGCATGATTTACGAGTACGGCGACAAAATCTGGTCACTAGGCATAGGCACCATGCTCAACCTGCTCAACAAGTCTTCTGACCTGTGGGCACATGCCGAGCAAGTGCGGCAGAATGAAGCTGTGCGTTTTTACGCCCTACAGCACCAGGTGATCCAGTTGTCTGAGCAGTCTTATATTAAATATCGCGACTCAGCCAACCTGCTGGTGACACTGACACGCGAATATGAACAACAATCACGCCGCAAAGCACAACTGGAAAACCAGTGGCATCAAGGGTTGATCGATAAAACCGAATACCTGCAAACCGAAATCCAGTTTTACAGCGCGCAGCAACGCCTGATTACGCAACAGGCTAATGTCATGCGCGCCCTGCAAGAGATTGAAAACGTGATGCAAAAACCGATTGCACTGTCACAGCGTGCACCGGCCTTTGCCAACCAGCAGCAAAAGGCGCCAGCAAAATGAATAAAAAAGCACTCTGGATTATCGGAGCCCAGATTATTTTAATTGTGATTCTGATTTGGGCCATTGTGTTTGTTGGCCGCGATGAATACGAGTCCATTCAAGAAGATAGCGAAGAAGAGGTAGAAGGCCCGCTGCGCGTCACCGAGCAAAACGGCTTGCAGGTCGTTCAACTCAATCTGGCCACCCAAAAAAATAGCGGCATCAGCGTGCAGCCTTTGCAGCCATATGATTACCACGGCAATATCAAGGTGCTGGGCTCTGTCATCTCCATCCAGACCTTAGTTGACTACAACAGCCAGTACCAGCAGCTGAAGTCACAATTGGCAGTGGCAGAAAGTGTATTGCCGAACCACCAACTGCAGTATCAGCGCTATAAACAGCTTAACGAAGATGACAAAAACGTGTCTGACAAAGCGCTACAGGAAGCACACGCACTGGTAATTAGTGACCAGACGCAAATTAAAGCCACACAAGCGCAACTGAAAGCACTCACCGACACCATTATTGCGCAATGGGGACAGCCACTGGCCATGCTGGTGACACAACATCCGTCACCAGGCCCGCTACATGAGTTGCTGACGCAGAAAAAAGTGCTGGTGCAGGTTAGTTTTCCGTTGAAATTCAAAGCACCAGAAGGTAACTCCAGCCTGTTTATTTCGCCGATTCAGGATGAAGTGACGCCGATTAAGGCCGATTACGTCTCGCAATCGATTCAAACTGATATCAGCAATATCGGTAAAACCTATTTCTATAGTGCCCCGGCAGATTATTTGCGCGTGGGCATGCGAGTGAATGTGGTGCCAGCAGAGTCATCCTCGGCCACCATCAAAGGCGTCATTGTGCCTAACCAGGCGATTGCCTGGCATGGCGGCATGGCCTGGATTTACGTTAAAACCAAGCCGGATACCTTTTTGCGCAAGCCAGTCGCCTCTGACATTGAGCTCGATAATGGCTGGTTTGATAACAGTATTGCACCTGGCACTGAGGTGGTGACGCGTGGCGCACAGCTGCTATTGTCTGAAGAATTCAAATTTCAGATTAAAAATGAAAATGAAGATTAATCTGCAAGCGCCGAGTCATTACAGAGGGCTACCAGCATGATGTCAGCACTGGTCAGGTTTGCCATCCGTTTTTACGGCGTGATGATCGGGCTCGCCCTGCTGGTGGTGGTCTATGGTGCCTACAGCCTGACGCAGAGCGACTTAAACGTCTTTCCTGAGTTTGCACCAACACAAGTAGTGATTCAAACTGAATCACCTGGCCTCTCAGCCAGCTTGGTCGAAAAACTGGTCACCCAGCCGATTGAGAATGTGATTTCGGGGGCCATCGGTATTAAAAGTCTGCGTTCACAGTCGATTCCCGGACTATCGATTGTCACCGTGATTTTTCAGGACAAATCAGACATTTACCGTAATCGGCAAATCGTTGCTGAACACCTGAACATGCTGGGCAGCCAGTTGCCGCCTGGCATTGTGCCCAATATAACTCCGCTCACCTCCTCGGCCAGCACGGTGATGGGCATAGGCGTCACCTCGGACAAACTATCGCTGATGCAACTGCGTACGCTGGTCGACTGGCATTTAACGCCGCATTTGATGGCGATTCCTGGTGTGGCAGATATTAATGTCTATGGCGGGGAAGTGCGCCAGTTTCAGATCAAGATTGATCCACGTAAACTGATGTTGTATCAATTGAACGTGCAAGACGTGGTGAATGCCGCCAGCCGCGCCACCGGCGTGCGCGGCGCGGGCTTTATTCAAAATGACAACCAACGCATTATCCTCAATAGCCAGGGCCAGACGACCACGCCGCAGCAGTTAGCCAATATCACGCTGTTGCGCAAACTGGGCCGTACTATACGCATCAGCGATGTCGCAGAAGTTGCCGAAGGCGCTGCCCCGTCTATCAGCGCAGCCGCGATCAACGGCCATCCGGCTGTTTACTTGTCAGTGCAAGGCCAGCTAGGCGCCAATGTGTACGCATTGACCCAACTACTGGAGCGCAAACTATCAGACATCGAACCGAGCCTGACGGCGCAAAAAGTCACCCTGCATAAAGGCTTGTTCCGTCCGGCCAACTTTATTGAAACGGCCATCCACAGTCTGCGCACTGACATTTTAATCGGCTCGTTCCTAGTCGTGCTGGTGCTGTTCGCATTCCTGTTTAACGTGCGCACGGCCGTGATTTCAGCAACGGCGATCCCGCTGTCATTGCTCACCGCGATTGTTGTGCTGTATCAATACGGCGTCGGCCTGAATATTATGGTGCTGGGTGGCCTAGCGATTGCGCTGGGGGAGGTGGTTGACGACGCGATTATTGATACTGAAAATATCTTCCGCCGTCTGCGCGAAAACCGGCAACTGGCGCAACCACTGCCTGCGGCGCAAGTCGTGTTCCAAGCCTCGATGGAGGTACGTAGTTCTGTGGTCTACGCTACCATGATTGTGGCCTTGGTCTTTTTACCGCTGATTACGCTGTCTGGCGTCGCGGGTAAATTATTTGCACCGCTAGGCTATGCCTATATTTCAGCCATCCTCGCCTCGCTGGTCGTCGCGCTGACGCTCACCCCTGCACTCTGCTATGCCTTACTGGCAAAAGCACCGCTTGAAAACGAAGACTCTCCGGTTTTGCGCTGGCTCAAACAAGGCTACATCAAGCTGCTGCACCAGATTGAGCATCGTTACCAATTGATATTGATCACCAGTTTTATCTGCATTGCGCTCGGCCTCGCTATTCTACCTTTGTTTAGAAGCCAATTTATCCCTGCCCTGCGCGAAGGCCACTACATTTTGCACATGACGACCGTGCCTGGCACCTCCGAAGTGCAGTCACTGAAACTGGGTAACCAGGTCACTAAAGTGCTGCTGGAAATTCCAGGTGTGAAAAGCGTCGCACAATGGGTAGGCCGCGCGCCCAATGCGGCGGACACCTTTGGCACGCATTACAGTGAATTTGAGGTCGAAATCGGCACTGTGTCTGGCAAAGAGCAAGAACGTATCTTTCATGACATTCGTGAAGAGCTTGCAGGTGAAACAGAGGACGACGATGGTGATGGCAAAGTCGAATTGGGCTTTGTCGGTGCCAATTTTGCGATTAATACCTTTTTAACCGAGCGCATTGAAGAAACCATTTCTGGCTATGCCGCTGGCCTGGTGATTAATATTTTTGGTCAGGACCTGGATGCGCTGGATAGAGATGCGCAAAAAGTAGCTCAGCTGCTTGGCAGCATCCGCGGCGTGCGCGATGTCATGGTGCAATCGCCGCCGGAAACACCTGAAATTGTGATCCGACTCAAGCAGGAAAAACTGGCCTTATGGGGTCTGCAACCTGTCGATGTGCTAGACACCGTCAAGGCCTGCTATGAAGGTGTACCCGTCAATCACGTGTTTATGGGCAACCGTTCTATCGGTGTCAGCGTACTGCTCAATGATGCCTCACGCGATGACATTGCTGACATGCGCAATATCCCGATTTTTAACGCCGAGGGCCAAATGCTCAAGCTATCGGATGTCGCCTATGTGGCGCAAGAAGGTGGCCGCTCCAAGATTTTGCACTCAGGTGCCAAGCGCATTCAAACCATCACGGCCAATATCACTGGGCGAGACCAGGCTTTATTACTAGAGGATATCCGTAATACCTTGCACAAAAAACTGCAGTTAAACAGTGGTAACTACCTGGAGTTTTCTGGTGAGGCAGAAGCCAATGCGCAATCTCGTCAGGACCTGATTATTCACTCACTGGTGGCTGGTGTGGCGATTTTTCTCATGCTCTATATCGCCTTTGGCCGGTTGCGCAACCTGATGCTCACGTTCGCCAACCTGCCCTTTGCACTGATAGGCGGCGTGGTCGCTACATTTTTTACCGGCGGCTGGATTTCCGTGGGCACGCTGGTCGGCTTTGTCACGTTGTTTGGCATTACGTTACGTAACTCCATCATGATGGTGTCACACTTTCAGCACCTGGTGGATCACGAAGGCTGTACCTGGAACCTGGAGACCTGTATTCGTGGTGCGGCTGAGCGATTGCCATCCGTGTTAATGACCGCACTGGTCACGGCACTGGGCCTACTGCCACTGGCCATCGGTAGCGGTGAGCCGGGACGCGAAATTGAAGGACCGATGGCGACGATTATTGTCGGCGGCCTCATCTCCTCGACCATCCTCAACTTGCTGATTTTACCGACCATCATGCTGCATTTTGGCCGTTTTGAGAAAACCGATACGGTAGCGCTGTAAACACGCTCATGCACGAAACCAGATTGAATAAAACGAGGCGCGAGGTTTACGCGGAGTACAAACGATGATGTGTTCCCAGCTCAGCCGTTAAGTCACTACCTGCAAACCCTTGCTCAAACAGTCCATACTCACTTTGGTGCACCACATAGGTTTGAAATTTAGCTTCTGCCAGCAACCCTGACAAGCCTTGATCAACGATGTCCGTGGACTGCAAAGCATCAAGGCCTCGCGCCATCTGGGTATCTAGCAGCCTGTCATCTGATTTAACCAGCAGTAAATACTGCGCCTCCAACTGCCAGGCTAGCCAGGCAGCTAGGCTGTCTGAGGTCACATCCCAACTCTCAGCCAGCGCATGCTCATTGGCAAACATGGTGTTTAGCGCCATTTCACTGGGTAACCACACCAGGCCGCGATGCTGCCAGCCACTTTCGGCAATTTGGAGCGGATTACGTACCAAAGCCAGTTCGGGTACCATCGCCACCAGGCTTCGCGCCATTTGATCCATGGCATAAATGGCCAATGCATGGGCGTGGTGATCATTAATATGGCCGTCAGCATGCCCTGCGCGCATGCGCTGGAAATCCCGTACGGCATCGGCATACATGCCACCGCCAGGCACAATAATAACTTTACCATCGCCCCAACGGACGACCAGACGCAGCCAGTGCACTAGGCTGTCGTAGTGTGTCACGCTACCCCCTAGCTTGATCACCCACATACTCTGTTCCCGAAGATTAATTTTTAGTTTTAAAGTGTGCAACCAGCTTGAAGAATTGCGACGCTTTATCAAAGGTTTCCTGATATTCTTTCGCACAATCCGAATCTGCCACCACACCACCGCCCGCAAAAAAAGTCATGCGCCCATTACATATCACGGCAGTTCTTATCGCGATATTGGTATCCATACTACCATCAAAACCAATATAGCCAATACTGCCACAATAAATGCCGCGCCGATGCGGTTCGAGCTCCTCAATAATCTCCATGGCGCGCAATTTTGGGGCGCCTGTGATCGAGCCGCCGGGAAAGCATCCGCGCAACAAATCCAGGGCATGCAAGCCTGGCGCCAGCGCGCCGCGTACAATACTGACCAGATGATGCACATTGGTAAATCGCTGCAATTTGAACAAAGCATCGACTTTTACCGAACCGACTTCGCACACTTTGCCAATATCGTTGCGCAACAAATCCACAATCATCAGATTTTCGGCGCGGTCTTTCATGCTATGCGCTAACTCTTCGGCGGCTTGCGCATCGGCAACGGCATCCTGGTGCCGCGGGCGCGTGCCTTTAATGGGCCTTGTCTCCACTTTGCGATCAATCACCTGCAAAAAACGCTCTGGCGACATCGACAATACCGCCAGCGGCTTACCTGCGCTATCCTCGGCTTGCAGATAAGCCATAAAGGGCGCACGGCTCAATTGGCGAAAATGGTCATAGGCGGTACACGCATCCCCTGCGACATCTATAGCAAAACGCTGCGCGAGATTAATCTGATAACAATCGCCGGCACCTATATAGTCCTTCACTTTTTGGAAAGCGCTGGCATAGGCCGCTTGATCCATATTCGGATGCATCTCGCCAGTGACCTCAAACGCAACCTGAGGCTCAGTGTGCGGTTGCAATAATTGTTGGTGCAAGACTTGAAGCGCTTGCAGATTGGTAAAGCGGGCGTGCGAGACCAACTGGCTGCGGCCAAGGTGATGATCGACGATAATCGCCCAATCATAAATACCAACCAACAACTCGGGCAGTGGCATATCTTCAGCCGCCAGTGTAGGCATGGCTTCGATACTGCGCCCCAGGTCATAGGCGAAATAGCCCAGGGCACCACCTGCGAACGGAATATCGGCGACGCGTTCAACCGCATGCGGGGCCAACCATTGCTGGATAATCTGAAAAGGATCTTGCTGCGACTTCGTGATGGCCTGGTTTGCATGCACTTCCGTCTCAGGCTGGCGATGGATGATTTTGGCCACCGGAGCCGCCACCACAATATCAAAGCGTGCACCGAGGCTGACTTCTTCATCTACCGTGGTTTGCGCTTGTGACTGGCGCACCTCTACCCGGCCGCTTTCCAGCAACATCGGCCATGGCAGATGCCTGACCTGCTTTAGCCAATGCATGCCTTCTGCATAAGGTAAATCAAACTGAATTAATGCCATGCTTGCCATAACCTCGCCACCGCATAGGCCGGAAAACAGACCTCTGCAGCTTGTTTCAATTGTAAACTGCCCGCGGGCATCCATGCGGTAGCAGGCTCATAAGCTAACCCCAAGCGCTGCGCCAATGCTGCGACCAAAAAGCTGCCCGCCCCCAGCCCCAACAGGGTTTTGGGTGGCCTGTTTGCCTGCGCCATCACCGATGCAATGGCATTCTGCAAACTCGCCAATTGCGCGGCTTTAAACGCAAGCGCCAGCGACAACCAGGCATCGCTCGATTGATCCTCAACATCATGCCCCACCATGCGTGCCAGGCGACGCATACTGTCATTCATCGAGCGCCCTTGACCATCTGCCGTCTCTGCCAAGTCATCACTGGCAGATAATTCGCCAAGCACGCGATAGACATCTGCCGTCGTGGCAAAATATTCGGCCGCGATATGGCGCAACACAGGCTGAGACTCTCCGGGCGCTTGCCAGGCAATCAATGGGCCTAGTGCCATCAGCGGCGTACGTACCACCCCCGTATAAAACAAGCCTTGTTTCGCCATGCGCGCCGCGTCAGACCAGCCCACCGGCCACACCTGCTGCTGCTCACACAGCGTGATATCACTGGTGGTGCTGCCAATATCCACCACTAATATGGCGTCGTCGCCCATGCTGGTCGCCAGGCACTGCGCCGAGGCATGCCAATTCATCGAGGCGATGTCTGTCTCCAGACCCGTCACACGGTCCGTAAACCTGGCGCCTTGCGTCGCTGAGGCCAAGTAAAACTCGGCGTGTGGCAAATAACCTTGCACCGTCTCAGCAATCGCGCGTACGCCTTGCAAACGGTTATCAAACAAATCAACCAGCTCACCAGTCATGGTGACTGCATGGTCGCAAGCAGCTGCTTCAATGTGCCAGTCGTTTAACACATGCTTGATCGCATCCTCAAGCAGCGGCAAGCCCTTCCACAAGGCACATGCCTGCTGCAATACTCGCACAATCTCACCTTGCGTATTCAGCATCACCGCTTTCACATGTGCGCCACCGATATCCCAACCTATGACCGCACGTTTCATGCTGGCAACAACTCCGTATTGTTTTTGGTGGCTAAGGACAACACACAGGATGCCTGCGCTTTGGCGTCACTCAATTTATTTTCTAACATAGCATCCAGAATCATGGCAGCAGGATTTTCTGCAAGTAATTGTGACAAGGCAATATAAGGCGTTGTCAGGCGCGGATTAATTTCAACCAGGACCAATTGCTTGTCAGGAGTCAAAATCATATCAGCCCCCCAGTAGCCTAGCAGGCCTGGAATGGCAGGATGAATCTGTTCCGCCAGGGTTTGCATCGCAGGCAGATAGGCGGCGGCCTCATTGACCCCCGCGCCGTCAAAATGGAAACATCCCTGCTGGATATCTACCTTTTGTTGATGCCCGGCAATCACATGCACATGCGCGTGCGTCGATAACACCGACATGCTCAGTGCCAATCCTGGCACATAAGGCTGCAGCAACAGCTTACTGAATAGCTGGGGATTTTCATTTGAAATTTTTAATTTAAAATCAAAAACTTCAGAAATATTTTTAAAGTAATAAGTAAATTCACAACCGGCACCATCATCGGGCTTTACCACCCAGCCGGATGTAGTCGCATCGTGGTACCAGCCCAGGTTTAACAAGGCTTCGGCTTGCGTCAGAAACACATGCGGCAACACGGTGATATCCGCCTGCTGGCAAACCTCAGCCATGACTGATTTAGCACTGGTCTGCACTATCGCATCGGCGCTACAGCCTATCCAGGCCTTGCCAGCCGCTTGCACCAGTTGCTGCATATGATGTAAAACACCACCTGTTTCAGGGGCAATCACCCAGCAAGCATCGACATCATCAGACGCTAATTGCTGGCGCCAAAGCGCCTCAGCATCCTCACCGGGGTGTAATGGCTGGCTACTGGCATGGGCGGGGGCGGCAACGCGGCTATCGTGGCTAGTGATACAATCAACGCCCAGCGCTGACAAGTCTGCCAGCAAGGCATCACGCATCAGCAAGCCTTCTTGCAACAAACTGGCAGGCAATGCCTCGGAAGCCAGGCCACCAGCGCTGACATACTCACAGACCCAGATTTTCAAGCGAGATTGATTGTGCATATTATTCCCGTCATCGATTTGATGCATGGCCAGGTAGTGCAAGCCATACAAGGGCAACGCCAGCACTACCGTGCGATTCAATCGCAGTTAACAGATAGCCACGCCCTGCTCGATGTCATCAGCGCTATTTTACAAGTTTATGCCTTTGACTGCCTGTATATTGCTGATTTAAATGCAATCACAGGCCAGCCTGAGATGCCCAATCACCTAACGTTGATTAAACAGGCCATGGCACAGTTTCCAGCGCTGCAATGGTGGGTAGATGCCGGGCTCAATAGCACAGAATCCCTTAAGCCTTGGCTAGACGCAGGTGTGCGACCGATCATCGCCAGTGAAACTTTGGCGGATACCGAAACCTACCAAGCCATGCGTGAAATGACGACGCATAGCATTTTGTCGTTGGACTTCTTTCAGGATGGTTTTCATGGCCCTGATCAACTATTGAGTGAGCCTAACCTCTGGAGCCAACCAACCATATTAATGAGCCTGCCCAAGGTCGGCGCCAACCAAGGTCCTGATATTGAGAAAATCAGCGCATTCAAAAAACAGCATCCACAGCAGGCCATCTATGCCGCAGGCGGCGTCAGGCACAGCGCAGATATACAGGCATTAATACAGGCTGGTGCAGACGGCGTATTGATTGCCAGCGCATTACACCAGAAACAGCTCACTGCCAGCGACCTGGCAGCGTTCACACAATAAAAAACCGGCCACCAGGCCGGTTTTTTTAACAGCAAAGCTTCGTCAGAAACTTATTCTGTCAAGGCTTACTCCAGGTTTGCGTGCAATGCGCGCATGCCTTCTTCAGTCAGGCCTTTGGCGTGGATCAATTCAGAAATGGCGCCTTCCAGGAATACCAGGGTAGACAATTCAAATTGACCGCCCATAGGCATGCCTTTTACCAATGGGAAGCTGTCGTCTTGACCAACTTGAACCACCAGGTCAGCTACATCAGCCATGGCTGAAGTTTTCTTCATAGAAATAACCACCAGCTTGGCGCCCACTTCTTTGGCTTTTTTCACAAATGGCAACAAGGTCGCTGTACCGCCGGAACCTGAAACCAGAATCAGCAAGTCACCTTTTTTGATCGCTGGCGTCACGACTTCACCGATCATGTAAACGCTGTAGCCAGAATGCACCAAGCGCATGGCAAAGAAGCGTGACACCAACAGTGAACGACCTGCGCCACCGATAAATGTTGAACCAGCCTCTTCAACCAGTTTCAGCAATTCAGCCGCTTTTGACTTGTCAGTCACGTCCAGAATACGCTTTAAGTTGTCCAGAATAAATTGTTGATGATCCATGTTTTGTCCTGTATTCAAAATATTTAATAAAAAACCCGACACATTGCTGAGTCGGGTTTTTTGTCTCGCTGATCAATAATTACTTATTGATGCTTAAATGAATTAAGCGTGAGCGATAGCAGTGATTTCTGCAGCAGCAGCAGCTGGGTCAGCAGCGCCGTAGATAGCAGCACCAGCAACGATGATAGTCGCGCCAGCGTCACGTACTTGAG
>OFDN01000985.1_pt1 | contig 20706 bp, 19 predicted proteins | sample 1520971 | NCBI WGS metagenome assembly OFDN01 (sample SAMEA94257418, study PRJEB24077) | hot springs metagenome | biome: Aquatic biome; feature: Geographical feature; material: Water | place: India | collected 2012-06-12 | depth 5 m
GGGGTGCTCGTCGCCGCCCTGCTGATCCCGCCCCTGCTGCCGCCGGTGATCGCCGGGTCGGCGCTGCCCGGCGGCGGCGTCGCCGGGCTCGTCACCGGGGTCAACCCCGTGCTCGACCTCGGCGACGACCTGCGTCGCGACACCCCGGTCGAGGCGCTGCGCTACACGACCGATGTCGACGGCGGGGTGTACCTGACCCTCTCGCACCTGGCCGACTACGCCGGGCCGACGATGCAGCCGGTGCTCGACGGCGGAACGACCTCGAACGACCGCATCGGCCCGCCGTCGTGGCTGGGCGACGAGGTGGCGACGGGCACGGTGCGGACGAGCATCCAGTTGCAGAACGTGCGCTCGCGGTGGGTGCCGCTGCCCGCCGCGCCCGTGACGGTGACCGGACTCGAGGGCCAGTGGCTAGTCAACCCCGACGGCATCACCGTCGGAACGGTCGAGGGCACCTTCCGCGGCGGCGCGTACGAGGTTGAGAGCCTGCTTGCGCAGCCGACTCCCGAGCAGCTGCGGGCCGCGGGTGTCGCCGCCCCCGACCTCGACCGGTTCCGCGCCCTGCCCGACGAGCTCGACCCGCTCGTCGTCGACACGGCCCGCGCGGTCGCCGACGGTGCCGCCGGCCCGTCGCCCTACGATCAGGCGCTCGCCCTGCAGCGGTTCTTCACGGGCGGCGACTTCGTGTACTCGGAGGAGGCCCCCGTCGAGCTCGGCTACGACGGCACGGGCGCCGACATCGTCGCCGTCTTCCTGCAGGAGCGCGCCGGGTACTGCGTGCATTACGCCGCCGCCATGACGCTCATGGCGCGCACGCTGGGCATTCCCGCGCGCATCGCCGTCGGCTTCCTGCCCGGAACCCGCAACCCCGACGTGCCGAGCGAGTACATCGTGAGCACCGACGACCTGCACGCCTGGCCCGAGCTGCATTTCGACGGCATCGGCTGGGTGCGGTTCGAGCCGACCCCCTCGCGCGGCGCGACGCCCGCCTACGCCGACGACACCGTGCCGGCGCCGGGGGAGGAGCCCGTCGTCGACCCCGAGACGGGCGAGACGATCGCGCCGACCCCCGACCCGTCGACGGGGCCCTCCGCACGGCCCGACGACGTCGACCCGCGGCCCTCGGGCAGCCCGCTTGATCCGAGCGATCTCATCGATGGCGGCAACGACGGCAGTGGCGACGGCGAGGCCCTCGGCCCTGTTTCGAGCGGCACGGATGCCCGCCCGCTCGCCGCCGCCCTGCTCGGGCTGCTCGTGCTCGCCCTGTTCTCCCCGGCGCTCTGGCGGGTGCTGCGCCGCGCGGCACGTCGCCGGTCGCCGGATGCTCTCGACCAGTGGAGCGAGCTGCGCGACACGGCGCGCGACCTGGGGCTGCCCGCCGCCGACACCCGAACACCGCGCGAGCTCGCAGCCGCCTGGGGTGCGACGTGGACGGCGGACCAGGTCGGGGCGCTCGACGCCGTGCGGGTCGCGCTCGAGGCGCGGGCGTTCGCGGCCCCGACCGCCAGAGCGCTTGTCGATGCCGGTGCGGTCGACACCGTGCTCGGCGCCCTGCGCGGCGCGGTGCCGCGCTGGCGACGGGTGCTCGCCGTGCTCGTCCCCGTGTCGCTGCTCGATCGCGCCCCTGACGACGCGCTGCTGCCCGCACCGCCGTTGGCGACCTAGGCTGACCGGGTGCCCTCCCGCGTCTCGCTCGTCATCCCGGTGCGCGACCCGGCGAGCGCGAAGAGCCGCCTCGCCGTCGGTGACGACCCGGCCGCCCACGCCCGCCGTGCCGCCCTGGCTGCGGCGATCGCCCTCGACACCGTGACGGCGGCGCGCGCTGCCCGCGAGGTCGGCGAATTCATCGTCGTCGGCACGCTGGCGTCAGCGCTCGACGGGGTGCAGGTGCTCGACGACCCCGGCTACGGCCTGCTGGTCGCGGTCGGAGCGGGGCTCGCGGCGGCCGACCCGGCCGCGCCGACCGCGGTGCTGCTGGGCGACCTCCCGGCGCTGCAGCCCGCCGACCTCGATGCGGCGCTCGTCGCGGCGAGCGAGCACCACTGGGCGTTCGTCCCCGATGCCGAGGGCACCGGCACGACGCTCGTCACGGCCGCCGCCGGCCTGCCGCATGCCCTGCGCTTCGGCGAGGGCTCGGCCGAGCAGCACCGCGACGCCGGCTACGTCGAGCTCGACGTGCCGCAGCGCTCCGGCCTGCGGCGCGACATCGACACGCCGGCGCAGCTCGCCGCTCTCGCGGAGCTCGCGGCGGCGGGGGCTGTGCTGCTCGGGCCGCGCACCGCCGCGCTGCTGTAGGCGCCCGGTACCGCCCGGGCGGCTAGCACCGCCTACTCGGCGGGCGGGCCCTGCTCGGCCGCAGCCGGGTCCATCCAGAACGGGTCCCAGTAGTGCCCGTCCGGGTCTTGGAACGCCCGGCTGTACATGAAGCCGAGGTCGCGCGGCTCGAACGCGGTGCCGCCGGCCTCGACGGCGCGGGCGACGAGGGCGTCGACATCGTCACGGCTGTCGCAGCTGAGCGCGTACTGCGCGCCGATCGCCGCGCGAGCATCCGCCACCGCGTGATCGGGGATGAAGCTGCCGAAGAACGCGTGGCTCAGCAGCATGACGTAGATGGTGTCGCTCACGACGATGCACGAGTCGTTCTCGTCGGAGAACATCGGGTTCAGCGACCAGCCGAGCGCCTCGTAGAAGGCGGTGGACCGGGCGACGTCGGCGACGGGAACGTTGATGAAGACCATGGTGGACATGGTCCCCACTATCCTCCTGATCGCACTTCGGCGACAGTCAGAGTGAGTCGACGACCGGTCGCGGCGTAGCCCTGCTCGCGGTGCGCCTGCGCCACCGCGACGCGCTCGGGGTCGGGCGTGCCGTACGTCGTCGTGCGCTGCCGGGCGACCCGCCAGATCGACGACGCGAGCGCCTCGAGCTGGGCCACCGTCTTCTCCGAGCCGTTGTCGGCGCCGGCCATGCGGCTGATCGTCTCCTCCATGAGGGTGCCGCCCAGGTCATCGGCGCCCCCGCGCAGCATGAGCCGCGTGCCGTCGTCGCCGAGCTTGACCCACGAGGTCTGGATGTGGTCGATGCGCCCGTGCAGCATCAGGCGCGCGACGGCGTGCACCGCGCGGTTCTCCTGCGGCGTCGGGCCGGGGCGTGCCACGCCCGCGAGGTAGATCGGTGAGCTCGCGTGCACGAACGGCAGCAGCACGAACTCGGTGAAGCCGCCGGTGTCGTCCTGCACGCGCGCGAGGGTGCGCAGGTGGGCGACCCAGTGGGGCGGAGCATCCACGTGCCCGTACATCATGGTGCTCGACGACCGGATGCCCAGCCGATGCGCGGTGCTGACGATCTCGATCCACTCCGCGGCGGGCAGCTTGCCCTTCGTGAGCACCCAGCGCACCTCGTCGTCGAGGATCTCGGCGGCGGTGCCCGGGATCGTGTCGAGTCCGGCCTCCTTCGCCGCGGTGAGGAACTCGGCGAACGACAGGCCCGTGCGGGCCGAGCCGTTGACGATCTCCATGGGGCTGAAGGCGTGCAGGTGGATGCCCGGCTGGCGGCCCTTCACCTCGCGGGCGAGGTCGAAATAGGCGGTGCCGGGAAGGTCGGGGTGGATGCCGCCCTGCATGCAGATCTCGGTCGCGCCGAGCGCCCAGGCCTCGTCGACGCGGTCGCCGACCTGCTGCATCGACAGCGTGTAGGCGTCGGCGTCGGTGCGGCGCTGCGCGAAGGCGCAGAAGCGGCAGCCGGTGTAGCAGACGTTGGTGAAGTTGATGTTGCGATTGACGACGTAGCCGATCTCGTCGCCGACCGTGTCGCGCCGCACCCGGTCGGCGAGGCCGGCGAGCGCGTCGAGGTCGGCGCCGTCGGCCCGCAGCAGGGTCAGGTAGTCGGCGTCGCTGAGGCCGGCGGGGGCATCCTCGGCCCGGCGCAGCACGGCGGCGACGCCCGTGCTTACGGCGACCGCGCGGGTGCGAGCGTCTTGCGTGCTCTCGCGCAGCTCGGCCCAGTCGCCGTACACCTCGTCGAAATCGCTGCGGGTCGACGTTCGGCGGCCCTCGGTGTCGATCTCGACGTGCAGGTCGGTGCGTCCCGTTCCGGCGCGGTTCGCCCAGTCGGGGTCGGGCTCCTGCCACGGGATGCCCCGCAGCACGGCCGACTCGTCGGCGAGCCCATCGGGGCCGGCGAGCGCGCGCACGTGCGGAACGATGCGCGGGTCGAGCCAGGGCTCTTCGGCGCGCACGTAGTGGGGGTGGGCGGTGAGCCGCTCGTGCAGCGTGAAGCCGCTCTCGGCGGTCAGGCGCGCGAGCTCGTCGATCTGCGGCCAGGGGCGCTCGGGGTTGACGTGGTCGGGCGTCAGCGGGCTGACGCCGCCCCAGTCGTCGATGCCGGCACGGATGAGCAGCCCGAGCTCTTCGGCGTCGGTGAGGTTCGGCGGCGCCTGCACGCGGGCGCTCGGCCCCAGCACGAGGCGGCTGACGGCGACGGCGGCGATGTACTCCTGCAGGGCGAGGTCGTCGGTGGCGCGCATCGCGGTGCGGGGTTTGGCGCGGAAGTTCTGGATGATGACTTCCTGGATGTGCCCATGCCGGCGCGCGGTCGCCCGGATGGCGAACATGCCGTCGACGCGCTCGGCGTAGGTCTCGCCGATGCCGAGCAGCAGGCCGGTCGTGAAGGGGATCGCACTGCGGCCGGCGTCCTCCAGCACCCGCAGCCGCAGCTCCGGGTCCTTGTCGGGGCTGCCGAAGTGGGCGAGCCCGCGCGTCTCGAACAGGCGCTTGCTCGTCGTCTCGAGCATCATGCCCATGCTGGGAGCGACGGGCTTGAGCCGCTGCAGCTCCTGCCAGGTCATGACGCCGGGGTTGAGGTGGGGCAGCAGCCCGGTCTCTTCGAGCACGAGGATCGCGACGGATCGCAGGTAGTCGATGGTCGAGTCGTAGCCGCGGGCGTCCAGCCATTCGCGGGCGGCGGGCCAGCGGTCCTCCGGGCGGTCGCCGAGGGTGAAGAGCGCTTCCTTGCAGCCGAGCGCGGCACCGTGGCGGGCGATCTCGAGCACCTCGTCGGGGGAGAGAAACGGGGCTTTGCCCTGTGCGGCGAGCTGGTTGGGGGTCTGCACGAAGACGCAGTAGTGGCAGCGGTCGCGGCAGAGATGCGTGAGCGGGATGAACACCTTGCGCGAGTACGTGATGACGCCGGGGCGTCCGGCGCGCTCGAGCCCCGCATCCCGCACCCGCCCGGCGACGGCGAGCAGCCGCTCGAGGTCGTCGCCGCGGCAGTGCAGCAGCGTCTCGGCCTCGGTCGCGTCGAGCGTCACGCCGCTCTCGGCCCGCTTCAAGGCCCGCGAGATCGCCGAGGCGGTCGGCACGAACCCGCCGTCGGTTCCGGATGCGTCGCTCGCGTTCATGGAACCCTCACCCTACCCGCGCTCGCCCCCGTCGCCGCGCGTGCGCCGGTCGCGCCACCGCTGACGCGCCCCGTGCGCGAGCCGCACGACCATGCCGATCGCGATCGCGATCAGGAAGAGGATCAGGATGAACCGCAGCACGCTTCCGGCGTTCATCGGACCACTCCGCGCTCAGCGCTCGCCATCAGTCCTCGTCGTTCGTGTGCGCGCCGCCGTCACGAGCCGAACGGCGATCCCGACCACCAGCACGGCGGCGAACCCGAGAGCCAGCAGGGGAGCGATCGCTCCGAATGACACGCGTGGCCTCCCTCTGGTCGGCGTAGCTGGGAGTCTTGCACGCGCGTATCGGCATTGTGTCTGAGTCGCTTCCAGAACTGCGGATCAGAATGAACCTTCTTCATCTGCATCCGCAGATCTGGAAGGAGCGGTGGGGGTTTGCCCTTCGGACGACCGCGCCGCCTTCGACGCCCCCTCTGCACCCTTCGCTCGCTCGTCTGGTCGGCACCGTCCGCCGTCATCGGGCCGGCTCGGGGGGTCGCTGCCCTCAGGCTCGGCGCATGCAGCGACGCCCGATCGACCCGTCCCTCCACCCCGAGGTTCCCGGGCCGGGGAGGCCGGCTCCGCCGGGCTACGAGTTCGCCGGGTTCCGACGGTTCGAGCTCGTGCTGCGGCAGCTCGGCGGCATCGCGTCACGGCGGGAGCTGCTCGCGGCGACCGACGGCGACGAGACGAGCTTCTGGTTCGCCCTGCACTATGGCTACCTCGACCGCGTCCGCACCGGCTGGTACGCCGCGGCGACGGTTCCCCCTGACGCGCGCGCCGCGTGGGCTGCCGGGGGTCCGCTCGCGTGCGTCAGCGCCCTCGTGCACCATGGCGTGATCGACCCCGCTGACCACCGGATCGACGGCACACTGCACATCGCTCTCGGGCGGGGCGGCCATCGCTTCGTGACCGATCGCCCCGTCGTGGCGCACTGGGGCGACGAGGATCGCGATTCGGGAACGCGGATCGCCGTCTCGCTCGAAACAGCGCTCCGGCAGGCGAGGTGGTGCGCCTCAGCCCGATAGAGATCCCACGAGTGAGGTGGTGCGCCTCAGCTCACCAGTGACCGCGCACGCGCGGGCTCGTGGCGTGCAGGCTGATGGTCGCCCGCGTGTAGTCGGCGATGCGGTCGAGACCGTGTGTCTCGGGGCCCGCGTAGTCGCCGCGCACCACGACGCGCGCGCCCGCGGCGCGACCGGCCCGCAGCCCGGCGCCGACATCCTCGACGACGATGCAGCTCGCCGGTTCGACCCCGAGACGGCTGGCCGCGAGCAGGTAGCAGGCCGGGTGGGGCTTGCCGACCGCGACGTCGTCCGCTGTCACGAGCACGGGCGGCGTCGGCAGCCCGGCCGCGTCGAGGCGTGCGTGCGCGAGCAGGGCGCTTGCCGAGGTCACGATCGCCCACGGCGCACCGAGCTCGACCAGTCGCTCGAGAAGCTCTCGGGCGCCCGGCAGCGCGACGGTCTCGTGCACGAGCTCGAGCTCGCGCGCATCGAGCCAGGCGGCCGCCGCGGCTCGCTCGCTCTCGGGCAGGAACCGCGCGATCGTCTCGTCGGCCCGCACCCCGTGCGCGACCGCGAGCACCGCCGCGGGGTCGACACCGTGGTGCACGGCGAAGTCGTGCCAGGCTCGGTCGACCGCATTCGTCGTGTCGACCAGGGTGCCGTCGTTGTCGAAGAGCAGCGCATCGGCGGCGATCGCTGCCGCCACCCCGCGTTCGTCGCTCACGACGCGCTCCGACGGGCGAGCCCGGCCTGCAGGGCCGCCTCGGCGAGGGCGGCGGCCGAGTCGAGGTCGCGCATCCACAGCGGCACCGCATCCGTCGCGATGCCGTCGGCGCGCAGGCCGTCGACGACCCCGGCATCCGCTTCGTCGACGAGCCAGGCGTCGAGAAGCCCTGGCAGCGGCGCCGCGGCAGAGAACGGCGCGGCGGCGGGGGCGAGGGCGACGCCCGACCGGGGGCCGTAGAGCCGGGCGACCGCGCCGGCATCCGTCGCCACGCCGATCGCCGCGAGGCACGCGTCGGCCATGCCGCGCACCGCCGCCCCCGCGATGATCGGCGAGACCCCCACGATCGGTGCGGTGACGGCGCGCAGCGCATCGCGCATGCCCGGGATGCTCACGATCGTGCCGATCGACACCACCGGGTTCGACGGCGCGATGATCACGACATCGGCCGCCTCGAGCGCCGCGAGGGCTCCCGCCGAGGGCCGCGCCGCCGCGAGCCCGCGCTGCTCGAACCGCAGCGCCGGCAGCTGGGCGCGGTAGCGGGTCCACCACTCCTGGAAGTGCAGGTCGCGCTCGCCGCCCGCATCCGAGGCAACCCAGACATGGGTGTCGACCTCGTCGTCGGTGGCGGGGTGCAGGCGCACGCCGCCGAGATCCCAGCGCTCCTGCAGCCGCGCGACGACCTCCGACAGCGAGGCGCCCGACCGCAGCCAGGCCGTGCGCGCGATGTGCGTGCCGAGATCGAGGTCGCCGAGCGTGAACCACTCGGGCGTCACGCCGTAGGCCTGCAGCTCGGCCGCGACGCGCTCGCTCTCGCCGACGCGCCCCCAGCCGCGCTGCTCGTCGTTCTGCCCGGCGAGCGTGTACAGCAGCGAGTCGAGGTCGGGCGTGATGCGCAGGCCGCCCAGCCACCAGTCGTCGCCCGTGTTGACGACCACGTCGATCGCGGCGTCCGGATGCCACCAGCGCACCGCTTCGCGCAGCCCGCGCACGAACCGCGCCCCTCCGACCCCGCCCGCGAGCACGACGATCCTCATGCGCTCCACGCTAGCGGCGGCCAGCCGAGCGGTCGCCCGGGTGCCGTCGCGTGCCCGCTCGCAACCCCTCGACGTCTGCTCATGTGCGCGCGCACCTGTTCACCTGCGCGGATGCGTCCTACCGTGTGACCAACGTGTCACTGTGCGAAATGCGCCCGAAACAGCGCGAGCGCACACTGGCCCCTGTTCGACGATGCAGAGGGGAACCACCACCGATGACCACGATCCGCGCCGCCATCACCCAGACCACCTGGACGGGCGACAAAGAGTCGATGATCGCCAAGCACGAGCAGTTCGCCCGTGACGCCGCCGCGCAGGGCGCCCAGATCATCTGCTTCCAGGAGCTCTTCTACGGCCCCTACTTCGGCATCATCGAAGACGCGAAGTACTACGACTACGCCGAGCCCGCCGACGGCCCGACGGTGCAGCGCTTCGTGACGCTCGCCAAAGAGCTGAAGATGGTCATCGTCCTGCCGATCTACGAGGAGGACATGCCCGGCGTCTACTACAACACCGCGGTCGTGGTGGATGCGGACGGCACGGTTCTCGGAAAGTACCGCAAGCACCACATCCCGAACCTCGACCGGTTCTGGGAGAAGTTCTACTTCCGCCCCGGCAACCTCGGCTATCCCGTGTTCGACACGGCCGTCGGCAAGGTCGGCGTGTACATCTGCTACGACCGGCACTTCCCCGAGGGATGGCGCGAGCTCGGGCTCAACGGCGCCGAGCTCGTGTTCAACCCGAGCGCGACCAAGCCCGGCCTCTCGAACCGACTCTGGGAGCTCGAGCAGCCCGCCGCCGCGGCCGCGAACCAGTACTTCATCGGCGCCAACAACCGCATCGGCACCGAGAGCGACGAGTTCGGCGACCTCGCGGTGACGTTCTACGGCTCGAGCTACTTCGTCGACCCGCGCGGCAACTACGTCGGCGAGGTCGCGAGCCAGGACCAGTCGGAGATCGTCATCCGCGACCTCGACCTCGACCTCATCCGCGAGGTGCGCAACAACTGGCAGTTTTACCGCGACCGCCGGCCCGAGTCGTACACCGCGACGGTGAAGCCCTAAGGAGGCCCGATGTCCACCATGCTCATCCGCGGCGGAACCGTCGTCTCCGCCACCGGCCGCGGCGCGGCCGACGTGCTCGTCGACGGCGAGACCATCGTCGCCGTGCTCGCGCCCGGGTCGACCCTGCTCGGGCACGATCTGTCGGCATCCGTCGACACGGTCATCGATGCCACGGGCAAGTACGTGATCCCCGGCGGCATCGACGCGCACACCCACATGGAGCTGCCCTTCGGCGGCACGGCCGCCGTCGACACCTTCGAGACCGGCACGATCGCCGCCGCCTGGGGCGGCACGACGAGCATCATCGACTTCGCCGTGCAGACCGCCGGCCAGAAGGTGTTCGACGGGCTCGCCGCCTGGCACGAGAAGGCGGGCGGCAACTGCGCGATCGACTACGGGTTCCACCAGATCGTGGGCGGTGTCGACGTCGATTCGCTGGATGCTCTGCCGAAGCTCATCGACGAGGGCATCACGAGCTACAAGATGTTCATGGCGTACCCCGGCGTGTTCTACGCCGACGACGCGCAGATCCTCCGCGCGATGCAGGTGGCCGCCGAGCACGGGCTCATGACGATGATGCACGCCGAGAACGGCCCCGCCATCGACGTGCTCGTGGAACAGCTGCTCGCCAAGGGAAAGACCGACCCGTACTACCACGGAGTCGCGCGCGCCTGGCAGATGGAGGAGGAAGCGACGCACCGGGCGATCATGCTCGCGCACCTCACCGGTGCTCCGCTCTACGTCGTGCACGTGAGCGCGAAGCAGGCCGTCGAGCAGCTCGCCGCGGCGCGCGACCGCGGCCAGAACGTGTTCGGCGAGACGTGCCCGCAGTACCTCTACCTGTCGCTGGAGGAGCAGCTGGGTGCGGTCAGCGAGAAATACGGCGCCTTCGAGGGCGCCAAGTGGGTGTGCTCCACGCCGCTGCGCTCGCGCGCCGAGGGGCACCAAGACCACATGTGGCAGAGCCTGCGCACGAACGACCTGCAGATGGTCTCGACCGACCACTGCCCGTTCTGCATGAAGGGTCAGAAAGAGCTCGGCCTCGGCGACTTCTCGAAGATCCCGAACGGCATCGGCTCGATCGAGCACCGCATGGACTTGATGTACCAGGGCGTCGTCACCGGCGAGCTCACTCTCGAGCGCTGGGTCGAGATCACGAGCACCACGCCGGCGCGCATGTTCGGGCTGTACGGCAAGAAGGGCGTCATCGCTCCCGGCGCCGACGCCGACATCGTCGTCTACGACCCGAACGGCCACACCTCGATCGGCATGCCCGTCGACGAGAACGGCAACCCCACGGGCAAGAAGCACCACATGAACATGGACCACGCCGCGTGGGAGGGCTTCGAGATCGACGGCAAGGTCGACACGGTGATCTCGCGCGGCTCGGTCGTCATCCAGAACGACCAGTTCCACGGGCGGGCCGGGCACGGCCAGTACCTGCGCCGCGGCCTGAGCCAGTACCTGGTCTGAGCCGAACCCGACGCGTACGAGCAACGAGAGACGAGCATCCATGGATTTCGGCGCAGTTCTGCAGACCAACCCGCCCGCCAGCCGCACGGTGCACCTGGCGAAGCTGGCCGAGCAGTACGGGTTCAGCCACGTCTGGACCTTCGACAGCCACATCCTGTGACAGGAGCCCTACGTCATCTACTCGAAGATCCTGGCCGAGACGACGCGCATCACGGTCGGGCCCTTCGTGACCAATCCCGCGACGCGCGACTGGACGGTGACGGCGAGCGTCTTCGCGACCCTCAACGAGCTGTACGGCAACCGCACGATCTGCGGCATCGGCCGCGGCGACTCGGCGGTGCGCGTGACGAACGGCAAGCCGACGACGCTCGCCGAGCTGCGCGAGGCGATTCACGTCATCCGTGAGCTCGGCAACTCGCGGGCCGTCGAGTACAACGGCTCGACGCTGCAGTTTCCGTGGAGCCACGGCAGCGAGCTCGAGGTGTGGGTCGCCGCGTACGGCCCGCTCGCGCTCAAGCTCACGGGCGAGGTCGGTGACGGGTTCATCCTGCAGCTGGCCGACCTCGACATCGCCAAGTGGATGATCGAGACCGTGCGCACCGCGGCCGACAACGCCGGGCGCGACCCGATGAGCGTGAAGTTCTGCGTGGCAGCCCCGATGTACATCGGCACCGACTGGGATCACATGCGCAACCAGACCCGCTGGTTCGGCGGCATGGTCGGCAACCACGTCGCCGACATCGTCGCCAAGCACGGCGAGAGCTCCGACGTGCCGAAGGCGCTCACCGACTACATTGCGGGCCGGCAGGGCTACGACTACAACTCGCACGGCAAGGCGCACAACGACCACGTCGACTTCGTGCCCGACGAGATCGTCGACCGCTTCTGCGTGCTGGGGGATGCGAAAGACCACATCGACAAGCTCGAAGCCCTGCGCGACCTCGGTGTCGACCAGTTCGCCGGCTACCTGCAGCACGACAACAAGGAGGAGACGCTGCGCGTCTACGGCGAGCACGTCATCCCGGCGCTGAAGGGCAGCAAGTCCGCGCGAGTCTAGATCGCCGGGCAGTCGACGATTTCGACGGCTTATCGGGGGTATGTTGCGCCTCTAGCAGCTGACCGACAGGTTCTGGGGCGCCGCTCCCTCGTGTGCGGACAACGAGCCGCACCGAGGCGGGGCCTCGTTAGTCTGGCGGCATGAACGACCTGTACTTTCCGGTGCTAGCGGTCGGCATCATCATGGTGGCTGTCATCACCCTGGTGCTCGGCCTCAGCAGTGCCGGGTTCAGTTCTCGCGTCCACAGTCCGGGCACGCGCTACTGGGTGCGCGGAGACGCCGGGTTTCAGCGTTGGCTGAAGCTCCAGGTCGGCCGATCGATCGCATACGGGCGACAGCTACTTCTCGTGCTCAACGATGAGCGATTCGAGCTCTTCATTCCGCACCGCACCGAGCCCGTTTGGTCGATCGACTACAAGGCCATCGTTTCCGTCAGTACGGAGGCGTTTCGGTCGCGCTCGGTGCGAACACCAGGGCCGTGCGAATCGCGTTCGATGGAATCCCGAGCTTCGCGGTGAGACCTGAAGTCTTGTGGATTCCCTCGCGGTTTTCTCCGCCAACACTCGTCGACGACCTCGCGCACGACCTGGGCGAGCGTGCGCGACGCGCAGAGGCTGCCATCGCACCGGAGTGAGCCCTTGTGGGGCGAGGGATGCTCGCGCCGAGCATCCCGCCGCCTCTCAGCCGCGGTGCCGCACGATGAGGGCATGACCGCCGACCTTCCAAGCGCAGAACCCACGCGTGAAGCCGGGCTCGCCCGGCTGGCCGACTTCGTTCCGCGTGCTGGGCGCGCCTACGCCGCCGAGCGCAACACCGACCACGGGCCGGGGGATCGCACGAACGTGTCAACCCTGTCGCCCTGGGTGCGGCACCGGCTCGTCACCGAGCGCGAGGTCGTCGCCGCCGTGCTCGAGAGGCACAGTCTCAGCAGCGCGGAGAAGTTCGTGCAGGAGGTCTACTGGCGCACCTACTGGAAGGGCTGGCTCGAGCGGCGACCGAGCGTGTGGACGCGCTACGCCGCGAGCATCGCGCCGACCCTCGACGGCCTGAGCGCTGCCGAGCGCGCGACCTACGACGACGCGGTCGCGGGGCGCACCGGCATCGACGGCTTCGATCACTGGGCGCGCGAGCTCGTCGAGACTGGCTACCTACACAACCACGCGCGCATGTGGTTCGCGAGCATCTGGATCTTCACCCTTCGACTGCCCTGGCAGCTCGGCGCCGACTTCTTTCTGCGCCACTTGCTCGACGGCGACCCGGCCTCGAACACCCTGAGCTGGCGCTGGGTCGCGGGCCTCCAGACGATCGGCAAGACCTACCTCGCCACCGCCGACAACATCGCCCGCTACACCGACGGGCGCTTCCGGCCGCGCGGGCTCGCGACCGTCGCCCACGCCGTCGACGACGATGCGCCCGTGCCGCCGGCCGGGCCGGCGCCGGTGCCCGAGCCGCTGCCGCGCGCGACGCGGGTGGCTCTGCTGCTGCACGAGGACGACCTGCACACCGAGAGCCTTCCGGCCCTGCCGCCGGAGGTGACCGTGCTCGGCGTCGCCGCGCCCACCGCGGGGGAGCCGCGCTCACCCCTCGCGGCCACGGCCGCAGCGCCCGCGCGCTTCACCGCCGCGGCGCTCGCCGACGGGCTCACCCGGGCCGCCGCGCACCACAGCACGAGCGGCTCAGCGTCGAACGGCTCTGCGGCCCCCGCCGAGCACCTCGCCGACCTGCACCCCGACACCGTCATCGCCTGGCTGCGCGGCCTCGGGGCCGAGGCGCTGCTCACCCCGCACGCCCCGGTCGGCCCGACCCGTGACCGGCTCGACGCGCTCGCGGCGGCGCTGCGGGCGGAGGGCATCCCGCTGCATCGTCAGCTGCGGGGGTGGGATGCTCGCGCCTGGCCGCACGCCCACCGCGGGTTCTTTCCGTTCAAAGAGCGCATCCCTGCACTTCTGCGCGAGGAGCAGATGCTCGACTGACCGGGGATAATGGGCGCATTCCCGTTCCTTCGACTCAAGGACTGATAGCCATGACCGACACTCTGAACCGGTCAACCGCCCCCGCCTCTCCCGCTCATGACCCCGCCGATGGCGTGCGGGCGTACGAGCTCGATCGTCAGTACGTCTTCCACTCGTGGAGCGCGCAGGGGGCGCTGAAGCCCTTCGTCGCCGCGAGCGCGCAGGGCAGCTACGTCTACACCTACGACGGCGAGACCTACCTCGACTTCTCGAGCCAGCTCGTCAACACCAACATCGGCCACTCGCACCCGAAGGTCGTCGCGGCGATTCAGCAGCAGGCGGCGCAGCTCGCGACCGTCGCGCCCTCGCACGCCGCCCTCGTGCGCGGCGAGGCCGCGAAGCGCATCGTCGAGAAGGCGGGCCCCGGGTTCAGCCAGGTGTTCTTCACCAACGGCGGCGCCGACGCGATCGAGAACGCCATCCGCATGGCGCGCCTCACCACCCACAAGCACAAGGTGCTCTCTACCTACCGCAGCTACCACGGCAACACGGGGGCCGCGATCGCCGCGACCGGCGACTGGCGCCGCATGCCCAACGAGTACGCCTACGGGCACGTGCACTTCTTCGGGCCGTTCACCTACCGCAGCGAGTTCTTCTCCGAGACCCCCGAGCAGGAGTGCGCCCGCGCCCTCCGTCACCTCGAGCGCACGATCGTCGCCGAGGGCCCCGGAACGATCGCGGCGATCCTGCTCGAGTCGGTGCCCGGCACCGCGGGCATCTTCGCCCCGCCGCCCGGCTACCTCGAGGGTGTGCGCGCGCTCGCCGACAAGTACGGCATCGTGTGGATCGCCGACGAGGTCATGGCCGGCTTCGGCCGCACCGGCGACTGGTTCGCCTGGCAGAACCCGACGATCAACCCCAACCGGGCCACCCCCGACCTCATCGCCTTCGCGAAGGGCGTCAACTCGGGCTACGTGCCCGTGGGCGGCGTGGTCATCAGCCCGACGATCGCCGAGGCGTTCGCCGAGAAGGTCTTCCCGGGCGGACTCACCTACAGCGGGCATCCCCTCGCCGCCGCCTCGATCGTCGCCTCGATCGACGCGATGACCGACGAGGGCATCGTCGAGAACGCGCGCATGATCGGCGAGCAGCACCTCGGCCCCGGCCTGCGGGCGCTCGCCGAGAAGCACGAGATGATCGGCGACGTGCGCGGCCTCGGCGTCTTCTGGGCGCTCGACCTCGTCACCGACCGCGCGACGCGCGAGCCCGTCAGCGTCGACGTCGTCAACCGCCTCAAGGCCGAGCTCATGGCCCGCAAGCTGCTGCCGTTCGCGGCCGAGAACCGCATCCACGTCGTGCCGCCGTGCATCGTGACTCCCGACCAGGTCGCAGACGCCTTGCAGGCGTATGACGGCGCTTTCTCGGCGGTTGCGCAGAAGTAGCGGCCTAGCGTGAGAACGACCGCGGGCATCCCGAGCGATCGGGCGACGGATGCCCGCGGTCGTTGCACGTGCGGCCGCGATTCCCGGCCCTGACCGACGGTTCTGCGCCCTCCCGTTCAGAGCACCGGGCCCGCCCGGTAGACTGACCGGCTGTGCCTGCCGCCTCGAACCCCTATCGCGTGAACGTGCGCGACCTCGTGCACCGCCCCGGCGAGATGCGCGAGAAGAGCCTGACGTTCGCTGTGCCCGAGCAGCTGGGCGCCGCCGTCCTCACGGTGCCGGCCGGCACCGAGCTCGAGCTCGACCTGCGGCTCGAGGGCCTGCACGACGGAATCCTCGTCACGGGCGAGGTCGCCACGACCGCCGTCGGCGAGTGCGTGCGCTGCCTCGACCGCGTCGAGCTGCCCCTCGAAGTCGAATTCCAGGAGCTTTTCGCGTATTCTCAGGACGACGCGTACGACTACCAGGTTCACGATGATCACGTGGATTGTGAACCGGTGGTGCGAGACGCGGTGGTGCTGTCGCTCCCGTTCCAGCCGGTGTGCCGCGACGATTGCCCGGGTCTCGACCCCGAGACGGGCGAGCGTCTGGCTGATGTCGGCCCGCGGGAGCCCCGTGTGGAGATCGATCCGCGCTGGGCGGCGCTCGAGGGCCTGGCCCGCGACGCCGACGAGAACTGAGCACCGAACCCCGACCTCACCGGCGCGCAACCGCGCCGGTCTGACAGAGAGAAGAACCACCATGGCTGTTCCCAAGCGGAAGATGTCGCGCTCGAACACCAACGCGCGCCGCTCGCAGTGGAAGGCGTCGGCCCCCACCCTCGTCAAGACCATCGAGAACGGCAAGGTCGTCTACAGCCTGCCGCACCGCGCGAAGGTCGTGGAGGACTCGGCCGGCACGCCCCTGTACATGGAGTACAAGGGCCGCAAGGTCGCCGACGTCTGAGTTATCACCTCTCCCGGTGAGCACGGCAGCTCTCGAGCAGGCCCTCGGGGTCGCGCTCGATCCTGAGCTGCTCGACCTCGCGCTCACGCACCGGTCGTGGGCCTACGAGCACGGCGGCGTCGCGACGAACGAGCGACTCGAGTTTCTCGGCGACGCGATTCTGGGGCAGGCCGTCACGGTCATGCTCTACACGAGCTACCCCGAGCTGAGCGAGGGCGACCTCGCCAAGCGGCGCGCCTCGCTCGTGTCGGCTGTGGCCCTCGCCGAGGTCGCTCGCGCGATCGGGCTCGGCGAGCACCTCAAGCTCGGCAAGGGCGAAGAGCTCACGGGCGGCCGCGAGAAGTCGTCGATCCTCGCCGACACCGTCGAAGCGCTCATCGGCGCGACCTACCTCGATCTCGGCGGCGAGGTCGCCACGGCCCTCGTGCTGCGGCTCATCGAGCCGCTGCGCGCCGACCCCGACCGCTTCGGTGCCGCGATGGATCCGAAGACGTCGCTGCAAGAGTTGGCGGCGACGCTGAACCTCGGCCTGCCCGTCTACCAGGTGGCCGACGACGGCCCCGACCACTCCAAGGTCTTCACCGCGACCGTCGTGCTCGCGGGCGAGGCCGTCGCCACGGGCTCGGGCACGAGCAAGAAGCAGGCCGAGATGGCCGCCGCGCTCGAGGCCTGGACGGCCCTGCAGGCCCGGGCCTGATCGCCCCCTCGCCTCCCGTGCCTGAGCTTCCCGAAGTCGAGGTCGTGCGCCACGGCCTGCAGCCCGCCGTCACCGGTGCGCGCATCACCGCGGTCGAGGTGCTCGACGAGCGCTCCCTCAAGCGCCACGACGGCCCGGCGGAGGACTTCGTCGACCGGCTGACGGGCGCGCGCCTGCTCGGCGCGGTGCGGCGCGGCAAGTTCCTCTGGCTGCCGCTCGACGAGCCGGGCGGGCAGCCGTCGGCCGCGCTCGTCACCCACCTCGGCATGAGTGGGCAGGTGCTGCTGCGCGACCCGGCGGCCGAGGCCCCTCCGCTCACGCGCATCCGCTTCGCTCTGGAGCATCCGACGCACGGACCGCTGCGGGTCGACTTCGTCGACCAGCGCATCTTCGGCTCGATGGCGGTGGACGCGCTGCTGCCGACGCGCGACGGCGCGGCGGCGGGATACGGGCTGCCGCTCGCGAGCATCCCGAGCCAGGTCGCCCACATCGCGCGCGACCCGCTCGACCCCGCGTTCGACGAGCGCGCCTTCCTGCGCCGACTGCAGGGCAAGCGCACGACGGTGAAGCGCGCGCTGCTCGACCAGACTCTCGTGAGCGGCATCGGCAACATCTACGCCGACGAGGCGCTGTGGGCGGCGCGGGTGCACTACGACCAGCCGACCGAGACGCTCTCGACGCGCAAGGCCCGCGAGCTGCTCGAGGAGGTGCGCGTCGTGCTGCGCCGCGCGCTCGACGAGGGCGGCACGAGCTTCGACGCGCAGTACGTCAACGTCAACGGCGCCTCGGGCTACTTCAGCCACTCGCTGCGCGCCTACGGTCAGCAGGGCAAGCCGTGCCCGCGCTGCGGCCGGCCGATCGTGCGCGAGCAGTTCATGAACCGCGGCTCGCACTTCTGCCGCCGCTGCCAGCGCATCCGCTGATCGCGCCTTCCCGTCCGAAGTTCGATGGACCGGTCTCGGTGGACGCGCCGCCTTCCCGTCCGAAGTTCGGGAAGGTGCGACGACAGCGCTCCCCGACGCGACCGGTCAGGCGCCGAGGTGCTTCCGCCACGCCCCCTCGTAGACGAACGGCACGAAGCCGAGCTGCTCGTTGACCGCGAGCATGTGCCGGTTCTCCTCCGCGTTGTAGGTGATGATCGCGGGATGCCCGGGCGAGACCTCCTCGAGCCACACGAGGTTCGCCGCCTTCAGCAGCAGACCGAGGCGCCGCCCGCGGTGCTCGCGCAGCACGATCGTGTCCTCCTGCGCGACCGTGCGGTCGGGCTCGGCGGGCACGGTGAACTCGGTGAAGCCCACGAGCCGACCGGAGGGGATGTGCTCGACCGCGGCGACGACCGGGCGGCGCGGGCTCGACGCCTCCAGCGCCTCGTCCTCGAGCAGCCGCTCGACCGTCCACGGATCCTCCGGCTCCTCCAGTCCGGCGGTCGGCGCGTCGGTGCTCATGCGCGTCAGCAGGTGCGCGATGTCCTCCCGCCACTCCGGCGGCGTCGGGCCCGCCCAGGTGTGCACGCGGTAGTCGGGCCCGGCGGCCTCCTGCGCCGAGCGCAGCAGCGCGTCGACGCCCGCGGCGGGCAGGGGCAGTCGGCTGCCGCGCTCAACCTGCTCGAGCCGGTATCCGAGGCTCTGCAGCAGCCGCACCTCGGGCGTTCCGGCCGGCACCGAGCCGAAACCCGTCGGGGCCGGGATGCGGATGCCCCCGGTCTTCCACGACGGCGCGTAGACGATCGCGCGGGTGCGGCCCTCCGCGAGCGCGGCGGCCTCGAGGTTGCGAGCGAGGGCTTCTCCGACGCCGTGGCCCCGGGCATCCGGAAGCACCTCGACGTGCATCCACGCCGTGTCGGCGGCCTCCTCGGTGCGCGTCTCGTAGATGCCGCGCCCGACCAGTCGGCCGTCGAGGCGCGCGGCGAAGAGGCGCTTGGGTTCGAAGGCCGTCTTCTGCCAGCCGGGCAGCAGCTCGGCGGCCGTGTAGACGTTGTCATCGCTGCCGGAATCGTGACGGTTGACGGCGTTGCGCAGCTCGACCAGCGCCAGGAACTCCTCCGCATCGGGGGAGTCCAGGGTCTCCGGGATGCTCACCTCGGTGATCTCGATCGCACTCATGCCGCGCCTCCGTCGCTATGGGGTCTGGCTCGTGACCAGCCCGCCAGACTAGCCGCCCTCGACCCGATACGGTAGACCGCAGCCGTCGTCACGGAGCCGTTATCGCCGAGCCGGGAGAGGGGGAGACCGCGTGCATCTGAAGAGCCTGACCATCAAGGGCTTCAAGTCGTTCGCGCAGCCGACCACCTTCCAGTTCGAGCCCGGCGTCACCTGCATCGTCGGCCCCAACGGCTCGGGCAAGTCGAACGTCGTCGACGCCCTCGCCTGGGTCATGGGCGAGCAGGGGGCCAAGACCCTGCGCGGCGGCAAGATGGAGGACGTCATCTTCGCCGGCACCGCGACGCGCGGTCCGCTCGGCCGCGCCGAGGTGCAGCTGACGATCGACAACGCCGACGGCGCCCTGCCGATCGAATACACCGAGGTGACGATCTCGCGCACGCTGTTCCGCAACGGCGGCAGCGAGTACGCCATCAACGGCACGGCGTGCCGCCTGCTCGACGTGCAAGAGCTGCTGAGCGACTCCGGTCTCGGCCGCGAGATGCACGTGATCGTCGGGCAGGGTCAGCTCGATGCCGTGCTGCACGCGAGCCCCGAGGATCGTCGCGGGTTCATCGAGGAGGCGGCGGGCATCCTGAAGCACCGCCGGCGCAAAGAGAAGACGGTGCGCAAGCTCGAGGCGATGCAGTCGAACCTCACGCGCTTGAGCGATCTGGCCGGTGAGATCCGGCGCCAGTTGACCCCGCTCGGCCGGCAGGCCGAGATCGCGCGCGAGGCCCAGACGATCGCCGCGATCGTGCGGGATGCCCGCGCGCGGCTGCTCGCCGACGACGTCGTCGCCCTGCGCACCGCCCTGGCCGACCACGCCCGCAGCGAGAGCGAGCGCACGAGCGAGCGCATCGTGGTGCAGAGTCAGCTCGACCAGACCCGCCTGCGCATCCAGCGCATCGAGAGCCAACAGGTGGGGGATGCCGTCGATGGGGCCCGCCGCGTGGCCTTCGATCTCGAGCAGGTGCAGGAGCGCGTGCGCAGCCTCACGAGCCTCACCAACCAGAAGCTCACCCTGCTCAGCCAGCAGTCGGAGCTGCCGGGCATGACGACGACCATCACGCAGACGCAGGTCGACGAGGCCCGCGCCGAGGCCGTCGCCCTGCGCGAGGGTGTGGCCGCCGCCGAGCAGCTCGTCGGCGAGGTCGCCGCCCGCACCGCGACGGCGCGCGCCGCCCTCGACGCCCTCGATGAAGAGATCGCGGCGCAGAGCGCCCTCGTCTCGCAGCACGACTTGCAGCTGGCCGCCCTCGCGAGCAAGGTCGACGTCGCACGGTCGACCCTTGCCGCCGCCCGCGGCGAGCAGCTGCGCCAACAGAACGCCCTCGAGGCCGCGCTCGCCCGCCAGGAGGCGACGCGCGCCGACCTGGCCGCCCTGCCCTCGCTCGACGAGGATGCGGGCGATGACGCTTCGCGCGCCCTCGACGCCGCGCTGGCCGACGCCGACGCCCGCGTCGCCGAGCTGACGGCGCGCATCGACACCGAGCGCGAGGCGCTGCACGCCCTCGAGCGCGAGCGCGACGCCCTCGCCGCCCGCGTCAGTGCTCTCTCGCAGGCGGTCGACGCCGGTGACGGCGCCTCGGGGCTCGTCGGCTCGCGGGGCATCCGCGGTCTGGTGAGCGACCACCTGCAGGTGCGCGCGGGCTTCGAGGCCGCCGTGGCCGCCGCGCTCGGCACCCTCGTCGACGCGGCGCTCGCCGCCGACCTCGACGCCGGCCTGGCCG
>OFDN01000995.1_pt1 | contig 20525 bp, 27 predicted proteins | sample 1520971 | NCBI WGS metagenome assembly OFDN01 (sample SAMEA94257418, study PRJEB24077) | hot springs metagenome | biome: Aquatic biome; feature: Geographical feature; material: Water | place: India | collected 2012-06-12 | depth 5 m
CACGCCGGCCGAGGCCGAGGCCGCGCCCGGCGTTTGAGGGCACGAATCCTTACCCCGCGGCGATGTCCTCCATGGCGCGGCGGCGGAGCACGTCCACCGTCGCCTGCGCGGTGGAGGGGGCGACGCCGCACCGCTGCCAGACTGTAGCGCGACATTTGGTTTTAGAAATCGGGACACATGAAGTTGGAGCAAATCAGGTCGGGTTGTAGCGACCTTCTAAGGGTCGTTTGAGGGGCTTCAAAGGCCCCTTTTTCATTTCGCCTTCCGGCGGCCGGTCAGGACGGTGGTGAAGCCGCCGCTTTCGAAGTCCTGGGTATGGACCGCCGTCTCCACGATCCAGTCGCCCGACAGTTCAGGGCGCAGGCCGGTCACGGTCAAAGGGGTCTGGGCCATGATTTCGGCCCGGCCGTCCAGGGTGAGTTCGACGCCGTTCCCGGCGCCCTTGAGGCGGGTCAACTCGGCCTCGGCCGCCGCCTTCGCCGCCGCCTCGCTCGGATAGAGATTGCGCAGGGTCTTCACCGGATCGCCGTCGCCGGCCTCGGAGAACCGGGTGCGGCCTGCGGCGGCGTCACGCCAGCGGGCGCGGACCTTGCCGTGTGCGTCTCGGTCCGCCTGGACGGCCCGCCACCGGGTCAGGTCCGACCGATCCAAGGTCACAGCGGTCAGGGCCTGGCCCGAGGCCGAAAGTCCGGTCGCGGCCGGCGCGAAGACCAGACACCCGTCCTTGGGCGCGGCCACGGCGCCATGTTCGCGGCCGAGGCGCGTCAGGAAGTGGAGGTCGCTCTCGTTCGCCTGGTCGCGGTGGTCGATGGCGCGACCGGCCAGGGACGTGGCGCAGGCGGGCGTCAGGCCGTTCTCGTCGGCGATCCGGGCCACGATGGCGCCCAGGGTGGTGTTTCGGAACGACCGGGTCCGCTGTACCTTCAGGCCGGCGCGCATGTCGGCGGCCTTGGCGCGGATGGTTAGGATGTCAGGCGGCCCGTCCGGTTCGACCTCGTCCACGGTGAATTGACCCAGGTAGAACAGGCCCGCACCGCGATAGCCCATCGACACGGCCAGCACCCGGCCGTGCGGCGGGCTTTCGACCCGGTTGCCCCGATCATCGATGACGATCTCAAGCGTGTCCGATTCCTCGCCGCTGTTGTCGGTCACCGTCAGGCTCTTCAGCCGGTCGCGAACCTTGGCGGTCAGATCGTCGTCGCCCAGGGTCAGGCGGAAGTCAGGAAGCGCCCTCAGTCCCACAGGCGCACCGTGGGTTTGGTCTCGGCCGTCGCCAGTTCCGGCAGGGTGACGACGACGCCCGCCGGCAGACGGGGCGGAAGGGCGGCCAGATGGGGGTTGGCGGCCAGGACGGCCTCGGTCGCGCCTTGGGTGCGGCCATAGACTTCCAGGGCGATCTTATCGACCACGTCGCCCTGGCGGGTCGTCATGGTCCGGTTGGGGGTGCGGGTCATGCGGCGTCCTCGCCATAGGCGCCCAGGCGGATGCGGAAGTCCTGGCGCTGGGCCACCCCGTTCGACAGGAAGGCGCTCCCCCGCTCGCTCACGCCCTCGATCACGAACAGACCCCAGACCTTGCCCGTGCCGTCCGTCAGCATCAGGGGCTTTTGCTCGCGCGCCGCCAGGCGGAAGCTCTCGACCCGATCGCGGGCGTGGCGCTGGCCCGGATAGCAGACGCCTTCGATGTCCACCGTCTCGTCCAGGCCCAGGGTCTGGCGGGCCGACTGGCGGCCGGCGCGGGCGATCTTGGCGGTCATGACCTCCAGTTCGCGGTTGAGGGACTGATAGGCCCCTTCGGCGACCGAGAACCGGATGTCGCCCAGTGTCATGAGAACGTCGGCCATCAGTCCAGTCCGTCGAACAGGCGGGCGCGGAAGGCGTCGGCCGCCGCGCGGCCGGCCGTGGCGCCCTGCCGGGCTGCGTCGGCGCCGGCCGGGATGGTGACTTGGATCGTGACCTGGTCGATCTGGACGCCGCCACGGCTGGACCGGCGCTCGGCCGGAGCGGCCGAGGCCGGCGCGGCCAGGCTGGAGAGGACCGCCGGCATGGCGCTGCCGACCGGTCCGGCCGTGGCGCCCGGCATGGCCGTGACCAGGGCGGCGCCCACCGCCGCGACCTGACCCACGGCGGATCGGCCGCCGCGCGTCAGCCCCAACGTCAGCCCTTCCATGGTGTAGCCGCCCAGGGCCGCAAAGACCCGGCTGGGCGACTTGATGCCGAGGACGCCCTTGAACCGCGCGACCGCGCCGTTCGCCACGCCGACAACGGCCCCGGCCACCTCGCCCAGCATCGCCCGGACACCCGAAATCAGACCTTGCATGATCATGCGGCCAAACCCGTTGAACCGGCTCGCCATGCCCGTGAAGAAACCGGAGACCGTGGACCAGGCGCCGCGCAGCGTCTCGATCGGCCGCCAGTTCATGGCGCCACGGATGAATCGGAATGCCGCCATGACGCCGCCCGCGAAGACGCCGATCGGCGAGAGGTTGAAAGCCAGAACCAGCATCCGGCCGAACTGACGCCCGGCGTTCGTCGCGCCGTCCAGTTGGCCCTGCGTGGCCTGCATCGGCTGCATCAGGCGGCCGAGCCAACCGAAGAAGCCGCCGACTGCGCCAGCGACGGCGTCCCACAGCGGTTTCAGGGGACGCAGCGCGCCGCCGATCGACGAGAGCGCCGGCCCGAAGGCCTCGCCCAGGGCCTGGCCCACGCCGCCAAAGAAAGCCTTGATCGGCTGCCAATACTTGCGGACCACGACAGCGACCACGGCGACGGCCGCGACGGCGGCGGCGACGCCCAGGACCAACGGGTTCGCCAGCAGCGACAGGTTGAAGCCGATGGCGGCCATGCGCATTCGAGCGAAAGCGCCGATGACCTGGGCGGCCCCGGCTTGTAGGGCGGCGCCGCCCATCGTGCCGAACACCGTCCGCATGATGAGAATCGGCCCGAGAATGCCGACGACCGCCTGACCTAGAGCGGCGGCAGACACCGCGAAACCGGCAAAGCCAGCCGCCGCCCAAACGGCCGTCTTGGCGATGAGCGATCCCTTCTCGCCCGATTGGGCGAGCCAGTCAGCGAACCGCTCCAGCAGTGGGACGACGGCTCCGACGGCTGGAGCCAGGATTTTCCCGACCGCGATCCCCATCCGCTCCATGCCCGCCGCGTAACTCATCTGCTTTTCAGAGCCGGTCGCCCGCATCCTGCGATAGGAGGTCTCGACCGTGCCGCCGGCAGCCTGGGCGGCCGTTCTGATCTCGTCGAACCGCTTGCGGCCGTCGATCAGAGCCGCAAGACCGAGTTGCGCCTGCTGGTCGGTGAAAAGCTGGTTCAGCTGAGCGCCGCGCCCCATCGCCTCGCCAGTGATGTCCATGATGGCGTCAAGGGCCGAACGTCCCTTGGCTTGCTCCTGACGGAGGCGGGCGCGGACATCGACCTTAAACTTGGCGAAGTTGTTGGCCGTCTCATTGGCGTCCATCTTCATCAGCAGATCGCGCATGTAGGTCGCGGCCTCGGAAGAGTCGCCGACCTGGTCGCGGATCGCCGTCAGGGCGGCCGTCACTTCCGCCACACCCCGGACGCCCGTCATCCCCCGCCGCGCAGCCGCAGCCCCGATCGAGGGCAGATATTGCGCCATGTCCTTAAGTTCGAACTTGCCCTGTTTGCCGGAATAGGCGGCGGCGTCGAACGCGCGTTCGATCTGGTCGGCCGACACGCGCATATTCTGATTGAAGGCCATGGCGGCGTTGGCGGCGTCATCAAAGGCGACCCGCGCCCCGATCGCCACCTTAGTCGTGGTCCCCAACAGCTGACCGGTGGTCTCATCGGAAAGGCCGCCCGCGACGAAGATGCCTGCCGCATCGGCGACTTCGGTCGGGCGTCGGCCGAGGCGCGAGGCGGCCATGATCGCTCGGTCCATGCGCGCGATCCGATCTGCCGTCATGTCAGCAGTATCGCCTATGACGGCCAGCTTTTCCTCGTAGGTGGTCGCGAGAGCGGTTGCAGAGCGCAAGGGGCGCATCATGGCCTCGCCAGCCCTGCCGATGCCGTCAGTGATCAAGGATGCCGAGGCCAGGCGGGTCAACTTTCCGTCTAGCTTTTCCAGCCCGGCGCTCCAGCGGCCCGAGGCCGCCTTTCCCATCTCCTGGGCGCGGTTCAGCTGACCAATGGCCGAAACCGCGTTGCGCGACGGTCCCGACAGTCGGTCAAAAAAGCGCAGGGTCAGGGCGGCGACGAGGTTCTTCATGGTCTATCCGAAGGCGCAGCGCGATTGGCTCATGAACTCGATCCGCGCCTTGGCGCGGGGCTGCCAGGTTTCGAGTTGATCCAGGGTGAGGTTGTCCAGCACGTCGGGCGTCCAGCCGTAGGCGAAGGCGATGACCTCCTGCATCGCCTCCAGCCGCCCGCCGGCCATTACTCCCCCAGGATTTCGTTCAGCCAGCCGTCGATCTTGCGGATGTCGGCGGCGTCCATTTCGTCGAACAGGTCGGAGGGCCGCTCGGCCAGGCTCCCCATCATCTCGAAGGAGCGCTCGATGTTGCTGCCCTTGCCGCTTTGCATGGCTCGGATTTCCCGGCCCTTAGGACGGCGTAGGGTCAGCGACTTGATCGTCTCACCTTGGAAGTTGACCGGATAATCCAGGTCGAACGTCTTTGCGGTAGTGGTGTCGGTCATCAGGCCCTCCTTAGACGCCCAGGTTGGCGCGACGCTGCGCCAGCTGATCGACCCCGCCGATCCGGCGGATGCCGTTCAGCAGGTCGATTTCGTAGATCTCCGTCCCGCCGATGCGGAGACGGTAGTAGTTGGGCGTCAGGGCCAGCTTGACCTCGCCCTTCTTGGGATCGCCCCATTCGCCGGGATCGACGCTGGTCACCAGGCCGCGAAACTGGCCGATGACGGCGACCTTGGGCGCATTGACCCCTTCGCCTTCCATCGACCCGCGCAGGGTGATGGGCGTGTCCCGCGAAAGGGCCGCCTTCAGGACGCGCTCGTTCAGTTCGGCGAAGGTCAGTTCGGCTTCCAGCTTCTCGATGCCGAATTCCAGTTCGTCCTCGCCGTCCATGCCGCCGTCGCGGAAGGCCTCGGTCTTGGCCTTGATCGGGGGCAACTTGCCGCCCGTGGTCAGGCCGATCATGCCGAAGCCGTCGATGAAGGCGGTGTAGCCCTTGATGGACCGGGGTAGTGCTCGCATGGGTCAGGTCTCCTTAAGCGGCTTGCGCGCCGGCGCTGGAGACCAGTTCGGCATAGTAGCCGGTCTCGCGCTGGAACAGGAAGGTCAGGCGGTCCAGCGGGGCGGGCGCCTCGCCGTCCAGGTTCACGTAGAGACGACCCGCCCGGAACGTCGCCTCGGTATTCAGCTCGGGGTCGATCCACACCCGGCCGCCCAGCTGGGCGCCTCGGGCCTTGAGGCTGCGCTGATAGGCCTCCAGTTCGCCCGCGATGTCGTCCAGCAGATTGGCGCTGAACGGCCGGTCCTGCGCCCAGCGGAACGAGCCCTCGATCGCGTCGAAGACCATGTCCATGCAACGCCGCTGGGCCAGGAACTCATATTCGCCGTCGTTCGGCGGGGTGCGGTTGCCGACCAGGCGGAAGCCGTCGTCATTGACGATCACCGCCACCCCGGCCTCGTTCAGGACGTTGGAGCTTGCGGTGGCGTCCGACCGGCTGAACTCGATCGGACGGCCGATCGAGACCACGCCGTTCAGGGTCCGGTTCGACGGCGACCACCAGAAACCGCGCTCCTGGTCCGACAGGGCGATGACGCCGGCGACATGGGCCGAGGCCGGTCGCTGGACGATGGCGCCGGTGCGGGCCAGGACGCCCACGGTCGGATCGACCGGATAGATGCGCTCGCCCGCTTCCAAGGCCGCCTTGGACACGGCGTGGGCGTCCGTGTCGCTGGGCCCGTCGGCGACGACCACGGCGCGCAGCTTGTCGGCAATGCCGCGCAGGGCCATCACGACGGGGTTGGCGGCGCCGTTCGTCTGTTGGTGGGTGAAGCCCGTGGCGATCAGGATTTTGGGCTTCATGCCGGTTTCGGACTTGGCGGCCAGCAGGGCGTAAACCCCGGTCTTGGTCGCGGCCGTCCCGACGACGAGCGCCTGTTGCGCCGAGGCCGAGGCGTCGGCGGCGACGCGGACCACCACGATCGGCGTGCGGGTCTGGTCGTAGATGGCCTGGATCGCGGTCGGCAGGGTGCCTTCCGCGTCCAGGGCCGCATTGGCCGCCAGCGTCTTGGTCAGTCCGGCCGCCTGGGTCGCGCTGGTCACCAGCACCGGCCGATCCAACGGAAAGGCGTCGGGATCGGCGAACGGCGCGGTTCCGACCAGGCCGATGACGGCCGTGGACGGGGTGGTGATCGAGCGCGAGGCGGTCTTCAGTTCGACGACCTCGACACCGTGCAGATAGGCGTCAGTCATTTTGGTCTTCTCCAGGGGTTTGGGTCTCGTCTTCGTCGGTCAGTCCGGCCCAGAGGACCGGCCAGTCGATGGTGTTGGGAAAGCCGGCCTGCGCCGGCACGTCGCGCAGCGTCTGGAGATGATCCAGCAGGGCGACATAGCGGTCGGCCGACAGGGTCGTCGGGCGGCCCATCTCGATCTCGTCGCGGTGGCGTTCGACCATCCAGCGCAAGGCCGCGACCTCAATGTCCCGGCGACGTCGCGCCAAGGCGGCCAGGCTCTCGGTCGGGGGCGCGGGTGCATCGACCGCGACAGGTGTGCCGTCCGGTCCGGCCTGAATGATCTTGCCTTGGCTGGCGGCATAAAGAAGGGCTGCGCGCTCCTCGGCCGCGACCTCGACCACGTCGTCGGGCAGCGGGGCGGACCATAGGACGTCGTCGTAAAAGGCGCCGGTGGATGGGCTGAAATGCACGGTCATGAGGGCTCGCGGGTCAAGTGTCAGAGTGCAGGGTTGATTTCGCCGCCGCCGCCGCCGCCGCCGCCGCCACCGCTGGAGTAGGCCGGGTCGGGCGAGCCGTTGACGCGGCCCAGGGCGATCCATTCGTAGCCGTCCAGGTTACCGGCCGAGCCGTTGGCGCGGTTGGCGAAGAAGACGATCCGGTCCTGGTACCGGCCGACGACCTGCATGTAGTAGTCGGAGTTGACGTTGCTTCCGGGGTTGCGTGGCGTCGCCAGGGCGACCAGGCACCCGCCGCCGAAGGCGACCGGCAGGTAGGCATGGGTCGAACCCTCTGCGATGTTGGAGGTCACGACGCCCCATTGAATCATCAAACCCGTGCCGGGGATGACGGCGTAGCCGCTGGCGCCGATGGACGAGGCCGCATCGGCCGTGTGCAGGAAGGCATGGGACACCAGGCCGTCGACGGTGGCGACGAACCGCGCGCCGTTCCACCCCATGACCATGGTGTGGGCGTTGCCGTCCGGGTTGAGGATGGTGACCTTCGAGCCCGGATCGAAGTTGGCGTCGCTCCACAGCCTCGCCCAATAGGGTTGGTGGTCGCGCGTGATCGCCATGCCGACCCACAAATCCGGCTTGGTGTTGGGATCGGTCGCCCGACCGACATAGACGCCGCCCCAGCCGCCGTTATTGTCGCGTCGCCCCGTCTTCATGAAATAGCCGTAGCCGCCGGGGCTCCAGGCGCTGTCCGGCGTCAGCATCGCCGTCCATCCGGTCGGCCGGTCGCCATAGTCCTGGTAGCTGTTCATCTTCACCAACGGTCCGGCGCCGGTGCGGCCGAGGTTCGTTTCGGAGACGGAGACCTTGTCGGCCGGGTTGAAGGTGGCCGAAGTCCAGACCGTGCCGCCAGCAGAGATGAGCGGCGCGTTCGGCAGGACGTAGTTGAAGCCGTCGAAAACGAGGAAATGGGCCAGGTCGCCCAGATAGACGACCCCACCGCCCGCGCCGTCGAGCACTCGCACGTCCGCAAAGGTCGCGCTTGTTCCGAGCGTGGCCTTGGTCGCCGGGTTGAAGTTGCCCGAATGCCAAACCTTGGACGCGATGCCGCCCAGCAGTTCGGTCACGTCGAAGAACAGGCCCCGCAAGGCGCCCGTGGTCTCGAAGATGCGAAGCTGGTTCTTGTAGAGGTCGATCGCCACGTCCGCCTCAAAGGCCGTCTCGCTGGTCGGCCGCTTCAAGCGGACTTCGCCGCCTTCAGGCCCGCCGCCGCCTTCGAAGGTAGGGGTGTTGATCGGAGCCTTGCCCGCCAGGGCGTTCGCCAAGCCCGTGATCTTTTCCATCGCCAGGGCCGGGATGCGCCCGACATCGAAGACGCCGGAGGTCACGTCGGCGGCGGCGTGCTGGTGGACGGCGGCGGCCTTGCCTGCCAGGGCGTCGATCAAACCTGTGATGCGCGCCAAGGGCAGCGACGGAATACGCGCCTCATTGAAGACGCCGGAGGTCACGTCGCCCGCGCCGTGCTGGTGGACGGTGTTGGCCTTGCCCGCCAAGGTCTGGGCGATCTGGTCGAACGTCGCCTGGATCGCGGCCACCAGGGCCGTGGTGACGGCCTTCAGCCCCTTGGGGGTCACGGCCTTGGAATGGTCCGCGCCCAACACCGCCTCATCCAAGGGCGCCAGCTTGACGACGCCCTGGACTGTTTCGGACGCCTGGGGGTTCAGCCAGCCGCCGCCTTCGAACGTGATCGCATTGGCCTGGGCCGCCGACAGTTTGATGGCGGCTTCCAGAACCGCCATGGCCGGCGCCGCCTTTTCCAGCAGGGGCGCGGCCTGGCTATAGACGCCGAACAAGACGCCCGTGTTGAGGTAGAGACCGATCGTGCGGACGGTGTAGGTGTCCTCGGTCTGGTCGGCCGCCGAGATGTAGATCTGATCGTCCGCGACGACCTGGCCGGCCACGCCCGCGATCCGCTTGACCTCGCCGGGGATGGCCGCCGTCGCGGCCGAGGCTGCGATCTGGGTCGGGCTGACGCCCAGGCTGGCGATCACGACATTGGACGCGCCCGTGTTCTGGGCGTTGACCAAGGCGGTCAGGCCGGCCGTGGTGATGATGATCGGAAGGGCGGACATCAGGCGGCCTGCTGGAACTCTAGACGGCGGATCGTGGTGGGCCGGACGCCGCCCTGGACGGCGAAGCCGCCCGCGAACGACAGGCCCTGGGTGAAGGTGAAGTGAGCCCGCGCCGGCTTGGCGCGCTCGATCTCGGCGACGACCTCTTCGACGAAGCGCGCCGTGACCGGCTCGCCGGACTGGCCGTTCAGGGTCAGGACGATGGAAAAGGTGTGGGGCGGCCCCTTGGGCGTCAGCTGCCACCATTCGCGGATCGCCAGCGACCCGCCGAAGGCTTCGACCACGTCCCGGACCGACTGAACCGACCCTTTGCGGCGGGCGGTCGGGATGGCGCTCTTGACGACCGACCGGCGCACCATCTCGGGCCAGTCGGAATTCCAGGTGCGCAGGCCGAAACTGTAACCCAGCCACGGCAGGGCGGCGAGCGGGATGACATCGGCGTTCAGCGTGTCCTTGATGGGAACCGGCAGGGCGTCGAGACGGGTCGCCAAGGCCCGTTCAAGGGCGCGCTCAAGACGGGACGCGCTGGGCGGCAGCAGGGTTTCAGTCATCCAGACCTCCATGGGTCAGGCTGACGCCCGTGCAGAAAGCGGCCTGGGTCTCGTTGCAGACGATGTTGGCGGTCGGCTGGACCAGGTCCACGCGCATGACGCCCGGAACGGTCAAGGCGGCGTAGAGCGCCGACAGATTGATGTCCCGGCCCAGGCGGTGCGCCTCGGCGACATAGGCCTTCACCGCCTTGTCGGCCGCAGCCATCACCACGAGGGGGTCGGGGCCGGAATAGGTGCGGATGACCGCCTCGATCGCGAACGGTTTGATGGTGGCCGACTGGACCTGGACATAGTCGGTCAGCGGCCGGACGGCGTCGGCGTTGACCACGGCCTCGACGGTCGCCAGCAAGGCCGGCGACGCCGTCCCGTCGCCCGTGCGGGCCAGGACCGTCACCAGGACCTCGCCAGGCGAAGGGCTGACGGCGCTGGCGTCCAGCACTTGGCCCGAGGCCGACAGGGCGTGAAACTCATAGGCCCCGGCCGGCCCCGCGACCGAATAGCCTTCCGGCGCCAGGATGAACCGCTGCCGGAAAGCGTCGTCGCTTTCGTAGGTCGGGCCGACGCCCTGGGCCGGGTCGCCCGCGTCGATCACCAGGCGCTGAATGCCGACGATGACGCCCAGCTGGTCCAGGTCCGCGCCGGTCGCCAGGGCGGGCATGACGGCGCGGACCCCGGCATTGATCTCGTTGACCTTCAGCAGCAGGCGATAGGCGAAGGCGCGGCCGGCGCGGACCATCATCTCGCTTTTCAAGGCGAGAGCCGGGGCGGCCTCGGGCGCATCGGCGATGATGTCGGCTGCGATCTCGGCCCACAGGGCTTCGAAGTCCAGCGGCGCAAGGGCGTCCGGCAAGGGCAGACGCGACAGGTCGATGGTGCTGCGGCCCGCCATCAGACGACCCCTTCCAGCAATACGACGCGGCCCTTGATCTCGACCAGCAGATCGATCGACAGCCGACCCGCCGCCGCCGAGGCGACCAGGACGCGCTTCAGAACCACGCGGGGCTCCCAGCGGTAGATGGCCTCGGCCGTCGCCGCGACCAGGTCGGCGATCACGGACGGCCCGATCGGCGCGTCCAACAGCGCCGGAACCCGCGAACCGAAGTCGCGGTCCATGACGCAGGACCCGATCAGTGTGGTCAAGATGGTGCGCAGCGACAGGCGCAGGTGATCGTCGCCCGAAACCGTGGCGCCCGTCACCGGATCGACACCCTTGAAGTCTTCCAACAGGCGCAGGGTCATGCCGCCGTCACCTTGGGCGATCCGCTGGCGATCTTGTTGTTGACCACAGGATCGCCGACGCGGGCGACGGCCGCGCCGCCCGAGCCGCCGAGGGCGACCGGGCCGTCCAGGACGATCGACGATCCGGTCAGGGTGATCGGCTTGCCGGCGGCGGTCAGGGTGATCCCGCCGTCGCGGACATGAATCGAGAGCGGACCGACATCCAGCGTCAGGGCGCCGCCAGCCGGGATCGAGACGGCGCGGGTCTTGGTGTCCTCGTCATAGAGGTCGCTCGCCCCATCGGGCCATGACGCCAGCACCGTCAGCAGTTCGTCCGACGCCGGTTCAGCGAAATCGGCGAACGCCAAGCCCCGCAGGGCCACGCCCGCGCCCAGTTCGCCGCTCGGCGAGAAGACCAGCACCTGTTCGCCCGCCATCGGCGCGGACCAGGATTTGACCCGCCCGGCCGACAGCTGAAACAGCGGCAGATCGTTGGAGACCCACCCGTCTTCGAACTCGACGCGAACGGTCGCCGGGGTGGCGGCCAGGTCGAAAGACACGATTCGGCCGAACCGGATCAGGTTGGCGAGGCGGTTGGCGTTGTCCGCCTGCTGGAAACCGTCACGCATCGGCGACCTCCCGGCCGGCGATGGGTCCGAAATAGTCGGCCTCATGACCCGCGCCGATGCGCGGCGCCACGCCGATGTAGAGTTCCCTCAGGAAGCCGGGGGGCGGCTCGGCGTTCGCCTCGCCGTCCAGGGCGACGGGTTGATTGATCTCGATCGACCACAGGGCGCGACCGGCCGTGAGGGTTTCGCCGCTGAACAGGTTTTGGGCGCCGCCCGGTTGCGCCGGCCGCGCGAAGGCCAGACCCCAACGCGCGCCGATCGCCAGGCGCAGGATGCGTTCGACCGCCGCCAGCGCCGCCGTGTCGCGCGTCAGCTTGCCCACGCCGTCCTTGGTGACGACGTAGATGCCCAGGACAGCGGTCGCATCCAGGTCTTCGCCCGTCAGACCGGCAGCGGTCGGATCGCGGAGGCCCAGCACCGCGACGCGGACGGCCGGCGCGAACGTCAGGAAGGTCTTCAGGTCCGCCGCGCTGAACCGGCCCAGGTGGCCCTCGACGCCGAACGTCGGCAGCGCCGCCTTGATGGCGTCCACGACGGCGTCGCGCAGTTGGATCAGCTGGCTCATGCCGTCAGCCCTTCGATCCAGTCGCCCATGGCGTCCTCGATCTCGACCACATTGGCGTCCGACAGGCCCAGGTGCTGACGGGCCGGGATGGCGGCTGGACCGGGCGCCATGTCGTCGGTGCCGCCGAAGTTCAGAATGGCGGCCTGGACCATGTTGGAGCCGACGCGAAGCGCGTCGCCGGTCAAGTCCCAGGCATAGCTGTCGCGATAGGCGCCCGAGGCGACCAACAGGGTCTGACCCTTCTTGCGGGTCGCGGCGTAGGCGTCTGACCACGGCGCCCAAGCCTCGCCCTCAGGCGTGGTCCGTTCGTCGAACCGGGCCTTGGTCTGGTTCTCGATCAGGCCGCCGACACCGGCCAGCCCCTCGGCGACCCGACGCGGGTTCCCCAGGCCGTTCAGCAGGGCGAGGACGGGCTGAAGGCCTTCCAGTTCAGTCGTGACGTGGACCGCCATCAGAACCCCCTCAGGCGGTCGCGGGTGAACAGTTTGCCGCCGGTTGCGGCGACGATGGGCTGGGGCCGTTCGCCCTGGTGGACGCTGGGCAGGCCGAGGTTCATCCGCCCCTCGGCGATGGCGTTCAGATCGGCGCGCGCCTGTTTCTCGCGGTGCTTCAGATCATCGGTCAGCTGGGCGGCGTCGGCCGAGGCCAGACGCGCCATCGCCAGATCACACGCAATGGCGGTCAGGATCATCGGCACGGCCGGCAGCGGCAGGCTGAACCGCACGGACAAGGCCGCGTCGATCAGCCCCTCCGCGTAAGTCAGCGCGCGCGTCAGCGCCTCAGAACCGTCATCGGCGCCCCCATCGGCGTCATGACGGATCGAAAGACGATCGACGTTGTCGGAGCCGAAGGCCTCGACCATGTCCGCGCGCGCCGCATACATCAGGCGTCGCCCTCAGCCTTGGCGGCCTCGGCGGCGGCCTTGTCGGCCTTGGCCTGGTCAGCCGCCGCCTTGGCGGCCTTCTTGGCCTCGGCTTCGGCCGCCTTCTCGGCCGCCGCCTGGGCCTTCTCGACGGCCTCGACGCGGTCCAGCAGTTCGGCGACGAGGGCGTCGAACCGGCCGACCTTTTCCGGGTCTTCGTCCGTGACGCCGATCAGGTCGCGCGGCACGTCGGCGAAGACGCCCGTCACCGGATCGACCAGGCGGAAGTTGATCGCCACATCGTCCACCAGGCGCAGGATACGCTCGGCGTCGAGTTCGCCCTGTTCGACCAGGACGGGCTCGCGGTTGGACGCGAAGTCGATGCCGGCGCGGGTGTAAGGCGCCCGCGACGACATCAGGCCGATCAACAGCCGGGTTTTGAGGTTGGGGAAGGATGCTGCCGTCATGGTCAGCCCACCCACGGGGCTTCGATGATTTCGACATCATCGTAGTTGGTGTTGGTGTTGCCACCGGCGACCAGCATGGCCTTGAACAGGGCCTTAGCGGCGGCCCGACGTTTGGGACCGACGACGATCACGGTCGGGCGGACGTTCAGGACGCCGCCTTCCTCGTTGCGCTGCGAGGTCATGGCCTCAAACGCCGCCTCATAGTTGGCGGCGGTCAGGTCAGCCTTGGAGCCGAAGGCCAGCTGCCAGAAACCGAAGCCGGCCGCCCGGCGGCAGTCGACGCCATAGACGAACTCGCCGGCGTTGAAGACATTCTCGTCCGTCAGCGCCGTCTTGGACACGAACTCGGGCTGTTTCCGATCCTGGAAGATCAGAGGCTTCAGCGGGCGGCGGGTGTCCAGCAGATACCAGGCCTCGCCGGCGCCCGCCTGCATGTTGGAGACCTTCGTGTCGCCGACGGGATGTTCGTCGTCGAAGAAGTTCTGGCCATCATAGCAGGGTGTGGTGAAGCCCGCCTTCAGCAGGCCGAAGACCAGCTCGTCGGGGTGTTCGGCGACAGTCTGGGCCATCGACGCCATCATCGGGCCGTAGATGCCGAACTCGTCGTCCTCGATCGCCGTGCGCGGGACCGCGACAGTCTCTTCATACGACTCGTTGACGACCGTGTAGCTGCTGGTCGAGAGGCGTTTGACGACGCGATCGCCGATCCACTTGCGAAGGCCGGGCCATGCGCCCAGCCAGCCATAGGTGTTGGAGGACCGGGTGGACGTTACGCGGGTGGCGACCTTCTCCCAGAGCGGCTTAACGCCGGTCAGGCCGCCGTTGAAGTCGTTGCGGAAGCCGGTGTTGAGCGCCGCCAGTGCGGTTGCGGTGACTTGCATTGTCGTTTTCTCCTATCGACCGGCGCCGATGCGGACCCAAACGCCCGCGTCTTCGAGGTCATCGACGATCCCGGCTCGCGCGCGGGTGTTGTTGGGGGAGGTCTTGGCCACCGTCTCGTCGTCGACGACGAAACAGGGCTTGCCGATGTCGGCGCGGGTCACCGCGTCGGTGGCCAGGTTGGCGAATAGGAAGCATCCCGCCCGCGTTCTGACCCGCGCGTCGCCGTTGGTGGGACCGCCCGTCACGGCTTCCTCGGCGACACCCACGACTTGAAGGGTCGCGGCGTCGGCAGCCTTGGCGGCGTTGTCCGCTCCGACGCCGGTGCGGCCGGGCGCAGCCCAGCCGGCAGCGAGAACGACCAACGCCCCCGCATGGATGATGGCGTTGGCGGCGACGGGGTGACCGTGCTGCTTGCCGCCTCGTTCTTGGACCTTACGGCCTTGGGTGAGCGCCATGTGTCAGCCTCCCTTCTGCTGGTTGGACTTGAAGGTTGCCTCGTCCTGACCCAGGGCGCGGCAGACGGCCCGCTCCTCATCGGTCAGGTCCGATCCGCCCGACGCCTTGACGGTCTCGGCGCGGTTGGCGGCGCGGCTTTCGGCGGCCCCGGCGATGACCGGCATGGTCTTCACCAGGTTTTCGAACCGCTCCAGGCCGCCCTCGACGCTGCACATGGCGCGGTAGTCATCCACCGATGCGGGGATGATCTTGCCTGCGTCCTGGGCGGCGGCCAGGGCGGCGTCGATAGCCTTGGCGTGATCGGCGTCAGCCTTGGCCTTCAGCGCGGCCTCGGCGGCCACCGCCCGGTTCACGGCGGCGTCGAGGTCGGCGCGGGGCGCGTAGCTCGACAGATCCACCGATCGGTTTGCGGCTTTCGCCTGGGTCACGGCGGCGACGATCTGGTCGTCGGTCGCGTTGGCGGACAGCCCGAGGACGGCCGCCAGTTGGGTTGCGATGCTCAAGGGTTGCTCCTGCTCGCGGGTGATGTCCGTCGCGGCCTCGTCCGCCGATTGGCGGTTGAGGGCGGTCAGGACGAGGTTGGGGGTGTTGGTGAGGGCCGCGCTGACCAGGCGGCGGATCACGCCGGTCACCTTGTCGTAGGCGAAGACCGGGCTGATGAAGCGGTACTCGCGGGCCTCGACCATGGTCCGGCCGCGCAGGGTCCAGTCCACACGGCCCCAGATGGAACCGTCGTCGCGGACCTCGGTCTGTTCGATCCAACCGGCGGCGGGCGCGTCCAGGCCCTGGGGCGCCCGGTTCTCGGTCGCATGTTCCCAGTCCAGCGGCAGGGGATGGGTCTCGGCCGCCGTCGCCGTCACCACGGCCTGCGGATCGGGGTTGATCCAGGCCCGACCGTCGCGGCCCTGCACGTCGAAGCCGCCGGGGATCAGTTCGATCCACTCCGGCGCCGTCCCCGCCTCATTGAGCGCGATGGTCTGGATCGGCGTTGCGATCGTCGCCGAGGTCTGTTTGTTTGCGGTTGCCGAAGGCGTTGTCATGACGCCATGATCGGGGGGCGGCGGGCGTCACCACACCCCGAAGGTTTTCGGGGTCACGTCGATTTCAGAGGCCGCTCGGCCGGGTTGTTTTCGCTGCTACGCTTCCTATTTGACCTGACCAGTCAAACTTTGGGAGGAGTAGAATGCCCGTTACCGACATCGACGGCCGCCAAGTCATTGAGCATGGCAGCTTTATCATTCCGAACGGTTCGAGCGAGGCCAAACTAGGCATCCGCGAACTGTTCCTCCGCATCCGCATAGATCCTGCTCGCGCAGCTGGCGAGACCCTAGCGGAGGCAACGCCTCAAGGACCTGTTCTCTACATCGGAAAACTGACGTTGACACAGGTAGCGGCTTGGACGGGCCGCCTTGATGGCGGTGGCCACAGCTACCTTGTCCACATCTCCGCAAGAGCGGTGGCTGCTGACGATTTCACGGTCCATACGATCGACTACATCGTGACCGTCTGACACCGTCCCGCAACCGGCGCCGCTATGACCATGCAGCTATGAGGGACCAAAATGTCCATTGTGAAAATAGGCGCTAAGCGCACCTTCGAGACAGGATCGGCCGTGCTGACCAACCCGGCCAAAGAGTTCGAACTGTCGGTCGCAAACTTCAATCCGACCATTCGGATCACTTCCAGCACGGCGAAACCGCAGGCCGCGACGGGGCTGAGGCCGGTGATCGAGCTACCGGCCATCCAGGGTCCAGGTTCCAGCTATTACGAGAACGCTTTTACCGACAGCTCGACTTCATACACTCTCGCCCTCGTCATCCGCAGCTACGGCAGTGGTGACCAGCAGGTCTATGCCGTGGATTATTCGGTCACGACCTGATTGATGCCATGCGCCTAAGGGCGTTTAAGGGCTCTAATGACGCCCTCGGGGCCGGTTCAGGCGCGCTTGGACCGGCCCCGTCCGTTTAGGCGCTCCTGACGCGGTTTCTTCGAAGGGGTGACTTCGCCGGCCGAAACGTCCATATTCACCCCAGATCGGGCGAGCCATTCCGTTTCCAGGCGCCTGCGCCGTGAGGATGTAACGACCCTCCGCCCGATCGTTTCCTACCCATTATGAAAGCCCCAGTCGCGCCACCTTGCGCGCGCCGATCGGGAACAGGGACGACAGGATCAGTTCGCCCTTGGCCGAGGTCTTGACCACGGCCTGGAACCATCCGGCGTCGGTCTCCAGGGCATAGACCGCGCTGGCGCCGCTGCGCTCGACCAGTTTGCCGTCGTCCAGGATGGATTGGAGGCGGTCCAGGTCCGACGCCTTCAGTCCACGCGCGCCCGCGCCATGCTTCTCCAGCTTGGTCTTCAGGGTGTCGCTGGACACCATGACCAGCAGGGCCTCCGTTTCGAGTTCCTTTTGAAGCCGGGCCGGGGCGATGGCGGCCGGGGCGAAGGTGCGTGTCGGCAGGTGGGCGAAGGCCTCGGGCGTGGAGCCTTTCCAGAAGTCGGTCAGCAGAGCGCGGGCCGCCGGCTCGCCCGAGGCGATCAGCCGGTCGGCCATATTGGTCATCAGGGTTTGGGCGCGATTCAGGCCGGGGTTGGTCTGCCAGCCGGGGTCGATGCCCTGGGGAACCGTGACGCGCTCGGTCGATCCGTCGTCCAGGGTGCGGCTGAAGGTGCGGGTCGGCACGTCGAACGGCGGCGTCACCCCGCGCCGGGTCGCCTCGGCCTTTGTGATCTGGCGTAGCCAGCATTTGCAGCCCCAGCCGTTGGGCGGAAACCAGGCCGTCCAGAACGGGTCGTCCACCGGCCTGACGACGCCTTCCTTGGCGACGTGTTCGGGCCGGTGCCGTTCGCTGGGGCCGAGCTGATAAAGGTAGAAGGGCAGCACGGCCTTGGTCCGCTGGCCCCGTTCCCACTGGCCGGCCGCCCGCGCGCTGCGCAGATTGGCGTCATAGATGATCCGCAGCCGGCGCGGCGTCCCCAGTTCGCGCGGCTTGACCTCGCCGGTCGCCGGGTCGGCCATGTCCACGGCCTCGCCCCACCACCCGCGCTTGACCAGTTCCGGCTTCAGGTCCCGCGCCCATTGTTCGTAGGGAACGCCCTCGTCGATGGCGGTCTGAAGGCTGGACCGGATGGCGCCCAGCACGTCGGCCGAGGTCGCCTTGGCGACGGTGAAGGCATAGGCGTGTTCCTCGCCCCAGACCTCCGACCAGCGGAAGGCCGGCCGGTCGCCCTTCTGTCGGAAGTAGGCGCTGACCTCGGGCGGCGGGTCAGGGCTGAAGGTGAAGCCCTGGGTCACGTCTCACCGATGACGCCAGCCGTCGCGCGCAGTTCAAGGGCGAGTCTTTCCAGCGCATGCGCCCAGTCCGTCAGACGGACTACCGGCTCTCGCCCATCCGACCCGCTGAAACCGACAACGGTCGCATCAATCCCGCCGACAGGGTTGGGCGACAGTTCGATCAATCCCGTCCAAACCGGGCCGGGTCGCGCCTTCGCCAAGTCAATCACCTCTCCCATCTCAGGCCTCGGGATCGTCATGCACGTCGCCGTGCGCGCGAGCCTTGAAAAAGGCGGCGCCTAAGGTGCGAGCCAGTTGAGCGGGATCCATCTGGGCTGCCGCTTCAACGATGCCGGCCTCGAACTCGGCATAGCTGTTCGACGCCGAAGCCAGCCGTTCGAACGGTTCGACCAGCGGGTCCAGGTCTTCGGTCCAGCCCTCCATGGCCTCGGCCGCCAGGTCGTCCATGCGGTCGCCGTCGCCGGACCCGACCCGGTTCACGGCGCGGGCCTGGTCCTTGATGCGGTTCTGCGCGCGTGTCGCCGGGGTTTCGGTCACGTCGGCCGGGGCCAGGACCGCGCGCCCCTGCGGCGCCAGAACCTCGTCGTCGTCCTCGGGCGCTTCCAGACCGAACTTCTCGCGCATCTGGCTGGACTTCACCTTCAGCCCGCGATCGATCAGCGGCGCGATGGCTTCCGACAAAGCCTTCAGGTCTTCGGTCTCGGGCGTGTCCAGGCGCAGGCCCGGCACGGCGGCGTCGGGGCCGTAGTTGAACTTCACATAGGGTTCGATCACGTCCCGGCGGATGGTGCGGGCCAGCTGGCGCGCGTCGCTCTCGCACAGGTCGCCGCGCACTCCGTCCAGAACCACGGACTGGGCGTAGCCGCCGCCCCGCTGGACATCGGCCGTGCCGGACTGGCCGACGACAGCCTTCGACACCTGTTTGTCCAGGAACTCGGCGAACTTCTGATAGAGGTCCGCGCCCGATCCGACCCCGCCTTCCGCCTTGATGAACTCGATCTCCATCGCCTTGGGGATCACGGCCGCGCAGTCGGTCCCGATCATGGAGACGGCGTTGAACAGGATGTCCACGTCCTTGGGCGTGGCGCTGGCGTCGTATTTGCCCAGGCGCAGCGGCTGGCCGTAGCTCTCGGCGAAGGTGGCCCAGTCCTTGACGCCGTAGAATTTGAACAGGAAGGCCCAGGCCGCCAGGCGCGCCAGGCCGCCGCGCACCGGCAGGCCCATCTTCAGGTTCGGGCGGTGGACCGCGAACTTGAACGGCTTCAGTTCGACGCCGTTCGCCATGTCGGCCGTGTCCAGCATCCGCAGGGTGTGGCCGGTTTCGCGGTCCCATTGGAACCAGCGCGGATCGCGCCAGGCGTACTGGTTCGGAACCCAGCGCCTGCCGGTGGACCAGCCGATCTCGACCACGGCGTAGCCCTTGCCCAAGGCGTCCAGGGCGCCTGCGCACAGGTCTTCGAAGGCCTCGTCTTCAATGATCTCGGCCCGGACCGCCTCGGCGATCTCGACATCGCGCGGATCGTCGGACGCGGGCTTGACGTTGCGGTCCAGACCCATGACGGCCAGCTTCCGCTTCCCCAGCTCGGACGCATAGTGCCAGTCGCGTTCCTCCATCTCCTCGGCCAGGGTCAGGTAGTCGTGGGCGTCGCCGTCCGCCGCCCGCTGGAGCAGCGACGCCAGCCGGCCGGGCGTCAGGCCCGCCGCCACGGTCGAGTTGTTCCAAGCCTGGCGGACGCCGGCCGTGGTCGGGCGCGCCACCACCTCGGCGATCTCGGCCTTGGTCGCGGCCGAGGCGACGTTCAGCGGGCGGCCATAGAGGTCGATCAGGCCGGACTTGGACAGACCGGGTTGTAGAAGCTCGGTCATCGCAGCGCCCCGCACATCCAATCACATTCCTCGGAACCGGCTTTGGAACACTGTCCGTCTGGGCCGAGACCGCAATCGGCGTATTCGTCGCCGTCCAGATCGAGGTCGTCCGGTTCGTCTTCAAAATCGTCTGGCGTCAGGCGATCGAGTGAGCTGGATTTGGTCATCAGTGAATCCTTCGCCCGCCGTATCGCGAGCGGCTGACATGGTCGGACTGGCGGTCGGGCGCTTGGCCTCGACCCGCGCCGCGATAGTCGTAGGGCTGATACGGCACGTCGGCCGCGCGGCAGGCCAGGGCCGTAGCCCAGAACTCGTCGGCGTGAACCTCGCCGTCATCGACGATCCGCACCGCCCCGCCGACGCCGCCTTCCTTCTTGATGGCGCGATAGTCGGTTCGCAGATCGACCAGGGCGGGTACGCGGATCGTGCAGTTCTCGACCCGATCCTTGAAGGCGGTGGCGAGGTCCAGGCGGTTAGGGCCGGTCAGCAGCTGACCCACGATCCGGGTGTCGCCGTATATCCCCTGTAGATCTTCGACGACTTTTTCGCCCATGCCCGTCTGGTCGATCCAGGCCGAGGCCACGCGCCGCGTCTTCCAGATCGCGTCGAAGGCGTCGTCTTGGGCGCGGAAGGTTGCGCCGCGGCCGATCCAGCGGTCGCGCAGCCACAGCACGTCGCCGACGAGTTCGAAGGCGTGAATGACCGACAGGTCGCGGCGGCGTGCCACGTCGCGGCCGATATAGACCAGGCCGCCGGTGTA